>Ga0256407_10006042_pt1 | contig 18963 bp, 23 predicted proteins | sample RumenRJG_04DNA_FD_193489 | JGI IMG/M metagenome (GOLD analysis project Ga0256407, IMG submission 193489) | Bovine rumen microbial communities from Lethbridge, Alberta, Canada - RJG_04 | ecosystem: Host-associated > Mammals > Digestive system > Stomach > Rumen | place: Canada: Alberta... | reverse complement strand
ATTCGGAGTATCGAGAAAAACCGCCGAAAGATATATAAAATGTATTCAATACAATTTCGGCGAGCATTTGATAGACGAAATTCAGCCCGAATATGAAAAACAAAAACGCTGGGGTTTTGTGAATTATTATCCCAGACAACTTGCAACTTTTTCCAAAAGAGAAATTGCCCTGATTGAAACAATCAAAAGTTTTGAGCCGTTTCAAAAATATCATAACGAAATTGGTTTCATAATAGAAAAAATGAAAGTAAGTCTGATTAACAAATAGATAACAAGGTGCAAAATGAGCAGGAGCAGAAAGAAAAATCCGTTTAAACAACTTGCAACGGACAAAGGTATGAAAAAATCTTATAACAGGAAAATAAGACGCACACGAGAAGACGTCGGACAAAATATGGAATACAAAAAGCACAACAATTCTTATGACATTTGCGACGTTCTGCTCTATGCCCCCAATGACCCAAAAATTTACAGAAAATAAATTTATTCCTTATTTTTCTTTTTGATGTTCCATTGTTGTTTTAAGAAGTTCAATATATTGTTTTTTCAGACTTGTTGGTGCGAGAATTTTTACATCTGCTCCCCATTTGAACAGGTGCCACATTATTTCGTATTCGCCCGATGCCTTAAATTTTACCGTAACCGTTCCGTCGTCGTTTTGTTTGACTTTTTGGGTTGAATGGAACTGGTAATTCAAAACGTCTTCGGCAACATTTTTAGAGAACAAAAGTTTTACGTCCTGTATTGCGCCCTGATAAATACCAAAGGATTTTTGGGAAAATTCTTCAAGGTCAAAATCACCTTTATCAAAGGTATCTCTTGTGATTTTTACATCTGAAAATTTATGCATAAGATAACAATACGGAATTGATTTTTTATTTTCAACGGCAATGAGGTAGATTTTTTCACCGTAAATCAGTCCGTACGGAGCGAGTGTCTTTGGTTTTCCGTTGTATTTTGCGGTTATTTTTTTATTTGTTTTCATCGCCTCACGAATTAGGGAAAGAATGTTTAAATCGATATTAAATTTCGGTGCCTGTTTGACGGCAAAGCCCTCTGTCTGCATAAGCATTTCAATAGTATTGCCCATATTCATTTTATTTTTGTTTCGTTTGCCAAAAATACCTATACTTCCGAGAGTTTTTTCGAGAAGTTTTTCTTTGTCTTTAAAACCCTTTTTCGCCTGTTCTTTTTTGATGTTTTCAAGGTTAGCAATTTCTTCGGGAGTAAAATTAATAAGTTCCGGCATATATCCGCATCTGAAACCCCAATATTTTTTCTTTGTGCTGTAATTTTCTATTTCTTCAACCTGCGGAACAACATTTTTTATGCAGTCAAGCCACCTTTCCGCCGTACTTCTTGCAACCTTGTATTCTTCCATAACGTCATTTATACAGACACCCTGCGGTTTTGCCTGCATCATAATCAAAATTTCTATAATATTTGATTCTCTTGTGTTTCTGATAATATCTTCCGCCATATTCACTCCGTTTTTATAATAAATATATCATTTAAGGATATGCTTATTTTATACCATTTTGCCAAAATCGGCATTTTTAAGCAAAATTTTTACAAAAATTATATATGTCCTGTTCTGACGGATATACCGTTTATAATTTATTCAGGGATTGAATTATGCACGAAATTGAACGGGTTTGGAAAATTTTAGAATTAGACGGCACCGAAAATATGACGGGTGTAAAAAAGAAATACAAAAATCTTGTCAGAAAATATCACCCCGACAGATATCAAAATCCCGAAGATAAAAAACGTGCCGAAAAACGTCTGAAAGAAATTATCGAAACCTATCGTTATATGATGAATAACATTGATAAATTCTTTTGCCGAAACGGTGAAGAAAACACTCAATATGCCGAAGATGAAATTTTCCGAAATTTGTCAAAAGAGGAAAAAGATGCATTGTTTAAAATGGTTCAGGGTCTTTCGGAAACACTTGAAAAGCATTATGCTGATAATGAAGAATCTTTTGATGATACCGAGGAAATCGACGAGAGGGAGTTTTTCAGAAAATATTATCCCGAAATTGACGACAAAGAATTTTTTGAACATTATGCTTCGGCCGAATACAGAGAAAAATATGCAAAACAGTACGGTTACGAAGTTAAAGAGCCGCAACAATATACTTACTCCGTCAAACCGCCGAAAGAATATGCAGTCAACAACGAGCCAATTTTTTCATCTGAAAAAATAACTTACTATTGGGAACAGACAAAAAGATTTTATAATATCGCTATTGTCGTCATTTCTCTGATTATTATTGTTCTTAGTTTATTTTTATAATTAGCTGGATTCTTCACCCATTCGGGTTCAGAATGACAATTTTTGCATTCATTTTAAAATTATAAAAATTTATCGGTCATATCGGAGCAAGCCGAAGTTAGTTAGTGAAACAACAACAAAAACGGCACTGTTTGAACGTAGTGAGTTTGCCGTTTCGGGTTGAACTTACAAAATTCGTGATTGCGAAGATTAGACCGAGAGTTTCTTTGTGCAACGTTTCTTTGCGGTCAAAGAAATGTTGCTATACAAAAATCTAATCAAGTTTGTTATTTTCAGGAAAATCAAGCCAAACTTTATCTTTTAAAAATTCATCGCATGCTTTGAAATGATTAGGTGCATCATTTTTAAAACCATATTTTACTCCTTGTGGTGATGGATGACTTGTCATTAATATCATTTTTCTCATAACAAAGCATTTTTCTGGTTCCATTTGTCCCATTGTTCTTATTGCGTTAAAAAATGTACATTGTGCATTTTTACCCCATAAAAACACAACTAATTTGTTTCTGTTATTAGAATTAATAAGTTTTTTAATAATTTCATTTACAAATGGTTGCCATGCATTTGTGTGTATTTTTATTGTGCTTTCATCTGGATTTTCATGTGTTAATGCCGTATTTAATAATAAAACTCCGTTATTTTTAGCCCATACTTCTAAATTTGTATTCCAACGTTTATTTTCATCATTTTTACCTGTAATATCTTCGTTTAAGATTGAATCAAAATTTGTTTTATCTTTATATGCTTTTATTGCTTTAAATATATTCAACAAAGAATCATCTGCCGGTTCTTTACCATTGGCAAATGAAAAAGCCAAGCCATGTGCTCTTTTTGAATCAGGATAAGGGTCTTGTCCAATAATTAAAATTCTGACATCTTCGGGTTTTATAATACTCCCGTTTTTACCAATTTTAAAAGCATTGAAAATATCTTCTTTTGCGGGAGTACCTTTATAATTGTCATTTCCATAGTTGTTTAAAATTATTTCTATTTCATTACTAAGTTTATAATTTCCAGACAACCACCCATTTGTAATTAAATTTTTTATTTCTTCTTTAATATTTTCCATTTTCAAACTCCTATTTCATTTTTATTATTATAACATTCTCATAAATTTTTGCTGTAAATACGTACCAAAAGTTTATTTTATTGGTTTTTAAGATTATACTTAAAACTATTTTTATATAAAATTTATCAAAATTATCAGTCCTTTTTTGACGTACTTACCGTTTATACTTCTTTATAAAAGGAGGTATCACTATGTTTGGTGAAGCGTTTATGAATGTTTATACAGAAAATAATGAAAATTTTAAAACGGGATTTTGGGAAATAGATGATTGTATTCACGGCATAAGCAAAGGAAGTATCGTGACAATCGGGGGAAGACCCTCTATGGGCAAAACCTCTTTTGCGGTTGCGATTTGTAATAATCTTCTGGAAACGGGGAAACAAGTTCTGTTTTGCGAACTTGATGAAAATCTGGAATTGCTTGAAAGACGGTTTATTCATACAAAAACACGCTTAAGAATATTACGAACTCCTTGTTCAAATATGAACTCAAGTGTATGGAACGAAGTTCTCCAAACAATAAATTACTTTGATAATAAACCTTTAACGACTTTATGCAAACCGATTTTGACAGTCGAAGAAATTGAAGAAAAAATCAACGAAAAAAAACCCGATGTTGTGTTTATCGACAGTGTTCAATGTCTGAAAATGTCAAAAGCCCCTAATATGACAGAGGCAACAAATCTTGCTATAAAAGAAATCAAAAGAATTGCCTCTGAAAATAAAATAATCGTTGTTTTAACGTCGCAACTTTCGAGAGGGACAGAAACGAGGTTTCATCATTTACCGGAGTTGTCGGATTTAAGAAACAGCAGCCTTTTGGAAGAATTATCCGACGTTATTCTGTTACTTTACCGTCCGGAATATTACAACCACGATGATATTGATTTAAAAGGCAGAGCACATGTTTTAATCGGCAAAAATCGATTCGGACAATTAGGTTTTGTGCCGTTATATTTTTACAACGGAATTTTTACCAATACCCAAGCAGAAAACACAGAGGCTGAATAATAATGAAGAGATTATATTTAGAAGCAGGTAATTCAAAGTTTTTTTATAACATGTATGAATATGAAAACCGTACTATTTACAATCCCAGTAAGGAATTACGGGAAAAACAGAAAGAAATTTTAACCGACATAAAAAAAGTCTTTGAACTAAAACTCAATACCAAAAAATCCGCCGAGGTTCATTGCGGTCAAAAATGGATAATGAAAATTGATATAAAAGATTTTTACGAATCATTTTCAAAGATGTTACTTCAAATTGTAATTAACAGATTATCGGTTGACTTAAAATTAAACTCCAGTGATTTTGATGCAAACGCCGTTTACCATTTTTGTACTTTAAATGACAAGCTGCCGACAGGGGCTCTGACTTCTGCCCATATTGCAAATTATGCGTTTCAAGTTTTGGAAATTGACTATGAAATTTTAAAATTTTGTCGGGACAGGGATGTAAATTATTCAAGATATATGGACGATATGATTTTTTCTGCAAATAAAAAGTCAAAACTTAACGATGCGGAATTTTTTGCGGAAGAATTGCTGAAAAAAAGCGGCTTTAAAATTAATAAAGAAAAAACAAAATATATAAGCGACAACAAAAAACAGGAAGTTCTCGGCATTTTGGTAAACAATCAGGAGCCCGTACTTTCAAAAATATATAAAAACAAACTCAGAACCCTGATTTTTAATTATCTGAAATCAATAAATATTGAAAACAAACTCGGCTTAAACACTTTGTTTGAAAGGAAAATAACTTTCCAAAAAATAACGGGATATATGTCCTATCTGAAAAGTGCAGATAATAAATATTACGAAAAAATGAAAGAACATATTGCCTTGAAGATAAATAAATTTAACCTTGCACAAAACGAAGAAATTCAAAGACTTATAAAAGTTTTAAAATTAAAAAACCCGCAATTAAGGTTGTTTGAAAAATAAAAGTCTGAGTATTCGGATATTAGATGTCATCATTTAACATATCATTAACACTCTTACCGAAAAATTCGGCAATTTTCACTGCATTTACCAGCGATATGTTGTGTTTTCCGTTCTCTACATTACTGATATAAGGTTTGCTAAATCCTGTTTCTGCTGATAAATCGTCCTGTGATAAATTTTTTGCAGTTCTGTATATTTTTAATTTTAATCCAAAATTTTTTAATATATCCTGTTTATCCATAGACTAATTTTAATATATTGACATAAATAATACGATAATCTATAATATATTAAAATTAATCTAAGGAATAATAATGAAAAATAAAATAGACAATAAAATTGAAACCGAATACGAAGCGATAGAAGAAAATTTTACTGAAATTCAGAAAAGATTAACTCAAATTTCATCTTCCATTGAGTTAATAAGATATCTACATTATTTTAAAGAAACTATTGAAAAAGATTTGTAATGCATTACAAAATCAAAAAGCAGTGAAAAATCACTGCTCGTTGATTAAAAAATTCCATAATATCAAAATATTGTAAATATTTTGATATTATGATGCCGTCAGGCAAACTTCCCTGACTTAATTTCCGAGGATTCGGCGAATCGCCGACCTTATGAAAATATCATAAACCATATATGTGTCAAAACAGGGGGTATATTTTTGCTTATTTTTGAAAAATTTTAATTATTTTATAAAACCGTGAACAATTTTGTGCTGGTTTTCAGTCAGCCAGATTAAGTTTTCGGGAGTGTTTTCATGCCCGTTGTTGTTGATGTGGTGGGCTTGATAACCTTTGTAATTTGTTTTTTCCAATTCTTCAACAAGATTAAATGCTTTTGAAACCTCAATATGGATTTTGAAATCGGCAAAAGCCAAATAACCGTCGGAATAATCGTGTCCGTTGTAATAACATTCGTGCAGCGGCTGAACTTCACCGTCCGTTTTCCTGATTCTGCCGAAATTGCTGATTTCATAATTTGTATCTTTTATCGGACGCCAATCTTCAAAGGTCTTATTCCCGTTTTTATCAATATCAAAAAGGTCTTTGCTCCTTGTGAGTGCAACAATTTTCTCAACGACTGCAGGTTCATCTTTGCCAAAATAATAAAATCCTTTTTTGAGAAAAGGCTTGTACATATTTTTGATGTTTTCAGGCGAATACTCCGCAAGTTTAATCAAAACCTCTTTGTAATCATCAAATCTGTACTCTATTTCGTCAAAATACTTTATCTTTTTTAATTCTTCAATTTTCTTATCCATAAATACATTTTAACAGAAATATTTCATAAATTTTTCTATTAGTATTTTATTAGAAATTTGATTTTTCCAGAAAATCTTATTATTTTTTTAAATATACATCAATCAAACTAATGGATAATTTAAGCCTGTTTTTAATATTTCTGATTTATTGTAACAATTTATTTACAAATCTTTTCACCTGTTATATGTGTTATATTCTTTATACCACAAGGGTTGCGGATTTTCGGTAGAGTGAGCAATGAAATTGCGACACTCGTAAGTATGAGCATTTCGGCGGAACGACAGGGCAATGCCCGAAAGTGAAGTCCAAGAAATGCGAATACCCGAATAATCCAAGACAGCGGATTTTTAAAAATGTGTCATATTAAAAATAGGTACATAAATATCAAAGGAAAGAAAAATGAAAAAAATGATTATTAATCTAAAATTCCAACCCTTTTGCAACAGAAATAATTAAAATTAGTTGAATATAAAAATACAAACTACCAATATTTAACAATATTAAATATCTGAATATTTTCTTTGTTAAAATTTTATTTATTTTTTCGCTATATTGACGATTATTTTGATAAAACAAAAATTCAACAATAGCACCGATTATTAAGAACGGAAAAAACACATGGATTAAAAACAAAAGAAACCAACACATCGGCTCATAAATATAGTCTGGCAAAAACAACTCTGTTACATTGAGAAAAATATAAATTATAAAGGAAATATTCATAACATTTGAGAGAATGAATAAAAAAACATTTTTGTTTAATTTATTGAAAAAAATAAAATAAAGAAATAATAAAAAGTACCCTATCAAACCATTTAAAATAGTTGTTTCCATATATTCTTTACTAAACATATATTTCAGTAAAATAGCATATATAAAACAAAGAAAAATTACATATAAAGAGTTTTTAATTAAAGATTTATTCATAAACAAAAATTAGCATAAAGAAAAAAAAAGTAAAATTAACAAATATAAGTAAGAAGGGATTTAAAATGGTAAATGAAAATACTAACGAATACAGAAAATATGTAAATGATAAGACAATAGAAGTAACCGACAAATTTCAAAAAAAATTTAATCTGGAAAAAAGAGATAAAAAAGGTAATGAATATTGGAATAACGAGAGTGATGCTTTTAAACATGCATATATGCAGGCTTATCTGACTATTAATAATGGTATTTTTTATGCTTGGGGAGCAGGTACATATCACGAACAGGAAGGAAGAATATTTAATCAGCCTATTGAAGAAGAAAAAATGGATACTCATAATAACAAAATCGGAAGAGATATCGGAGAAAAAATAAAAAAAGAATTTGGTTCAAAATGGAATAATTTATCCGAAGAAATGAAAGATAACATAATTGGAGTGCGAATAATAGAAAGAATGCAAAATGGCGAATTAATTACTAATCCTGACGGAAGACGCTCTTATAACGGTAAAAAAGTTAATTCGAAAAGTGTTCAAAAATATATAGATAAAAAAATATTAAACAAAGCAGAAAAAAGTTATTCTAAAAATTTTTCTGATGAAATAAGAGAAAAATACAAACAAATGGTACAGAGTCGAAATAGAATTTTAGCCAACAGAAAAAATTCTAACATTAGTAATTCCGGTGAACATTGGGTAACAATAAACGGTAATCATATTTTAATTGATTAAATGAAACTTCTGTAAAAAATTAAAAATAATAGAATCTTGCATTATCTCAGTCCTGTTTTGACGTGGTTGCCCTGTATGATTTAAAAATACAGGAGGTAAATGTTATGGACGAAATTAAATCAAAAAAAGTTTGTATTATTGAAGCGAAGGAAAATTCGTCGGATTATGAGATAATTTCAGAAATCAAAGCCGCAATTTCTGATAATTTGGCAGTCGTTTTAAATACGAGCAATTTAAAAGACGAACATTCAGAAGAAAAAATTATTAAATTTATAAAAAATAATTTTCCTGATAAATACTCCAAAATAGCAGAACACATTTATGTTGCCTCAAACTGCGAAATCAGAAAATGAGGGGTATATGGCTGACAAAATTCTGACCATTAAAATAACGGATAAAACAGAATATCCCACGAAAGTGATATGTTCCGCTTTTAATAAAACAAACGAAATTATTTTAGATTTGAGCGAACTGAACAATTACGAAACAGAAAAAGAGATTTTTGATTTTTTGCGTAATTATTACTGTACAAAAATATCCGAAATTAAAGAAAAAGTCTATTTAACAGCAAAACTCGAACTCAAACGCCTTATTGCAATAGGGGATATTCACGGAGAAATTGACAGGTTAAATAATCTTCTTGAAAAATTAAATCCGACAAAACAGGACAGGCTTGTTTTCCTCGGCGATTACATAGACAGGGGAAAAGATTCTGTTGCTGTCGTTGACAGGCTTTTAAAACTGAAAGAGCAGACAAATTGTAATTTTTTGGAAGGCAACCATGAACAGTTATTTTTAAAAGCATTATCAACTCTTTCGGAAGAAGACGTTGCAAACTGTATGGTAAACGGCGGTGCTAAAACATTAAAAGATTATCTTTTGATGAAAAAAGAGGATTTTGAAAAATTCAAAACTCACATGAAGTTTTTTCGCTCGCTTGAAATGATTTATATTAACGATTTTTTCGTATTTGTACACGCCGGAATTAACCCTTTTAAAACATTAACCCAACAAAAATACGATGATTTAATCTGGATAAGAGATGATTTTATAAACAACAAATTAAAAATCGCAAAATGGGGTTATAAAGTGATTTTCGGTCACACGGTTTTTGACGAGCCTTTCGTTTCGGATAACAAAATCGGGATAAACACAGGCTGCGGAGTGGTTGAAAATGCACTTTTGACTGCTTACATCTGCAACGAAAATAAATTTGTTCAGAGCGATTAACTATATCCTTTTTTGACATACTTGATTGATATTATAAAAACATAATTAAAAGGAGTATAAAAAATGAAAGAAAATTTTGCAGCGACTAATAAAGTTTATCAGCCGAAAATTAAAGTTATAGGGCTAGGATATTCGGGATTTAAAGTTGCCGAATATATGAAAGAACAATTGAATAATATTGAATGTTTTACTTTTGAAGCAGGAAACTCGGTTTGGACGTCTTCTCTTGACGAAAAACACAAAATCGTTTTCTCAGGAGAAGCAAATTTGTCGGAAAGCGAAAGCATAAAATCGGGGCAAAAGTATTCTTTGGAAAATAAAGACAAAATAAAAGAAATAGTAAAGAAAACCGATTTGGTTTTTGTTGTCAGTGATATTGGCAGCGGAGAAGATGTTGAAACAACAGCCATTGTTACGCAGATTGCAAAAGAACAGGGTGCAGTCAACATTGTTTTTGCCGTCACTCCTGCAGATTTTGAGGGGAAAAAGAGAAATGAAACCGCAAAAAAAGCATTACAAATGTTTCAGGAAGAAAAAAACATTGACGGTATTATAATCGTATCAAAACAAAGATTTATCAATATATTTGAGAAAAAAGCGACTTTTCAGGAACTTTGCGATTTTGTGAGCAGTGAAACCGCAAAAGCAATAAAGTCAATTATAGATATTTTTCAGGACGGTCTTATTCAAATTAACTTTGATAATTTTAAAGGATTTATTTCAAATGCAGGTTATATCGGAATAGGTATTTCCGAAAAAACAAAAGATATTAAATCCGAGATAAAAACAATGGCTGATTATCCGATGATTCAAGGCTCTTTTGAACATGCGGAAAAAATTATAATTTCCATAAAAATAGGAAATGATGTAATTCTTTCTCAAATAAATGAAATAATTCAGACAATACAGGAAGTTTATAATGTGAAAGGCGATGCCGAAATTCTTTTCGGCGTTCAAACAGTTAAAGAATTTAAAACTGATGAAGTTCGGGTTACCGTCATAACGGCGTAATTTTAGCCTGTTCTGTTTGCTAAAGGATAACCGAAATGAATATCTTGTCCCATTGGGGCAGGATATTTTTTCGCATGGAGTTGAATAAGATATTTTTCAAGTTCTCTTGCCTTTTCAGTCGGATACCAATATAAATTCAATTTTTGATTATTGACAATCTGCCAGACAGACCTGCCGCCTCTGTGGGCAACATCTTTTCCCTGTCCGTATTCCAAGTACAATTTTATTCTTTTTTGCAATCCGTCTTTGGAATCGGTTTTGCCTATATTTAAAATTCTCTTGTTTCCGTTTTCGTATTTCGCATAAAGTTCTTCAACAGGATAAATTAAATTTCTTAATTTTCCTTTAATTATTTTTTGTTTGAGTGTAATCGGATTATTAGTAAATTTAATTTCAAAATTTTCAGGACACTCAACGATATAAATTCCGCTGACATTAGGAATTTTGTTGATATTAACTGTTTCAACAGTCGCTTTGTTGGTTAAATATTTTTCAATTTCTGTATCAAAATCAACATTAATCATAAATCATATTTTTAAACAAAAATAAAATTAATAAAATATAAGTCCTGATTTGACGCACATACCCCTTATTATAAAAATACAGTTAAACGAAGGGATATGTCATGGATAATTTTCAAAAAAGAATTTTTTTAAGTACTATCACAAATAATTTGGAAGATATGAATGTAACAGGTCATCGTTTCAAGGAAGTTTTTTCATTTATAAATCAAGAATTCGGGATTAAGAATTCAAAATATGAAAGTCTTTCTTGTTTCAGAAGAGATTTTTCGGATAAAAATATATCCGAATTTAAAAAAACGTTTAAAGAACAAATAAAAAATCAGATTTCTAAAATCAGCAGAAAAGAAACACTTCTTGAAAAAAAATTAAAAATTTTGAAAAAATTGTTTTTTCTTGAAGAAGACGAGTATCAAATTTTCATTTATTATTCTTTTTCGGAAACAAATGAAATATTCTCGCAGACCTTACAGTGTTTTGATATCGAAAAGCATGAACTTTTCCGTACTTTTTTGGGAATCAAAAAACATCGTTTAAATACAATAATGACTGATTTATACAAAAAAACTATTTTTACAAACCGCAGATTCCATGAATATTCTTGTAATCCTGTTTTGATAGATATTATTGAAAACGATAAATACGGTGCAACACCGCATAAGATAACATCTGCAATTTTAGGCGAAAAACAAAAATCATCTTTAACGGAAAAAGACTTCAGTTACCTGAAAGATGACATGGAAACCGTTGTAAAAATTCTCAAATCAGCGGCGAAACAGCAAAAAAAAAGAATAAATATCCTTTTGTACGGAAGTGTCGGAACGGGAAAGACTGAGTTTGCAAAGCTCACCGCTAATATTGCAAAACTTCCGATTTATCAGGTTGCCGTTGAAAGTGAAGATTTTAAGGAAGCAAAAAGAGAGGACCGATTATATGATTTTCGCACAAAAAATCATTTGCTTTCAATTAACGGTAATGCCTGTTTGTTGTTTGATGAAGCGGAAGATGTAATGAACAGAGGGTTTTCAATGTTTGGCTCCGCATCAAAGGGATATTTTAACAATATGCTTGAAAATGTAAATGTCCCTGTTATCTGGACAACAAACAATATTCACGATGTTGACCCTGCATTTTTACGCAGAATGACTTATTGTATCGGCTTTGAAAAACTGAGCGAAGAAACAAGACTGAACATCTGGAATAAGGTTCTTAAAAAGAATAAATTGAAAGTTAATAAAGAAAAAGTTAAAGAACTCAATAAATATTACGATATTCCGCCCTCGCTGATTGCAAACGCAGTTCAGACAACCAAAATGATTGACGGGAATGAATGTGATTTTGAACAATTTATTGAGAATGTTGCAAAAATAGTAACAAAAAAGAAAAGTGTCAAAAAAGCAAAAGAATTTGAATTTGCAGATTATAACGAAAATCTTGTTAATACGGATTTAGACATAAAAAATCTGACCGAAAAAATAAAAAGTTGCGGCAAACTCAATTTTTCACTCTGTCTTTACGGAGAACCCGGAACAGGAAAGAGTCTTTATGCAAGATATCTGGCAAAAGAACTCGGACTTGATGTGATTTTTAAACGTGCAAGCGATATTATGAGCAAATATGTCGGAGAATCCGAAAAAAATATAGCGGATGCCTTTGCAGAAGCAAAAACCAAAAAGGCAATGCTTATTTTTGACGAGGCGGACAGTTTTCTCCAAAACAGAAATAATGCCGTAAGAAGCTGGGAAGTTTCGCAGGTAAACGAAATGCTTACGAGAATGGAATCGCACGAATATCCGTTTGTTTGTACAACAAACCTTTTAGACACAATGGACGAGGCAAGTTTGAGAAGATTTACCTTTAAAATAAAATTTGAATTTCTTACAAAAGAACAGGCAAACGATGCTTTTACACACTTTTTTGACATAAAAGATTATGATTTGGGTATTAAAGGCCTTACTGCAGGTGATTTTGCAACGGTTAAAAAGAAAGCGGACTTTCTGAACATAACCGATGCCGATGAACTCAAAGAAATGCTTATGCAGGAAGTAAAACTCAAATCATCAAAAGAACTCAAAAACTCGGTTGGCTTTTAGTTAAAGGAGAAAACAATGCACATTGACGAAACCTATTACAACCCCTTTAAAAAGGGAAAAGGGATAATCAAAGATTACAGAGACGGAATTACCCAATGCTATTGCATAAACCCGCAAGGCGAATTATTATTCAAATTCGAGCCTCATTTGTGGGCATTTCAGGTCGAGGAAGATGATGTAATTTTTGTATCAAACAACAGTGATACTTATGGAGTAAATGATTATCATGCACTTTTTGACTCGAACGGCAATCAGTTGACAAATTTTGTTTATGATGCAATTTGCGGAGGTTCGGAAGAAGGTTTTTTTGAAGCGCAAAAAGACAGAAAATGGGGGCATTTGAGTACAACAGGGGAAGAAGTCATTCCGTTTATTTATGACGAGTCAATGTATTTCACAGAGGGGGTTTCGGGTATGAAACTCGGAGATAAGTGGGGAATGGTTAACTACCGCAACGAAACCGTCATACCCTTTGAATATGAAGAAATCGGCTTTTGCGAAAATAACAGAATTACTGCAAAAAAAGGCGGGAAATGGGGTGTTATCGACAAATTTAACAATGTTGTAATTGATTTTAAATTTGACGAACTGCCTTGTGCTTTTTGGGCGGAAAGAGAATGCGGCTCGACTTTTGCCAAACTCGGCGATAAATACGGAATTATAGATATTTACGGTCACACTCTTTTTGATTTTGTTTATGACGAAGTTGACAAGGCGGACGATGACGGCAGGTGGTATAAGTTCCGAAAAGACGATAAATGGGCATTGTATTCCTGCGAAAATAACAGATTTATTTCGCCGTTTATGTATGACGAGATAGATTTTTATACTTGCGGACTTTTTGAGGTAAAAATCGGGGAAAGGAATTTTTATGTTGATAAAGAAAACCGCCCGATAGCAGACGAAAACTGCAAATGCTACAAATTATTCTATCCCTCGGATGTAATCGCCTTTGAAAAAGAAGGCAAATCTGGAATAATGAACACAGGCGGAAAAGTTCTTATAGAGCCGAAGTATGAAGACCGATTCAGACATTATTCAGAGGGCTTGTTTGTATTGAGAGACAAGAACTATTATGAATATGTAATGGACATTGACGAAAATATTATTATTCCCAAAATGGAATACTGGGGCTTTTGGTGCGGTTTTTCGGACGGAATAATCTCTACCTACCGGGGCTACTACACTTCAAAAGGCAAAAAATTAAAATTGAAGTTTGAAATGGAGTAATGGCTTTAGTATTTAATCATCAAAAAAATGTTTTAAGCCGACATTGTAAAATTCAGCAAGTTTATATAAGGTTTTAATATTTATGGGATATTTTCCGTTTTCTAAATTTGACAAATGGTCTCTTGAAATTTTAACTTCCGCAGAAACAAATTCCTGCGAAAAATTTTGTTCCAAACGAAGATTTTTTAATCTGCGACCTATTTCATTCTGTATTTTACGAATACCCATAATGAAAATTGTAGAATACAACCTACAATTTTTCAGTCGAATACATTCTACATGATATGGGTAAATATCTTGAAATATATAAACTTAAATAGTATTATAAAACAAAAAAGGAAAAAATATGCTACTTACAAAAAAAGAATACATAACTAATCAAATAAAAAAAACTTTCGGAAAAAAATATGAGAATTATGTTGTTACTCGAATTTACAGTTTAATAAATAATTCTGGTGTGCAGATAGTAACTCAAAAGATGTTCAAAAGAGGAAATAACAAAATCGCACTTGCCGACTTATATTTTCCTCAATTTAATATATGGGTGGAAATTGATGAAAATTACCATTCCTCAGATTATCAAAAAATTGCTGATGAAAACAGAAAAAAAGAAGTTTTAATAAACAACAAAATAAAAAGGCTTGAAGAAGTCGTAAACATTTCCGAATTAACAGAACCTTACAGAATAAACGTCGGTGCTGAACAAAGTCTTGAAGATATAAATAAACAAATTGATGAACTTGTTGCGATTATAAAAAACAATATTGAACAAACAGAATTTGCTCCTTGGAACTGCCGTTATCCCGAACCAAAACAGTTTGTCGGCAAAACAATAAAATATGAGGACGATATTAAATTTCATACAATAAAAGAGTGTACTCAAATTTTTACAAAAATGAACGACAAATACAAAGTTTGTTCAGGCTGGTTTAATATCAAAGATGATACTTATTTGTGGTGTCCAAAAATGAAACTTGAGGATTACGATTTTCAAAATTGTAATTGGGAAAATACAATATCAAAAGACGGAACAAAAATTTTTGAAAGTCCTAAAAACGATAACGATATTGAAATTGATAAAGATTCGTTAAATTGGAACGAAAAAAGAATTACATTTGCATACTATAAAGACGAAAACGATATTTTCATGTATAAATTCAGGGGTGTTTTCAAACTTTCCGAAGTAAACGGAAATACAAGAGTATGGAATAGAGAAAGCACAGAAGTTGATTTAAGTAAATATTCCGTTTAAATAAATATATAAAAAACTTTAGTATGAAAGTCGGGCATATCCTAACTTTTTACTTATTATTCGTTTTATTACTTGCAGATTTTTCAATTTTCATAATTTTTTTATCAAATTCAATTTCAACCTGTTCGTTTTCTGGGTTGATATCCAGCATTTCAATCATTGTTTTTGTAAGTAATATCGCCCAACTGTTACCGATTTTTGTAAGTTTTTTTTTCATATATCGCCTTTTGTTATAATAAATACTTTACAATGTTTAAACATTGTTGTATATTAAACATTGTTTAAACTTTATTTAAACAAACAGGAGTGGGTATGGAAATAAATGAAAGTTTGAAAACTTATTTTAAAAAGATTGGCAAAAATATCAGAAAATTAAGAGAAAGCGAAAATATAACAATATCCGAGTTGTCAGAAAAAACAAGAATAAGAAAAATATACTTGCAAAAAATCGAGAATGGTGTTGCGTATAGAGTTTCGATAGAACATCATTTGCTAAAAATTGCCGATGCTTTGAAGATAAGGATTTCTGATATTTTTGATTTTGAATAATCTTTCTTTGCCTGACTTTTTATGTGAGCAAAGCTATTACCATTATGATATTAAATATCATAAGACCTATTGTTATTTTGGTTATTAAGGGGATTTTTTTTATAAAATTTATTGTTTTTTGTTTAAAACTTTTTTGGCTTTCAATATATGCAAGTGCAAGGGGTTCGTATTTCAGGAGTAATTCCGTCAGTTTTTTTATTTGTTCATCTTTTTCATTCATACTGTTTTCATAGACAAGAATGAACTCTTTGCACTTTTCCTTTACCTCTTTCATTTTATCGTTATATTTTTGTACAAATTCTTTTTTCTCTTTTTCAAATTCTTCTTTTTTTTCCATCAGCAGAGTTTGGGCTTCTTTTACCCGATTTAAAATAAACTCGGAATCAAATTCTTCTTCGGGATGTCCGAAACTCATATAAATACTGTTATAATATTCATCAAATTTATTGATTTCTTCCTGTGTCATTATCTCTTTGTAATTTAACGGCAGAGAAACAAAGCCGTTTTCAGACGGAACAAGTTTGTATGCCTCGTATCCGAGTCTTGTCCTGAAAACGATACTGTCGGGATTATGTTTAACCAGTTCCGCATCAATGCGGTACTCTTTTGATGTCCATACGTGAACAAAATCATTGTTGTATGCTGTATAAACCTTATCCCCGTCATCATTTTTTTCGGAAAGCACAGTTTTTATCATTCGTTACTCCTTAAAGACTAACTCGCTTTGAAGTTATAAACAGGTATTAAATGGTCAATTATTTCGGCAGTCGGGGTGATGAGGTCTTTGATTTCGTCGCCGTTTTTGTATGCCATTGGCGATTCATCAAGTGTTCCCGTTGAAATACACGTTGAATAAACACCTTTCATACTCTTTTTAAATTCTTCCATAGAAAGATTTTCTTTTGCTTTTGTTCTTGAAAAAACTCTACCTGCACCGTGCGGAGCGGAATTGTTCCAATCGGTGTTTCCTTTGCCTTTAACGATAAAACTTCCGTAAGCCATATTTATCGGAATTAGTGCAAGTTCACCGTCTTTACAAGAAATTGCACCTTTCCTTATGATGTTATCCTCTCCGATGTAATTGTGTATCGTTTCAAATCGGCTTTCTTCTTTCCAGCCCATATTCTTGATAATTTCTTGTGCCATAATGTATCTGCTGTAATGGCTGTATTCTCCGCAAACTTTTGCACATTTAAGGTATTCCTCGGCATTTTTACCGGAAAGATAAGAAAGCTGCTTTAATTCACCGTCTGCATATTTATTTGTTTCAATGGCGAGTTTCTGAAAATATACTGCCATTTCGTTGCCGAAATTTCTGCTTCCGCTGTGGATTATAAGATATGTTCCTGTTTTGCCCTTTTCTACGGAAATAAAATGATTTCCGCCACCAAGTGAACCGATTTTGAGCAAATCGTCATTTGCACCTCTTTTCAGGCAGTCCCTGTCATACCTTGTTATTTCTTCTTTCAATTCATCGGGAACAAGTTCGGAAACGGTTTTTCTTCCCCTGATTCCTGTCGGAATATTATTTCTGATTATTTTGTCGAGTTTTTCAAACTCGTTGTTGAATTTTTTGAGTTTGACGACATACATTCCGCACGACTGGTCAACGCCGATAATATTCGGTATAACCTCACCGTTTTTCGGCAGAGGACTTGTAAAACCTATTACACAGCCCTTACCTTCATGGCAGTCGGGCATGATTCTTACGGGACACCCCTCAAAAATCGGGTGGTTGCAGATATCAAAGGTTTGCTTTTTTACCCCCTCTCCGATTTGTGAGGCAAAAATCGTTGCAGATGTATATTTCCCTTCAAGTTCAAGCATTTTTTTTCACCTTTCCGATATAATCTTTATATTTTTGTTCTTCTTTTTCCGCTGTTTTTTCCATTTGTATAATCATTTTTTCAGCCGTTTCAAAGAACCAATTTTTATCCACCGCAATATCAAAAACTATTTCGCTTTCATCTGACGACAAATCCTCATAAACAAGTCGTGCAAAATCATCTTTTAACCATGCGTGCAGTTTTGTTTTGGTATATTCCCTATCTTCATAAACCGCATTTTCAATTTCTTTTAACATCTTTATAAACCAACCGAATTCTTTCGCAAAATTTTGTGCTATCAAAATAACTTCTTCTGTTTTGTCTCCGAAATTCAGGTATGTATAAACTTTGGTGTAAAGTTTATCACCCGTTTTGAAAATTTCCTCAAAATCACTTTCTGTATTTGTCTGCACATCTGTTGTTATTTCAAAACTGCCAATTTGCAAAGGTTCTGTTTCGGGGTACGGCAAGGATTTTTCAAGCAGTTTTCCGTATTTTTTCAGTGCATATTCCTGATAGCGTTTTAAATCTTTCTTTTCGTACATCCGCATTTTATTCAGCATTTTTTCGCACGCCGAAAAAAATAAATCTTTATCAACTAAAAAATCAAAAAATGTTTTGACATATTTTCCGTTGTATTCTTGCTGAATGACTCTGACTTTATCGTCTTTTAACCAGCAAAGCCACTTGAAATAAGTTATTTCTTCATTGTGAAAAACCGCTTGTTTTTCTCTTTTTAATTTTTCAAGAAATTCATCAAAAGCTTCGGTAAAACACTGGACAATTATATAGCCCAAATCCGTTTCCACAACTGTGCAAAGTCCGTCTAAGCGGGAATAAATTTCATCATAATCGCTATCAAAAAAATTGTTTTCATCTTCCCATAAAACAGTAATTTCAAAATTATCAATATTTTTTGGTTCTTTTTCGGGATAAGGTATTTTTTCTTCGGGAAGATAATATTTTCTGTTAAATCTGACAACATTGGTTGTCTGGTGCAGATGAT
>Ga0256407_10006041_pt1 | contig 18966 bp, 12 predicted proteins | sample RumenRJG_04DNA_FD_193489 | JGI IMG/M metagenome (GOLD analysis project Ga0256407, IMG submission 193489) | Bovine rumen microbial communities from Lethbridge, Alberta, Canada - RJG_04 | ecosystem: Host-associated > Mammals > Digestive system > Stomach > Rumen | place: Canada: Alberta... | reverse complement strand
GTTATGTCGTAGTCGGCGAGGTAGACCTTGTAGTAGGCGGGCGTCGCTTTTTCTGTCTTGTGGGAGTACCAGCTCGCGCGCTTCATTTCGTCGAACTCCACGCGCCCGGCCATGGGCATCATGGAAAACTGCGCGTAGTCGCCGACCCAGGGGCTTGGCTGGTGCGTCTGGTGGAAGCCGCATATATGGCTGTCCTTCCAGTCGTAGAACCAGTGCTTCCCGGTAGTGCGGGTCTGCGGCGACCAGGCGTTCATGCCCCACGGCATGGCGATGTACGGATATATGTTCCCGTTGGACACCTCGCGGGTGTTGTCGGTGCCGATGAAAGGATCGGCGAAATCCACCAATTCTGCGGCCGAGAGCGCGAAAGGCGCGGCCACGCATGATGCGAGTGCGATCCTGAGTCGTGTAATGTATGTTGTCATGATGCGTATTATACCATATTGCCGGCGAAAATTCGCCAGGCCGCAGTTCCAAGATACGGCCAACGCATTAAAATCCGATTCTTCCCCTTTGGGGCCCCTGAATCGATTTTAATGCGTTGGAAGTGTTTCAGCAACCAACAACCAGCAGCGCAGCAGCCAATCCGAGTTGTCGTGGCGCGTCAGGCGCATCGCTGCCTCTCCCCCAGGGGACGCCCCATCGGACGCGCCCGACTGTCTTTTTGTGCGTAGGCATCGAGCCTACGCTCCGATGGTTTTGCCCTGCATGCGGGCGGACGCGGTGTTGATGCTCTTGCCTGCCATCAACAGCAGTTCCCGCGATTCGGCACGCAGCGACTCGACGGCCTCGCCTGGCGCAAGCCTCGACGCGAACAGCAACCTTGAGGCGTCGCTTCGCTCCGAAGCGTCTCAGCCGCCAACAGCCAGCAATCCAGCGCCCAATGGGAGGCAGCCCCCCCTCACTGGCTGCTGGCTACTGGCTGCTGGCTGCTGGAACACTTCCAACGCATCAAAAATTCGTTCTACCTCGCGTCAGCGAGGAGAAGGAATTTTTGATGCGTTGGCCGTACGTTGCGGGCGGGAACGGTTTTTTGGTAAAATCACGCCCGCAACGATAAAGCCAGACAAACAAGGAAGGTCACATTTAAATGGGCGGTTTCTGCGGCGTAGTATCGAAAACGGATTGCGTGCCTGCGCTTTTCTTCGGCACGGACTACCATTCGCACCTCGGCACACAGCGCGGCGGAATGGCGGTTCTCGGAGAAAACGGCTTCCAGCGCGCCATCCACAACATACAGAACGCGCCGTTCAGATCGAAGTTCGAGAACGACTTCGCCAAATTCTCCGGCAAGTCGGGCCTGGGCGTGATATCGGACACGGATCCGCAGCCGCTGATTGTGGCTTCGCATCTTGGGACGTACGCGATCGTCACGGTCGGCATTCTCACGAACATCGAAGATTTGATGCGCGAGCAGTTCGAAACGCGCAGGATGCAGTTCCAGTATTCGACCACGTCGGGCGTGGTTTCGCCGACTGCCGTCGTCGCCGCCCTCATCGATTCGCGCCCGTCTTTCGCGGAAGGCGTGAAATACGCCCAGGAAAAAATCGAAGGCTCGTGCTCGCTGATGATTCTGACGGGCGACGGGCATTTCTACGCCGCGCGCGACAAATGGGGCCGCACGCCGGTGATCGCGGGAAAGAGCGACGATGGATTCATTCTTCTGCAGGAATCGTGCGCGATGCCGAACCTCGGCTACGAACCGTACCGCGAACTCGGCCCGGGCGAGATGGTGGAAGTGACGCCCGACGGCATGGAGACGCTCATCCCGGCGGGCGGGGAAATGGCGATATGCTCGTTCCTTTGGGTCTACTACGGATATCCGGCCTCGAGCTACGAGGGGCGCAACGTGGAAATGGCGCGCTACCGCTGCGGCGGCTATCTGGCGCGCCGCAATCCGGTGGAGGCGGACAGCGTGGGCGGAGTTCCCGATTCGGGCGTGGCGCACGCGCTGGGATACTCGCAGGAATCCGGCACGCGCTACGCGCGCCCGTTCGTGAAATACACCCCCACGTGGCCGCGCTCTTTCATGCCGCCGGACCAGAAGCAGCGCGACCTGATCGCGCAGATGAAGCTCATCCCGATACCGGGCCTTATACGCGGCAAGCGGCTCGTCTTCTGCGACGATTCCATCGTGCGCGGCACGCAGCTGCGCCGCCAGGCGAAACGCCTGTACGGCGACGGGGTGAAGGAAATCCACATGCGCATCGCCTGCCCGCCGCTTCTGTACGGATGCAAGTTCATCAACTTCTCCCGCTCCAAATCGGTATACGACCTCGCAACGCGCCGCTACATCCGCGAAGTCGAAGGCGACGATCCTTCCGCCGTGGACAAATACCGCGACGCCGACGGCGCGCCCTACGCCGCGATGGTCGAGCACATACGCTCCGGCCTGGGGCTGACCTCTCTCGCATTCCAGCGGCTCGAAGACCTTGTGGCGGCGATCGGCCTGCCGAAGGAAAAACTCTGCACGTACTGCTGGACCGGCGATGACGTATCCTGCAAAGGCGGATGCGCGCACTGCAAAGGCGGATGCGCGGCGGTCAAGCGCGCCTGAAAAGAAAGAAGCGGCATGCGGGAAGGAACAGTTCCGCGCGAACGGCGCGGAAACCCCGCGACGCCGCGCGCTCCACGAACTCCCCCGCCGTGAACGTGGCGTTTATCGAACGGCGCAGGTGCGCGTAGTCGCGGCGGAAGCGTCCGGCGAAAAGCGATGCCGTCGCGAGCCATCCCGAAAGAGCGGCGCGGAACGGCGCCGTGCGCGGGCGCGTGAATTCCAGCACGCCGAGAACGCCGCCCGGCTCCAGAACGCGCGCGCATTCGCGCAGCGCGTCGTCCGCCGAAGGAAAATTCCTGAATCCGAAAGCGCATGAGACCGCGTCGAACGACGCGTCGGCGCACGGAATCGCGCCGGCCCTGCATTCGAGAAACGAAAAACGATCCGCGCGCTGCCGCGCCGCAATCTTCCTTTTCGCCGCCGCAAGCATCGGAACGGACGGATCGGCGCACACGATCGACGCGTCCGCGATCGCGCGCGAAAGCGCGATCGCAAAATCACCGGTGCCGGAAGCGAGGTCGAGAATGCGCGGCGCGGCGCGGCATTCGGCCGCGATGCGGCGCGCGGCCCTGCGCCGCCAGAAAGGATCCAGACACAGCGAAAGGATGCGGTTCATCCTGTCGTACGCGGGGAAGATGCGGTCGAACACTTCCACGGCGTCGCGCGGCGCGGCGGAATCCGCCCGCGGAAAAGACCCGTCTCCGTCGCGCACGGTTTTCACCAGCGTTCGACGCCGCTTTCGCCGGAGAGCCGCGGCAGATCTTCCGGGCGCGTGACGAAGCGCCTGCGTTTCGGGGCCGGCGGCGGGCGCGTCGCGCCGCCGCGCGGGGCGGACTGCGGCTGAATGTCTGCGGCGGGCCGCGCGGAATGCATGGCGTAGCGCGGCGGCCATTCGCCGGGCGGCAGGCGCAGCGGAACGCGGACGGCTTCGCGCAAAAGCGCGGCGGTTTCGCGCGGATCGAGATCGCGCCATTCGCCGGGCTTGAGTTCGCCCAGCACGAGCGGACCTTCCTGCACGCGCTTCAGCGCGAGCACCACAAGGTGCGCGCAGGAGCACATCTTGCGTATCTGGCGCTTGCGGCCTTCGCGCAGGCGGAAAAGCAGATCGTGCACGTTGTCGCGCCCTTCGCGCAGAAGTTCCACGTCGCACGGGCGTATGCGCCATCCGTCGATTTCGAGCGGCGAGCGGAGCGTTTCCAGCTTGTCCGCCGTCCAGCGCCCGGCGACGCGCACGAGATAGAGTTTTTCATGCCCGTGGCGCGGATGGGTGAGACGCAGCACGAGATCGCCGTCGTTCGACATTAGGAGCAGGCCTTCGGATTCCTTGTCGAGGCGGCCCACCGGAACGAGACGTTCTTTCACGGCGGGGCGTATCATGTCGCACACCGTTTCGCCGCCGAAAGGATCCGAGGCGGAGGAAATGACGCCCGGCGGCTTGTACATGATTATCGTGCGCGGCCTTTCGGGCGCGGCAAGCGGCCTGCCGTCCACCTCCACGCGGTCCGCCGCCGGATCGGCGCGGAACCCGGCTTCCGTTTCTACGCGGCCGTTCACTTTCACGCGCCCGGCCGCGATCCATTCCGCCGCATGGCGGCGCGAGCACAGCCCGGCGTGCGAAAGGAGATTCTGCAGGCGTACTGTCATTGCTGGGCGCTCATCCGGCGGGCGGGACGGAGCGGTATGCGGCGAGCGCCTCCTGAAAGGCCGGGGACTGCGCGTAGCCGCAGCTTTTGAATTCCGGGCAGAAGCCGCGGTAGACGCATTCCGGAACGCAGCACGCGGCAAGTTCGGGCTGGATTTCGCGCAGGGCGTCCACGACGAGTTTCCACGCCGCGCGCGTTTCGGGCGAAGCCTGCGAACAAAGGCGGCGGCGGGAGATGAACATCACGGCCTGCGCGTTCGCGAAGCATTCATGGTCCACTGGCGCGTTCTGCGGCGAGACGCTGCGGTCGGCGCCGGTCCTGTCGGTGCGCTGGGTGGAGACGAAATGCTCGATGCCGAACTTGTGCCGCACGAAGTGCACGGATACCCACGACGGAAGATTCGTCCATTTCCACGAAACGGTTATTTTCCGGATCGGGGAATGCTCCGCAAGGAGGATGCGTTTCTTCCAGCGCGGCGAAGGTTCGCCTTCGCCGCCGTCGAGATGGATCGTCGTGCGCGCGGCGTCGGCGACGTCGCGCCAGGACGATCCGCACTTCAGGTACTTTAACGATGGAACCGGGTTCATTGCGTATGCGCGCGCTTCAGCGTTTCTTCACTGCGCCGCCGGGAAGAAGGGGCGTGGCCTTGACCTTCTCCACGATTTCGGCCGTGACTTCCGGGTTGGACTTGAGGAATTCTATCGTGGCGAGCGAACCCTGCCCGAGCTGGTCGGTTCCGTACGAAAGCCACGATCCGCGCTTTTCGACGATGCCGCGCGCGAGCGCGGCGTCGAGGACGGAGCCTTCCCAGGAAATGCCGCAGGCGTAGAGTATGTCGAATTCCGCTTCTGTGAAGGGCGGCGCGACTTTGTTCTTTACCACTTTTACGCGCGTGCGGTTGCCGACCACGGCGCCGCCCGCGTCCTTTATCGCGCCGATGCGCTGCACCTGCAGGCGGCACGATGCGTAGAACTTGAGCGCCTTGCCGCCGGGGGTGGTTTCGGGATTGCCGAACATTATCCCGATTTTTTCGCGGACCTGGTTCGTGAAAATGCAGAGCGTCTTCGTCTGCGCCAGCGTGGAAGTGAGTTTGCGCATGGCCTGCGACATCAGACGCGCCTGGAGACCCACGTGGGAGTCGCCCATGTTGCCGTCGATTTCCGCCTGCGGGGTGAGCGCGGCGACGGAGTCGACCACGATCACGTCCAGCGCGCCGGACTTCACGAGCTGTTCGGTTATCGTGAGCGCTTCTTCGCCGCTGTTGGGCTGGGAAACGAGAAGATCGTCGAGGTTCACGCCTATCTTGCGCGCGTATCCAGGGTCGAGCGCGTGCTCGGCGTCCACGAACGCGGCGAGGCCGCCTTTTTTCTGCGCGTTGGCCACCACATGCAGCGCGAGAGTCGTCTTGCCGGACGATTCCTGGCCGTAGACTTCGATTATTCGGCCGCGCGGAAGTCCGCCCACGCCGAGCGCGAGGTCGAGCGAAAGCGCGCCTGTCGGTATGACTTCGATGTTCTGCGCGGCCGAAGCGTCCCCGAGCCGCATTATCGAAGTGTCGCCGAATTCCTTGCGTATCTGCGCGAGGACGGCGTCGAGCCTTGGGTCTCTGGACGGGGTTTTCGCGGCGGGCGCGTCCGCGGTCTTTTCTTTCGCTGCCATTTTACGGTTCTCCAAATGTCTGCCGCGCTTCCGCGCGGATTTTCCGCGCGCCGCGTGCGGGGACGATTATACCAAAGCGCGCGAAAGGCGCGCAAGCCCGGACGTGCGGAACAGAAATTACAAATGAGGTGGAGGGACGCGCTTAGTCGCGTCCGTCAGGCATAAATTTATCTCACTCAGAGACGCAGAGAGCGCAGAGAGCGATTTTTTTGACAAAGCGAAGCCACCGGGGCGCATCTGTGTTTTTCACCCATGCGGTTTGAGATTGGAAACAACCGGAACAACTGGAAAAAACAACGAGTGCGCACCAAAGGAAAGTTGTTTCAAACAGTTGTTTCCCATAATCAAAAAGCCAGACGGTGAATTACGCAGATGCGCCCAAGCCACCGTGGCCGCGCCCGTCCCGGTCAAGTCGACGCAAACCCGTCGGCTATCTATCGCGACAAATCAGGGATTTGGAATTCTGGAACCGCCATTCAAATGCGCAGGTCATGGTCAATCTTCTAATGTGCTTTTTGCACGTGCTGGACGATTTCCTTCAGTCCAGCTATCGCAGATCAACCTTGAAGCGGAAGCACTCTCCCTTTCCGCTCTTGCGCGGAAAGTGAAGCTCGCTCCGACCGTCCTGCGATGGCTCTGAGGCAATATCCTCGAAGACCGTGTTCCACGTGTGGAGATCCGTGGATGACTCCAACCTGACATCAACATCCAAGGCTGTATCCGGGTTCTGTTTTGGCATGCAGACGCAGGGATTCCCGTCCGCATCCATAAAGATAGTCAGTTTGGGGATTTCGCCTTCGTCGAGATTGCCTTGGAATGCGTAGCACATTGGAAGAGGAACGCCGTAGGAATCTCGAGTGCACATGAATTCCTCAACGGTTGAAACCCCGTTTTGCTGCATGTAGCGCGAAAGCAAGCCTTCGTAGGGTTTTGTCTCCCCCTTGCCCAGTTGCACAATTTCGCATTGTTTTCTTATGGCACTCCCGTCGGACTTCTTCATGGACACGGTAAGAACCGTTCTTCGCGTAGCAGTACTGTCATTTTCAAGGCAATAGAGATAAATCCTCCCGTTGCCATAATTCTCGCCATCTACAACTTCCACCCCGCAAAACGAAGTGTCCGAAAGGCTATACGTCCATGCCGCGTTCGCTGTAACGCCAATGCTGAAATATTGTCTCGCTTTCCCTTTGAAGTCGGCAGACAATGGTACGGCATTGGAGGGCTTTATACTAATGTCCAGTGAATAATCATCCACCCTTTCACCAGTCGCTTTAGAAGTAAACAAAGTTTTGCCAGAGTTGTCATATCCTTTAATTTCATACTTATTTTCGCCCGCTCGCGCACCTATGTCTAAATATGTAGTATCAGTTCCTGGCAAGCTCACAACTGGGTCATAAAAAGGTCCAAATCTGCTCCATGACACCTCATAATGGTCAACAGAGTCCGCATTGTTTTTATTCCAAGTCAATTTTATGCCATCCGCACGATTTTTCGTAGCCTCCAGCATGACATGGTACTCTTTCGCAATATAATCTATACTCGCATCTTCACTACTGCCATATTCGTTTCCGGCATAGACAGTAAACTTGTAGGGACGCCCTTTTGTAAATGCAAAGGCGTTATATGCAACGCCCCTATAATAATCCTTTGGCCAGAATCCTCCATCTCCATCGCATGATATCCCTTGATCGGAATACCATTTGGCGTTTGGTACACTATTCCACGAAAACACAACCGAACCATCGTCTTTTGGCTCGCACAACAATCCCGTTGGCTTGTCAGGCGGCAATCCTGTGGCCCTTTGGTCATTTTCCTTCATAACCAGAACATCGTTCAGCGTTCCGTATTCTTGCGCAATAGAGTAACGCGTAAAATATTCTTGCTGTTGCTGGATATATTTCACCATCTCATGCAATGTCAAATCACCATCCCCGTTGTCCTCTTCATTGTTATTTTGATGCTTATGGTCTTTGCTGTCCAGCAAGAACTGTCCGAACGCATGAATCACGTCGTAGGCACCACTTACAGCCGGCGAGTTGAATTTCTCCGAACATGCGGCAAATCCACCCTGATAACCACCGAAGTCAAGCATCCCCCCAGAATGGCAAGCATAAATAATCGGCACTACGGCGGTATCTTTGCCGACCACCGACAGGTCGTTGGCCAACTGCGAAGGAAAATAGCGGTCACGATTAGGTTTCATCGAAAGCCAATAAACCAAGCGATTATCCTTCTCCTCTTTCCCACCATGTGTATATATCCAAAGGACAAAAATATCCCCCTTGTCAGTCCTCGCAACTTCTTCTGCTATGGCACTCGAAAGTTCCTGCGAACTAGGGCTCTCGCACCGACGCGTTTCAAATCCAAATCCATTAAACATTTTTTCTACTTCCTTCGTCGTTCGCCACATCGACGGATAGACTTTCTCCCAGTTCCCTTCATATTCTGAGAATCCGACAAAAAGGCCAAACCTGCGGCGTGTCGCCAAACCTTCACCCGGATCATAGTCGTCTCCAACGCCATCCGGTACGACCCAATAGAACAACGGACCTGTCTTTGGCCTTGTGGCAAGGAAGTCCGCGTCAACGTAAGATGTCGCCCGCGTGCCTTCGACGATCTTCGTGGCGCTGCTGAAATCTTCTGACGTGCCGCGATAAAGCGAGCAGGGCCACATCACAGGTGCTCCGGTTTCCGTATGCGACCAGTCCAGCGTAGCGGAACCTTTGTCCCATTCTACTTTGGTGATTTCAAGCTTCGGACGCTTCGCCGGCCCCATGATCAGCCCCTTCCACATTCCGTTTACGTCTATGACCTCCTCCCATTGATTACTGTATTTCTCTTGATAATAGCCGTGTGCACCAACCTTGCCCTTGGCAAACGCGCGATAACAGGCGTTTGTCGGAGGAGGCCCCATGAACACGAACGTCTCGGCGTTTGTACACGCCTCGAACGCCTGGCCCCAATAATAACACATGTCCTTTGAACACAGCCGATCGAGATTCTCCCCGAACACGACCGAAACAATGCCAGTGCACCCGAGAAATGCCCCGTCCCCTATCGTTCGAATGGAACTCAATTCAAGGTCTCCGCACAAGCTTTGGCATTGCAAGAATGCGCAACCGCCTATAGTCTGTATGTTGGTGAGCGACGATACGTTGTTCAAGTTGGTGCAGTTGCTGAACATCGAAGCCGGAATGTTCGTAGCACATGGGAAATGGCATATCTCAAGCGCCCCGTGATTTTGCAGTTTCACGTTCGACAGGTCAGTTATGTCTTTGCCGAAATACACCTCACGGAGCGAATCGCATCCGTCGAAGACATAATATCCACCATTATCTCTGTAATTGACGATTGCTGATATGCCGTCCCCGATGCGACAAGTCTCAAGGGTCGAGCATCCGCTAAAGAAACCTCTTAAACTGTTGCTTTCGTTCCAACTATCCACGTACGTTCCCACAAGCGTACAGGTTCCGTTTCCATAGAGCTCCACCGTCTTCAGCGACGCGCAGTTTCGGAAAACCCTTCCAGAGTACGAGCATACATTCGTTCCAGTCGTTACAGACACGATGTTCGAACAGTTGGCGAAAGCTTCAAATCCGATTGTCTCCACATTCTGCAGATTGACCTCGCCCGCCAGCGCCGAACAGCTGCGGAACGCACTGCGACCAATCTCCTTCAAATACGGGAATGCGTTGAACGATACAAGGTTGGTGCATCCAACAAACCCGCCATGGTAGTTATAAGTTCCACTCTCTATCTTCACAAGGGACGGCGTCGCCTGCACTTTTCGCAAAGACGGAAGCTCCTTGAACATGTTTTCCGGAATGTTGGTCACACCTTCTCCAAGATAGACTTCCTCCAATGACGTACATCCATCGAACGTGGATGAACCTTTACCGTAAATGATTCGTCCGTATTCAGGCAACGTACACATTCCGCCAATCGTTATTTTTTTCAGTTGCTCACAATTATCAAAGGTCCCGTAGTCGCCCACTACTGCTGTGCCACCAAGCGTAACTTCCGTCAGATGCTTGCAGGAATAGAAGGCCTGTTCGCCAAGATATTCAAGGTTGGGTATGCTTACAGATGTCAATCCCGTATTTGAAAATGCACGATGACCGATGTAGGTAACGTTCGCAAGGGAAATCTGAGAAAGCGATGTGCAGTTGACAAACGCATCTGCTCCGATTGTCCGTACGCTGTTTGGCAGTGAGACGGATTGGAGCGTGGCGTTAGTGAATACACGATCGGAACCATAGTAAGAATATGTACTACCCACTTGCACAACACGCCAGATGCGTGTTCTCGTTCGTTCAACGCCTTCTTCGTCTTTGTATGTTTCGGTCTGCTGAATAGACGCAGGTATTGTGACATGTGTCGCAGAACCTGAGTATCTGACCAGGGCAACCGTGTCATCGGTGATTTCATAGTACGAAAAATCATTTTCATCGACGTAACCCGCAATGCACGGAATCGTGGCTACCGCGCAAAACGCCATGAACGGCAGCAAGGCCATGCAATTCGCGACGCGCAAAACAACGCCATGCGATTCCCGTATGACTCTTCCGACCACTCGATAAAGCCAGCCAGAGGCGGCCTTGGTTTTTCTGTTGCCCAAAGTCTCTTTCATGTCACCGTAATAGCCATAGACCTTGTATTCATAGTACTTTGGCATCGCCTACTCCATGAATTTTGCATTTTCCAGCAAGTACCTCAATGCAAACGAAACATCCAAGTCGTCCATATTGGTCTCGATCATTCTGCCGTCCGCAAACACCGCGGCTTTCCCGGTCCGCATGTGACGGCACGGATGTTACAGCCGATTTTCTCGAAAGAATAGGTTCCGTCACTGGAAAGATACGCCGTATCATTTCGTTCCCCTTTGAGAGCGCAAGAACCGAAGGCGCAAAGTTTTCCAGCCTTGCTCCTACCTGCGACAGCGCATGTTTCGCCACTCTTCGCATTTATCTCGTCAATCATGCACATATTCGTTTTGGGCGGATTATACCAAAAAAAACGAAGGACGGCGCTGTCAAGGGGCGCATCTGTGTTTTTCACCCATGCGGTTTGAAATAGGAAACAACCGGAACAACTGGAAAAAAACAACACCCGTACGCCAAAGGAAAGTTGTTTCAAACAGTTGTTTCCCGTCATCAAAAAGCGAGACGGTGAATTACGCAGATGCGCCCGCTGTCAAGCGCCAGGGCACTTGCGGCCGCCGCGAAACGGCGCGGGTTCCACGCCGTCGCATCCGTGCCATTCTACGTCCATGCCGGCGAATCTGCGTTTCATCACGGCTATTGCGCCGGGATTGCAGTCCACGAGTATCGAGTTCCTGCGCAAGCTGGAGGCGCTTTCCCCGAGAGTGCCCGAGCCCGCGAAGAAATCCAGCAGCGTGTCGCCGGGGTTGGAGTGTATTTTCACGATGCGGTCTACCACGCCGCGCGGTTTTTGCGTGGCGTATCCGGTTTTCTCGCGTCCTCCCGGGCTTACCACCGTATGCCACCACACGTCCGTCGGCGTTTTGCCGCGCGCGGCCTTTTCAGGCCCTGCAAGACCGGGCGCCATGTAAGGAATGCGATCCATGAGATCGTAGTTGAATGTATAGTTTCCCGGATCCTTGGCGTACCACAGGATGTTGTCGTGTTTGGGACTCCATCTTTTTTTGGAGCGCGCGCCGTAATCGTACGCCCATATTATTTCATTGATGAAAGAATCGCGGCCGAATATGCGGTCGAGCATTATCTTGCAGTAATGCACTTCCCGGAAATCGATATGGAAGAAAAGCGAACCATGCGGCTTCAGGACGCGGAACGCCTCTTCCATCCGCGGTTCGAGAAACCCGGTGAAATCTTCGTACGAATCGTCGTAGCCGTAGGAATCCTCGGCTATTTTTCTGCCGTTTTCAGTATGAAAGCGCGAGCGCAGCTGCCTGCGTCCTGTGTTGAAAGGCGGGTCGATGTATATGAGATCTACGCATGACGTAGGAGTTTTCCGCAAAAATCCAAGATTGTCTTCCATATAGACTTCTATGCTTGCGCGGCGCGGCGCTTCCGGAACAGAGGTTTTCATGCCGCAATAATACTATTTCAGGGCGCGGTGCGGCAAGCAAATGAGTGCTGTTTTTTTGAAATGGGTATCGTCCGGGGTCAGGCAGTAGGGAATAGGCAATAGGCAATAGTGAATAGGGAATAGTGAAGAATGGTCAAATTCCGCCTCTATTGCCTACTGCCTACTGCCTATTGCCTATTCACTATTGCCTATTGCCTAATAAAAAAAGCCACTTTTCAACAAATTTATCTACAATCACTGTAGATAACGTGTAGATTCAGGTATATTCCGCGCTGTTGCCCCGGCAGGGGGGATTGTGTTTTAATAGACGCGCGACGTGGTAAAGAAGAAATGGAAAAACGCAATGGCACCGCTCGATTTTGAAACAGTGTGGAACAATGCAGTAGAGGCGTTCAGGGCTTCACGCATTTCAGAAGAATCGAAAAATCAGATGGATCGTTATTTCGGACAGTTCATAAAGCATGAACTTTCCGGAACGGACTGCATAATAACGGTGGAGCAGCCGTTGCAGGTGCAGTGGTTTACCGATCTCTATTCGGAAGGCCTCGCAAAGGCGCTTTGCGCATACGGGGCGCCGCCTGAAGTGAAAGTCGTTTTCAAGGCTCCGCAGGACGCAAAAACGTTCGTTCCGCCGCCTCCGAAAAAAGAAACCGCCAATCCGCAGATTGAAGCAAAACGCCGCCCTGCGAAAACGCAGTACAGGAAAACGCCTTCGACTCTGGAACTCGATTCAAGCTACACATTTGAAAATTTCGTGTGCGGACCGTCGAATTCTTTTGCTCACGCTACCGCAGTTGCGGTCGCGAAAGATCCGGGGCGCGCATACAATCCGCTTTTCCTTTGGGGCGACACGGGTCTCGGAAAAACGCATTTGATGCAGGCTATAGGCCATGAAGTGCTGAAAAGGCTTCCCGGCGCATCAGTATGCTACATCACTTCGGAAACGCTGTTGAACGAATATGTGAACGCCTTGCAATCGTCTTCGATATCGGAATTCAGGAACAGATACAGAAACACCGATGTTCTTCTGATCGACGACATACAGTTCATAGCTGGGAAAAAGCAGATACAGGAAGAATTTTTCAATACGTTCAACGCTCTTCTGACCGCGCACAAGCAGATAGTCATAACATGCGACGTGGCGCCGCGCGATCTTTCAGGGCTTGAATCGAGGCTTCTTTCACGTTTCCAGGGCGGCATGGTGATAGAAATAGAATCTCCGTCATACGAAACGAGAATGGCGATTCTGAAATCAAAAGCCAATTTCATGGGACGCCACATCCCGGACGAGGCCCTCGATTTCATTGCGGAAAACATACATTCGCACGTCCGGGCGCTCGAAGGCGCTTTGAGAAGAGTGAGCGCCGTGGCGGATCTCAATCCTGAACTCGAATTGAACCGCGAACAGGTGCGCAGGATATTGCGCGATTCGATAGAAAACGAACAGGTCGTGAAAAAACTCACAATATCGGAAATACAGCAGACTGTAGCGCAGCATTTCAGCGTGAGCGTGAAGGAGATACTTTCACAGGACAGATCGCAGCCGCTTGTGACGCCGAGACAGGTCGCAATGTTCCTTGCGAGGAAACTGACTCTCGCCTCCCTCTCCGCAGTGGCGAAAGAGTTCGACAAGAGCCATCCTACAGTGTACCACGGAATCAAGACGATAGAGAAAAGGATGGAAGTTGAAGAACAGCTCAAGGCGGAAGTGTTCGACATAGTCACGAAACTCGGACGCAGACCGGAGGATTTGCAGTCTTGAAAACATGTAGATTTCCTGTAGTTTTCCTTTATGCGGATTTTAGAAAAAAAGGTGTTTTTCTACAGGTGACCCGGACTGTCTAAAAATGCTATACTTCCAGCTACACTTTTTCGACAGACAGGATGATGGAAAAATGCGATTGCAGAGCCGCTTTGAGAAATTGTCTACAATGTCTACAGACATAATAGATGATAAATTCGATTTTTAAAAAGACAATAGAATACAGGCGCTGAAGAAAAACGATTTACCCGAACGTCACAAAACGACAAAGGAGAGAAAAGATGAAATTCTCGATAATAAGAAGCAAGTTCCTGGACTCGCTGAAAAACGTGCAGAACATCGTGGCCGGAAAGGCTTCGCTGCAAATTCTGCAAAATGTGCGCATCGAAGCGGGCGAAGGCAGGATAATACTCACCACTACGGATCTTTCGATAACAGTAAAGGCGTCGGCTGAATGCGATATCGCCGAACCTGGCGCGACTACTCTTCCCGTCCGTCTGCTTTTCCTGACGGTTTCAAAGATGTCTGAAGGCATCGTGACCGTGGAAGTGGACGCGAGCGACCGCGCCGTTGTTTCCGGCGGATCGGCCGTGTTCAAGATTTCCGGCCTTCCCGAACGCGATTTTCCGAAGATCGAGCAGGAGGACGATTCCTTCGCTTATACGATTCCGCAGCCGGTTCTCCGCGAGATGCTGAGGAAAACGCATTACGCCGCGTCCACCGACGAAACGCGCAGAAATCTCCAGGGCGTGCTTTTTTCGTTCAAAGAAGGCAAGCTTACTATGGTCGCGACCGACGGGCGGCGCCTCGCGCTTGTCGAAAACGAGATTGAAATACCAGCTGGCGGCGAGCGCGACGTGATTCTTTCCACGCGTTCTATTGTGGAACTTCTCCGCATACTCGGTTCCGGCGAAGGCAGCGTCACGATGTATCTGCGCAAGACCCAGGTCCATTTCGATTTCGGCGAAATCGCTTTTTCAAGCAAACTCGTCGCAGAGAACTATCCCGATTACAGACAGGTGATTCCTGGCGCGTGCGCCGAAAGCGCCTCTGTCGACAGGCAGCTGCTCATCGACGCGATAGACAGAGCTTCCGTGATGTTTCTTGAACAGAAGAATTCCACGCATTTCGTTTTCGGCGAGAACCAGTTGATAATATCTTCAACGTCCGCCGACATAGGCGAGGCGCGCGATATCGTGCCGATCAAGTACGCCGGACCGAAAATCGAAACAAGCTTCAATCCGCAGTTTATAATCGAACCGCTTAAGGCGATAGACGACAATGAAGTGACGATCGACATGAACGACGGCATTTCGCCTTTTGTCATAAAATGCCCCGAGCGTTTCCTTTATGTGCTGATGCCGCTCAGGCAGATTTGAAAACGGTTCCACGACAGTAAAATCGATACCTTGGAATCCGCGCCGGCAGGCGCGGATTCTGCGGAGTTGCAGAATAATGAAGATTTGGACAGACAAAGACTACCCTATAATAATATCCTGCGCGAAAGGTCTTTCATGCTGGACGGCGCAAGAAGTCTACAAATTGGGTTACAAACCTGTTGAAACCGCCGAGACCCGTGTTGTCGTGCGCGGCGCGATGCGCGACGTGTTTAAATTGAATCTGCGGCTTCGCACCGCCCATCGCGTTCTAGTGCCGCTGCTGCGCGCAAAATGCTACAACATCCGCAGGCTGTACGAGCTGGCTTCTTCGATTGACTGGGAGAATATACTCGACGCCGATTCGTATTTTACGGTGCATTCTTTCGTTTTCAACGATTCCGTGCGTGATACCCGCATGCCGTCGCTCGTTACGAAAGACGCCATAGCCGACCGCATGACTGCGTATTGCGGGCGACGGCCCGATTCAGGCCCGGGATTCGACGGAGCGTCAGTGTACGTGCACTGGGAACGCGACACGGTTCTCATATACATCGATACTACCGGCGATGTTCTTTCGCGGCGCGGATACCGCAAGATTCCCGGTTCGGCTCCTTTGCAGGAAACTCTCGCGGCGGGCTGTATAATGGCCATGCGCTGGGACGTTTCGACACCATTCATATCGCCGATGTGCGGATCTGGAACTCCGGCGATAGAAGCGGCGCTCATGGCGCTGGACCGCGCGCCCGGATCGTTCAAGTCCCATTTCGCTTTCATGTCGCTCAAAGGCTACAGATCGATGATAGAAGGCGAAAGCGCCCCTTCAAGCGCGCCGCGCCAGCATTTCGGCGCGACCCCCGAACAGATATGGAAGGACATGCTTGCGGAGGCGAAGCAAAACGAAAAACCTGTTTCGTCGCTTCCGAGGATAATCGCAACAGACATTTCTCCCGAGGCTGTCGAAAACGCGCGCTCCAACGCGCTGGCCGCAGGCGTGGCCGATGCGATAGAGTTTTCCGCGTGCGATTTTGCGGATACTGCGATTCCAGAGACTAAATCCGGCGCGATATTCTTCAACCCCGAGTATGGAATACGTCTTGGAAACATGGACGAACTCGTACCGCTGTACGGGAGAATCGGCGACTTCATGAAAAACAGCTGCCCGAATTACACCGGCGGCGTTCTTACCGGAAGCGCCGAACTTTCGCACCGCGTGGGTTTGCGTCCGTCCGCGCGTATTCCGTTCTACAACGGCAGGATAGAATGCAGGCTTCTGGTATATCCGCTCTATCCGCCGTTGAAGGAAAACCGCGTGATTGAGGAAAGGCGGGATCCGCCTGTCTGAAAAAAAAAGGAGCGAACGGCTTGAAAGGAACTTCGACGGTCAGAGTCGACGCCGGGATTTTCGGCGTGAAGACGATTGAAAAGGGTTCGCCCGTCAGCGACGCCCTTCCGCGTTCCGTAGAGGGCCGTCCGGTGCTCGCGGCCATATTGAACAATATGGCCGTGCCGCTTGAAACGCCCGTGATATGCGACGCGTCGGCCGAGCCGCTTACCATCGTATCGGAGCGCGGCGCGGCGGCCTACAGGGATTCCATCTGCTTTCTGGCGGCGAAAGCCGCGACGACGCTTTTTCCGGAGCGTAAGTTCCGCGTGCACAGCGCGCTCGGTTCCGCCTTGTGGTGCACGCTCGATCCGGTTTCGGAAAATCCCGGGGGCGACGCCGCCGCGCTTGAAAAAGAAGTGAAAAGCTGCATATCGCGCAAGGCGACCATACGCACTTTCGCGAAATCGTACGCCGAGGCGGTCGATATTTTCCGCAGAGGGAACCGCACCGACGAACTCAATCTTCTGAGTCACCGTAATCCTCCGGTGGTGTTTCTTTCGGAATGCGAAGAATTCTACGCGCTGAACCAGACTCCACTCGTTTCCGACACCGGATGTCTCGGAAAATTCGCGATAAGCGCCTACCATGACGGATTCGTGCTGCGGGTTCCCGATTCGTCGTCGCCCGACGGACTTTCTCCGCTTCCCGAAAGCGGCAATCCGGTTCCCATATACGAAAGCAGTGCGAAAAAAGCGAGCTTGATGGACGTCGAGACGATCGGGGATTTGAACCGGGTTATAATAGAAAACCGGTTTCCCGAATACGTTCGCACGGTGGAAGCGTTCCAGACTAAAAACCTTTCGCGCATCGCGGACGCCGCGGCTGCACGCTCGCCGCGCGTACGGCTCGTTCTTCTGGCCGGTCCCTCTTCGTCCGGAAAAACCACGACGGCGCACAGGCTGTGTACGCAGCTGCGCGTCAACGGTCTGCGTCCGATGATATTGTCCACAGACGATTATTTCGTGGGAGACGCCAGAAACCCGCGCGACGAAAACGGCAATCTCGACTATGAAACGGTAGAGGCTGTGGACCGCGACCGGCTCGCCGCCGATTTAAATGCGCTTTTCGCGGGGAAGAGCGTGCGTCTCAGGAAATTCGACTTCAACGAGCACGACGGTTTCGATGATTCCAGGGAAACCGTTCTTCCGCCGGAGGGAGTCGTGGTTCTCGAGGGAATCCACGCGCTCAATCCCGTCCTGACGGCCGGAATCGACGATTCCGTGAAGTTCGGCATATACGTGAACGCATTCACACAGCTTGCGGTGGATTCGTGCAACAGAATATCCGCGCGCGACGCGCGTCTGCTGCGCCGCATGGTCAGGGACGCGAAGTACCGCGGGATGCCTGCGCTTGAAACTCTCGCCATGTGGCCTTCCGTGTACCGCGGCGAAAAGAAATGGATATATCCGTTCGGCAGCCGTGCGGACGCGGTTTTCGATTCCGGGCTGGACTACGAACTCGCGGTCCTGAAAACTTTCGCGGTGCCGCTGCTGGACCAGGTTAAACCGTGGCACCGCGAATTCGTCACGGCGCGCAAGCTTTCTGGACTTCTCCACAATGTCGTCGCCGCGCCGGCCGACGCCGTCCCGGGCGATTCCATTCTTCGCGAATCCATAGGCGGATCGCAGCTGAGCTACTGAAAAGGAGAGTGCGACATGGTCAGGACGATTCTCGATTTTTCCGGATGCATGCTCCAGTTTTTCTTCCTGTTCACGCCGTTTTTCGCGCTGTCGATGTTTTTGTGCCTCACGGCGGAATATCCCGAAAAACGCAAAAGGCTCGAAGCCACGCGCATAATGCTTTTTTCTTTTCTGATATGCGAAATGCTCGTTTTTTTCGGGGACCAGATTTTCAGGATTCTCGGCATCAACATCAACGGTTTTTCCATAGGCGTGGGTCTGGTGCTTCTGCTTGATGGAATCGCGCTCGTGAAGGGGCGCGTCGCAAAAGGCAAGTCGGATCCCAACCGCGACATCGCGGTAGTGCCCATGGCGATTCCGGTGATAGTGGGTCCCGCGACGATCGGCGCCATAATGGTGATGGGCGCGGAGTGGAAGGGAATGGAAACGAAAATGTTCCGGTCGCTTTCGATACTCGCGGCCGCGTTCATGCTGTGGATTATGCTGTTCCTTTCCACGAAAATGGAAAAGTGGCTCGGCGCGCGCGGGTTGCAGATTCTCTCCAAGATAACAGGTCTGATTCTTGCTTCGCTCGCCGCGCAGATGATGCTGACCGGGGCCGGAAACGGATGGGCGAAAATAATGAATGACAATTTGGCGGCTGTCGCCGGGAAAAGGATGCAGCCGTCTCCGTCCCATTCGGTGAAAATCGAAGAAGACGCGCCCGCCGGCCGGGACGGAGCGGACGCGGTGGAGCCGGAAACCGGAAAGAGGGATTGATGGAGCATTTTTTCGAATTCGCCATGCTTGCGTGTTTCGGTTTTTCGTGGCCTTTTTCGATCGCGAAAAGCATAAGGACGAAACGCACGGCCGGGAAAAGCCCCGCTTTCA
>Ga0256407_10006040_pt1 | contig 18972 bp, 14 predicted proteins | sample RumenRJG_04DNA_FD_193489 | JGI IMG/M metagenome (GOLD analysis project Ga0256407, IMG submission 193489) | Bovine rumen microbial communities from Lethbridge, Alberta, Canada - RJG_04 | ecosystem: Host-associated > Mammals > Digestive system > Stomach > Rumen | place: Canada: Alberta... | reverse complement strand
TCCCCATCCCCAATCCCCATTCTGGTTTATAATATTATATGGAAATATAGATTTAATTAAAGAAATATTAAATATTTAAATTTAAAATTAAAATATTATTATATTTTTTAATTATTTTAGAATTATAAAATAAAATAATGGATAAAGGAAAAGAATTTTCAATAAGTAAAATAAATAAATATATGGAAGGAAAAAGAAAAATTGGTGAATCAAAAATAAATTGGTTAAATTTATCTCAATTAAATGGAGGAGTATTAAGTCCAAAAAATGGGAAAAATTTAATAAGAATATCAAGTCAAGATAAAGAAAAAAACCATGATAAAGAAAAAACCCATACAAAAGAAAATCAATTATTAAAAAGTGATAATTTTATTGATATGAATTTAAATAAAGAAAATAATAATATAATAACATCAAAAGGGAAAATAATAAATTATATAATGAAAAATGATAAAAGAGGAAAAATAAATACTAATATAGTAACAAATAATAGTACAGTGGTTAAATCAAAAAGTGCAAAAAAATTAATAGAAAATACAAATGTAAAAAAAAGTAATAATAATACAAATAATACATCAATATTTAAAAATAATAGTCAAAATGTATTTTCAAATACAATAAATATTAGTAATCCAACAATGAATAATTATAATCAAACAATAGAAAAATTTTTAGCAAAAGAAATATTACAATTTTTAGAAGATATGAAAAATTTACAAGTAAGTATATGTAATAAAGAACCAAATATAAAAGAATTAAAAAAAAATTTTGAAAAAAAAAAATCAAATTTATATCAAGAAGCTTTAAAATGTTCAAAAAATGAAATAAATAATCAAATTTTACAAGATAATCGTTCATATAGTTCAATATTTAGTTGTAATTCTGCAATAACAACAGGAACTCCTTTAACAAATTCTAATAATAATATGTTAAATTATAATAATCAAAATGTAAAAGAATTAACTGATTCAATTTTTGTTTTAAGAACTGCTTTAGAAGATATTAAATCTAATTCTCAATTTATTACTAGTCAATTAAGAACTGAAATTAATAATTTAAATGATAAAGTTTCTAAACAAATGAATTGTATTACTCAATATGAAAAAAATATTAATAATAATTTAAATTCTATTAAAGGAATATATAAATTATTAAAACCTTTATCAAATCCTTTAAATTTAAATTCTGTTATGGATTCTTTACAAAGTCAAAATTCTTTTATTAATTCTTTAAGTCAACATGAAAATAAATTCGATTGGTATGAAAATGAAATAAAAAAAATAATTAATAATATTGATACAAAAATGAAAACTAATAATCAAACAGGAAATAATGAAAATAGTAATAATAATATAATTGAACAAAAAAGTTCTATTATTGATATAAATGATCCAAATAAATTATATTTAAATATTAAAAATTCATGTAATGAATTAATTGAAATGATAAGACCATTTATTAATGAAGAAGAAAATGAAAATGAATTAAATAGTATTTTTGAAACTAAAGATAATTTTGAAGATGATGTTATAATTAATGAAATTGAAAATTTAAAAAAATTAATTAAACAATTAATTTCTCAAATTGAAAATTTAAATTTAGAAAAAGAAAAATTAGAAAAAGAATTAAATGAATCAAAAATACAATGTGACTCATATAAAAAAGCATTAAATAATACAGTATTAAATAAAATTAAATATGAAAAAAATATAAATTCAAATGAAGAAAAAAGTTTATCAGATGGAGAAAATTATAGAAAATTAAATAATGATTTATTACAAATTCAAAATAGTTTATTACAAAAATTAGAAATGAAAGATATAGAAAATGAAAAAAATCAAGAAACAATAAAAGAACTTTTACAATTAAACACTCAAATAGAAAAAGATGAAGAAGATAATAACACAAATAATAATGACACATCAAATGTATCAATAGAAAAATATAGATATCTCTTAAATTTATTTTGTAATGAACAAGATGAAAATAAACAATTAAAAAATGATTATCTTCATTTAATACAAGATTTATCAAATTATATAGAAAATGGTACAAAAATTTCATTAAATATAAATAAATTAAATTATAATTCAAATAAAAGAACAACAAATGAATTTAATATTGAAGAAGAACCAGATTCAATTGATTTAGGAAGAATAAATGAAAATGATTTATTAACTGATAAATCTTCAATTTCAAATCAAAACTTTAGAATAAATAGTAGAGAAAGTAGAGGAAGTAATTGTGCTAGTTTTAATAGATATAATAATAATGTTAATAAAATTGCTAGTTTGAAACAAATTAATAATTTAAAAATTGATATTAAACAATTAAAAAGTGAAGTAGAAATTTTAAATAAAAAATTAAATGATGCTAATGATATTCTTTCTACTTTAAGTAATGCTGTTATTAAATTGTTTTATGAAGTTGAATTTAATAATAAAGGAAAAGAATTGTTTAATTTGATATTTAAATTATTGAATTATAGTGAAGATAAAATTAATAAATTATTTTTGGAAAAAGAAAAAATAAAAAAATGAAAAAAAGTTTTTTATTAATTAAATATAAATTATTGAATTAAATAAGTTAATATATTATAATTTTTTAAGAATATATATTGAAAAAAAAAACATAAAATAAAATTAATTAAAAAATTATAATATTTATTTTTATCTAAAAAATTAAAAATATAAATTCAAATAATAAATTTTAGAAACATTAAAAAAACAAAAAAAATATAAAATGGGATGTGTAAGTTCAACAAAATATATAAAAGTAAATGATGTAAAAGATAATAATAATAATGAGAAAATTGATTTAAATAATGAAGAAAAAATAAACAAAATAAAATCACCAAAAACAAAAATAGATTCGGGAAGTAATACAAAAAGTGGTTATCTTCATAGTAATAATCAAAATATGATGATTTATAATGAATCACCATTAAATATCTCATTTAAACATTTAATAAAAAATGCTTCTGAACTTGATGATAAATATTATATATTAGAAAAATTAAGTAAAAATCCAATTAGTACTAATTATAAAATTCAAAGTAAAGAAAATACAAAAATTTTTAAAAATATGAAAGTAATAAGTAAATCTACAATAAGTGAAAATAATGATGAAAAAAAAATTTTACAAGAAATTGAAATTTTAAAAAATTTAAAACATGAAAATATTATTGAAGTTGAAGAATGTTATGGAGATGAAAAATGTTATTATGTAATTACTGAATATTCAGAATTTGGTAATTTAAAAGACCAATTTGCAATACAAAAAAAATATTCAGAAAATCAAACAAAATTTATTCTTCTTCAATTATTAAAAGCAATAAAATATTTAAATGAAAATAATTTTATTCATACTGATATAAAACCAGAAAATGTTTTAATAAGTGAAAAATTTATTTCAAATAATGAAGAATTTTTTAATGTAAAATTAATTGATTTTGGTTCAGTTAATAGTTTAATTAATTTTGATAATCAAAGTTTACCTTATTATATTGCACCAGAAGTAATTGATAGACAAATAAATGCAAAATGTGATATTTGGTCAATTGGAATTATTATGTTTAGATTAATTTTTGGTAATGTTCCTTTTAAAGGAAATACATTTAATGAAATTTTAAATAATATAAAAAATAGTACTATTGAATTTTATATTGATGAAAATAATAATATTTCTGATAAAGCAGAAAATATTCTTTCTAATATGTTAATTAGAGATGTTAATAAGAGATTTGATGTTAATGATTGTATTAATCATCCTTTTTTTAAAAATGATGATAATAATTGTAAAAATAAATCAAGTTTTATGAAAAGTTTTTTTAATAGTAGAAATAATAGTTTTGATTATACTATTAAAACTCAATATGAAGAATTAAAAAAAAAAAATTTACTAAGCACAGTTATTTATAAAGAAAATAATAATATTAATCATAATAGAAAAAAATTAAGAACTGTTATTGATAATACTAATAATAATACACTTTTTATTTCTTCTTTGATATTTTATATTGATTATTATAATAAAATTAACTTCAATAAAAATGAAGAAGAACAAATTATTAATAAATTATATCAAGAACATGAAAATAGAGATTTAAGTGAAATTGAAGTTTCTAAAATTTATGATTGTACTATTGAATATACTGGAGTTATTAATTATTCAGTAAGGTATATTGCTTTTAAAGAAAAAATCAAAGATGATATTAAAATATATTTTAAAAATGTAAAGTATATTAATTTTTATACATTTCGAACTTTTTTAATTAGAGAAAAAAAATTTTTAATTGATAGTGAATTAAATAATAATTTTGAAAAATTAATAAAAAAAAATAAAGAAGAAATAGAAAAATATTTAAATATAGAATATCCAAATAAACAAAAATATGAAAAGTATATTAATATGTTAAAACAAGAATTAGTTTCAAATAAAATTTATTCATACCATAAATTTAAAACAATAATCAAAAAAATTATAGATAAAGTTAATGAACTTAATAATATTTCCAATAATACATTTAGTAATAATATTATTAATAAGAGTAATACTAATTCTAATTATAATAATTCAAATTATAATACTTTAAATAATATAAATAATAATAATAAAGACATTAATAATCATTCATATAATAATAATATTTATTTAGAAAAAATATATGAAAAAGAAGAATTTGAAAAAATAAATGATATAAAAAAAGAATCAAAAATAAATGCCTCAATAAATCATCATTTAGATGGAATAGTTAATATAACTAAAAAGAGTAATTCCAAATCAGATAATCAAAATTATTTTCTAAATGAAATAAATGGGGATAAAAAAGCAAGTTTAAAATTAAATAATTCATTTGATATACCAAAAAAAAAAGACCCAAATGCTTTCGATCCTGAAAAATTCCTTTTATTAGTAGATAAAAATTATTTAACCAAAAAATAGGAAAAAAATAATATTTTTATAAATATAAAAATTCGTTATATACTATAGTAATTTTAATATAATAAGGGAAATAATTGTTTGATGGAAAAGAAAACAACATATATCTAAATAATATAGTGAATAAAAAGAAAGTTTTATAAATCAATATTTAGTTTTTATTATAATTATTAAATAATATATATTTTTGAATTATCTGAATTTTTGTAATTTAATATAAAATAAAATAATATTAATAAAAATATTTCATTATTTTAATAATTAATATATATTAAATAAAATAAATTACATTAAAGAAAGAATAAAAAAATATATATTAAAATATTATTAATAAAAAATAAATCAATTAAAGTTGATTAATGAAAGCAAATTCAGAACAAGATAAAAATGAAGAAGACACAGATTATATGATTAATATATTAATGAAAGAAAATATGAAATTAAAACAAATAATAAAAAATATGGCTTCAAATAATAGAAGTAGTTCAAAATCAAAAAATAAAAAAAATAAAGAAGATAATTTAAATACATATAATACAATATTATCAATGTTAGAAGTTCTTGCTTTACAAAGAGAAAAAATAGCTGCTGTTAAAAAAGGTAAAAAATAAGTTTTTAATTTATTATTTTATTTTAGAAAATGTAAAAATGAACACTAAAAAAACAAAATTATTAGAAAAATTAAAGACTGAAGATTTTAAATATAAAACAAAACAATTTATGAATACAAGTAATTATAGTCAAAAAATTTCTCAAAGTACTCAAAGAAAAAGACATCATAAAAAAGATGAAAATAAAGAAAAAAAAGAAGATAATATAATTAAAGATAAAGAAAAAAATAAAGAAAAAGACAAAGAAAGAGAAAGAGAAAGAGAAAAAGATAAAGATAAAAATAAAGATAAAGAAAAAGATAATAATATACATTCTTCTCATCATAAAAAAGATAAAGAAAAAGATAAGAATGAACATTCTCATCATAAAAAAGATAAAGATAAAAATAAAGAAAAAAATAAGGATGATAATTCTAATAAAAATAAAGAAAAAGAAATTAAAATTATTAAAACTTTTGATGAATTAAAAAATAGTAAAAAACAAATAAAACTTCTTCCTTCTTCAATGCGTAATTCTGCAAAAAATATTAATCCTTTAAATAATAATGATAATAATAACAATATTATTCAAAATTCAAATCTTGTAATGAATAAAGTTAAAAAAATTGAACCTTTAAAGCCTAATATTTCATTAACTTCAATTAAGGATTTAGAATATAATTTTGATAATTTGATGAATTTAGGTTTAAGAGGAAATAAACAATATAAAAAATAATTTTATTATATATTTATATTTTATATAGTTAATATTTTTATGAAAAATTCAAAAATTTTCTTATTAACTAAAATTTTAAAAATGAATAATTAATATAATAAAAAATATGATTTATTTAAAATTTCATTTATTAAAAAAATAACTGTCTTCATAATTATAATATTAAATTAATATTTCATCAAACAATTAATATTTTTTTTAATAATATATAAAAATACTTATTTCATTGTAATATATATATTATTATTTTTTTTAATTTATTTTAAATATTAATAATACAACATCAAAATATCTTAAATATTATTAATAATATAATTAAAATTAAATATTATTAAAAAAATGTGTACCCATATATTTAATCAAAGTATAAAAACTGATGTTAGTTATTGTACAAAATGTGGAATTTTATCATATAAAGGAATACCTTCTTTATCTATTTTTTCATTAGAAAAAAATTCATTTCAATTTGACCCTCTTCAATTAAAATTTAAATCTTCTCATTTTTTAATAGATTATACAAATCAATCAATTATTTATTTATCAAATAGAATAAATGGAATTAACTTTATTAAAAATCAAGCCAAATATTTTTCTTTTCCAAAAAATATAATTTACAAAGCAATTAATTATTTAGATTTAATTTATTTAAATAATAATGTTCCAATTAATTTACTTCAAAAAATTTCTTTAATTTGTTTATTATTTTCAATTGAATTTAATACTTGTTGTACTAAATATTCAGATATTAATTTAATTGAATTTAAAAAATATATAAAAAAATTTATTCATGATTTTAATGAAATAGAATTATTTTGTTTAAAATGTTTAGATTATAATTTAGAAATGAACACTGCTTTTGATTATATTGATTTATTTTTTTCACTTGGTTTTATTTTTTTACCTAAAAAAGGAAATTTTGATATTTCTTTTCTTTATATTAAATGTATTAATTTTTTGGAAATTATTATTGAAAATAATAATAATTTACATTTTTCAAGTTATACAATTGCTCTATCAATAATTAAAATTATTACTAAATATTATAATTTATTTGATAATGAAATTTTCAAAAAAATATATGGGATTAATTTTAATAAAGAAAAATTTATTAAATGTGAAGAATTAATCAATAATATTTTATGTAATTTTTATTTTACTTCAAAATCTTTATACAATGTAAATATAAATTATATACATTACTTAATTTTCAATTATTTTGAGAATCAAAAATGTAAAAATAATCATTTAGTAAATGTTAATGAGAGTAGGAAAATGTTTCTTTTATTGGTATATTTGGAAGGTTAAATTATTATTTATGGAATTTGTAAAATAATAATCTATAAACTAGTAAAAATTATATAAAAAATATTCTTAAAAATTATGGTAAAAAAGTATTTTAATTGGTATGTGAATTAAATAACATAAAGTATTAAAAATGGTTATTGTAATTAAAATTTAATTTTAAAATTATTTTTTTTATTATAATTAGTTATAAAAGAAATTAATTTGTAAATATATAATCTATATTTCTATAACTATTTTAATATGAATCAAAATTTCAAAAATCAATATAATTATTAAATTTAATAATATCATTTCTTGTAAAATCATCTATAAAATATTTTAATAAAAACAAAAATCATAAAAAAAAAAAAAAAAAATAAAAAAAAATAATTATAAATATAATAATAATCATAACTTCAAAATCAAAAAATTAAAATTAAAATAAAAAAAAATGTCTCGTAGAGCACGATTAATTTTACGTCATTCATTAGAAAATGTATTAAATGTAGTTGAAGATGATGAAAACACAGAATACACAGGTCAAAATTTATTGGAAAGATTACAAGGGATGTCTCCAACATCAAGGTCAAATGTTTTAAGTAGATTAAGAGAAATATTTGAATTAAGAACAAGAAGAAGATTATATGATGATTATTCAGTTGATGAAGATATGGAAAATGCAATTTATAATTCAAATGAAAATTTTAAACAATTTTCTAAAGAAAATGATATTAATTTTAGAAATTATCCTTTTCCTATTAATTGGGTTGAAATTGAAAAAGATGAAAATGAATATTATTATATTTTATCTAAATATGGTTACTTTGGAGCTTCTATTTATACTCAGTTAAATAAAATTAAAAAATTTACTTTAAATAATTTAATTGTCTTAATTGTTGGAATGTTTTCTAATTTTTTGAAAAAAGAAAAAATTGATGAATTAAAAGAATTTATTTTTTCTCTTCCTCAAACTCCAGAAATGATTTATAAAATGATTAAAAATAAATGTATTTTAGTTAAGGAAATTCCTGTTTATTTAATTATGTTAATTATTTATGAAATTTTTTATTTTTTTCATGATAATGGACAATATAATAATTATAATAATCAAAAATTAATTTTGAAAGGTCAATATACTTTAATTAATATGATTAATGATGATGAATATAAAAGTATTTATGAAGATTCTTTTAAAGGAAAACCTATTCAAATGTTAAGTAAATTGAATTATAATATTAAGAAAGAAAGGAAAAAATATTTGAAACATATTAATAAAATGAATAATAATTTACTATTAACAAAAAGGGGTTTTGATATTGAGAAATTTTGTTTATAATTTAGTTATTTTTTATTATTAAAATTAAACTTTATATTTACTTGAATTGGAAATTTAATATATTTAAAATATATTTTTTCTAATAATAAATTTAATTTTAAAATAATTGATTTTTAAATATCCTAAATACAGAAAAAAAATAAAAATGGAAAAATTACAATTTACTTTTATTCATTAAAAAAATATAATATAATAATAATAAAAAAAATAAATGCAATGTCCTTCTCCAAAATCAAAATTAAAATCACACAAATTTATATCAAGCAATCATAAAAGTTCTGCAATGGCAAAAACTTCAACAATTACACAAAATTCAAAATCAACAACAAATTCAAATAGTAATTATAATAATAATAATAATATAAATAATAATAATACAAAAGGTTCTTTTATAAAAAATACAATTATTAATTCAACAAGTCTTTTTAAACCAGAACAACATAATCAACTTAAAACTTCTTCACTTTTAAGAAATAAAAAATTAAAAGATAATAAAAAACAAATAATTAAAAAAAATTTAACAATTAATAATACTAATAAAAATAATATCAGTAATAGTTCAAATAATAATAAAGAAAAAAAAGATAAAAAAGAATTTACAGTTCCTATTAAAATAAAAAATTTTCATAGTGCAGTTAATAGTGGTTTAAATAATATTAGATTACCAAATAAAAATAATAATTTAATTAAAAAGAAGCAAATGTTAAATCAAGAAATTAAACTTAAAAATAAAACTTCTAATACATTACTTAATAATATAAGTAATAGTAAAATTAGTTATCCTAAAATAACTTTAAATACTAATCCAAGTAGAAAAAATCAATTAAATAAAATTAAATCAACTTCTCATAATAATAAATATAAAAAAGATTTAAAAAAACCTTTAATGATTACTACTACAAATTCAATTGAAAAAATGATGTTAAGACATAGGAAAATGAAATTAAAAAATGAAAAAAATAATAAAAATAAAAATTATATAAATAGTTTAAAAAATTCAATTTTAAATGAAGAATCACAAAAAGAAGAAATATCAAAAGGGAATCAAAGTAATAAAAATTCAAAAAAAAATAGTGTAGTTCTTAAAAATAATAATAATTTAAATAACCTAATTTTAAATAATAATATTTTAAATAATGATAATTATGATAATAATTATATAAATGAAAATAATCAAATAGAATATGGTAAAATATTTGGATTATTAAATAATGAAATAAAAGAAATAACAGATTTATTTAAAAGAACTCAAAGTGTAGATCAACAAAAAAATAAAGATAAAGATATTAGATTATATGAAAATTTACCAATATATACAGAAGGAAATAATTTTGATCCTCATTTAATTGATAGTGATTTATTTGAAAGAGAATGTCATAATGAAGATGATAAATTTGAAAAAATGATTGATGTATCACAATTAGAAAATGAAGAAAATGAAAATTCTGATAATAAAAATAAATCTCAAAGTATATTATTTAGTAGTTATAATTCAGAATTATATAAAAATTTAATTAATACTAATCATAATAATTATGAAAATAATGATATTTATAATAATAATAATAATTTAAGTGCCAGTTCTATTAGAAATAATATTATTCAAATTGCAAAAAATAATATAAATTTTAAAGAAAAATATAAAAATGAAAATGAAAATGATAAAAGTGAAATAAATGATAAAACTGAATGTCAATTTATAGATTTTGATTTTAATAAAGAAATTGGAGATGATGACAGTAATAATTTAATTAATAGAAATAATAATTACAGTAATGTTAATGATAATATTTTAGAAGATATTGATTCTGAAAAAACTGATACTTTAATTGATGAAACTAGTAATACAAATAATGTTTCTAAAAACATTCCTATTCAAGAAATTATGCAAAAAATTAGAGACGAATAAATTTATATATTTTTTATTTTTTTTCCCATTTTATTCATATTTTATATATGCATTTTGTTATGATTATAAATAAATTATTAGATTTAGTATTAAAAGTATTATTAAATTAATTTAAAAAATAAAATTTATAAAATTTTAAAAATAGGGATTTGGGATTGACAAAAAATATTCAATAAAAATATATATATAATAATTATTTAACTTTATTAACATCTTATATCATGTTTTTGGAAATGAGGATTCATTGTTTAAAATACATATGACTAATTGAAGAAATTACAAATGATATTTTTAAGCAAGAAATATAATTTAATTTAATCTATATTTAGAATTTGAAAAATTTTTTAAAGAATATTTTTTTTGAACCTGTTTTTGATTAGGCTTTGTAACTTCATCTTTTATTTCCATATTATTTTATAAGGAAGAATAAAATTTATTAAAATAAATTTTTAAATTTTTATTAATAAAAAAATATTAATAAATCAAAATATTATTTTATTTATTCTATATTTTATATTATAATTTTATTACTATTCATTTTAATTATGTACAGAGGATGATACCTCAAATTTTCCTTCAACTTCTTTCCCATTTTGTAAAATATTAATATAAAAAAAATGCAATTCTTCAGGAGTATCAATATTTTTAATAGTGTTAATTTCATTTTCATTACTTAAATTTGAATTTATAGATTTAGTTTTTTTTTTATTTATAGAACTTTGAGTAGAAGTAATTTGTGAATTAATACTATTAGCTTTATTATTTTTTTTATCATTATGGATATTATTAATAATATTAATATTTGATGGATTTTTTTGATTTACTCTTCTATATAATTGATTATAATATATTTTAATATTATTTATTGAAGAAAAAGGAAAAGGATTATAAATATGTTCTGATGACACTGAAAAATTATGTTTATGAGTTTTATTATTTTTATTTGTATGATTTATTGAATTTTTTATTATATTTGTAGTTGAATTATTACATGAGAAATATTCATTTTCTAATATATTTCTTTTATTTCTAAAGTTTTTTAAATTTGTATTTTTTCTTAAATAATTTTTGGAATTTGAACTATTTATTTTAATATTTTTTTTACTTCCATTTGCACTATTTAAATTAGATGAAAATTGTGAAAAACTTAACATTAGAGAATTAGAAGTTGATTTTTTTACATAATTATTTTTTTTATTTACATTTTTCATATTATTTATATTTTTTCTTTGAGTATTTTTAGATGTAAGTGAATAATTCTTTTGTCTTTTTGAAGAATTATTTGTATATAAATCTGTTATTAAATGACTTGTTTTATAATTAAAATAAAAATTATTAGTTAATTGAACATTTGAATTACTATTATTAGATTTTATTATTTTATTTGGTTCTGAAAATAAATTGGTCATGTTTAATCTAGTTTGAGATGTTGGAGACATAAATGTTATGTTTTTTAATTTCAAATTTCTTTTCTTTATATTTGAATTATATGAAGACATTATTTTTTTAAAGTTTTATATTCATAAAATAATTAAATTATGATATAAGTTTAAATATTAAATTTATAATTTAAATGTGTATTTTTGAATGTTGTAGTTTTTTTATTAGTTCAATAATAAAAAGTATATCATTCCCAATAAAAAAAGAACATTTATTGATTCTATTTCAATCAATCAACTTATTATTAATTAATATCTTCTTTAATAAAAAACCTTCCGAAAATGAAAATTCATATTTCCCAAATTTTATAACATTATTTTCATATTTTTTATTAAGTATTTTATGGTTTATTATTATAAAACGCAGTTCAAATGAAAAAAAAGTTTTAATTGAAAATTGTTATATATCTGAGAACGAAAAACCTATTGATGAAATTGATGTAAATAAAACATTTTTACCAGAGATTTCAATTATAAATAAAATAAAATTAGCAATTATATTATTTATTATTTCATTTTTTTCTCCATTCCTTTATAGCTTTTTGGTTATATATTATTATAAATCAAAAGAAATAAAAGATAAATATATATGTTTATCCTTTCTTATTTTTTTAATTTATTTAAAAAAATTTCAAAAAAAAAAGTTATTTATTCGATATTGGTTGCCTTGTTTAATATACTTTATTGCTTCTATAGTAATTTCAATTTCAAATAAAGAAATAAAAGATTTTTTATTTATGTTGTTTTATTTTATAATTTATGGTTTAGAAACTTCTTTATTTCATTATTATATGAATTTTAAATATGTAAATGTGAGTATAATATGTTTATTTCAATCAATATCACTTTTAATTATAGAAATATTCAAATATTTTTTTTTTCCAAATATCCAAACGTTTTTGTATTTTGAAATAAAAATTGCTCAATATAAAATCATTAAGTTATTTAGTATTATTTTAATTATAATTTATTATTTTTTAAACAATTTAACAATTTATTATTTGGAACCTGGGAATATTTTATTTCAATATTTAATCAAATTATTAATTTTTGGAATTAAAAAAAGAATATCAATAAAAGATTTATCTATAATTATAATTGGATTGATATGTCATCTTTTATTTAATGAATTCATTGTTATTGATTTTACTTTAATATTTGAAAAAGAAAAAGAAACTGATTGCAGTCAAATAAATAATTTATTAATAAATGAAAAAAAATATATTGATGTTCAATAAATGACTTTTAATTAAATTATTTAAAATTAGATAATATTTATTTAAATCTAAAATCATTAAATAAAATTTATTTTAAAATATTTTTTATTAAAACTTCACAAAATTTAAAAAAAAATACTATAATTACAATCTCAAGTATTTAATATATATATATAATAACAATCCATATATTTTAAAAAATTTATATTTTTTTCATCCCAATATTTTTATTTTCCAAAATTTCATCAATATACTTTTCAAAAACAATTTTAGTATCTAAAGGAAGCATTTTACTAATTTTTCCATTTTCCCAAAACTGTTTTTTCATTTTTCCATTTTCAATAATAATAATATATCCTTCAAGAAGAGAATTTCTCCAAAGTCCCATATAAACTTTTTTATGTGAATAAAAAACACCAAAACCTTCTTTTTTATCTTCATAAAATTCACCTTCATAAAATTTCCCATCAGGCCAAGTAATAATACCATGTCCATGCATTTTATTATTTTTCCATTCTCCTTCATATTTCCTATTATCTCTAAAATAAAAAGTTCCAATACCATTAATACTTCCTCCTTTAAATTCTCCTTCATATCCACCATTACCTTCAAAATTTAAAATTCCAAAACCTTCTTTACTCCCTTCAACATATTCTCCAATATAATTAGAACCACTTGGCCATTTTTCAATACCAAAACCACTTTGTTTATCATTTTTCCAATAACCTTCATAAGAAGCATCTTTTTTTGTTTTATAATAACCAACACCTTGTGCTTGAAAATCACTCCAATAACCAGTATAAATATCACCATCTTCATGTATTAATTTACCAAAACCTAAAACTTTATCTTCTGAAAATTCACCCATGAATTTAGATACGTTTCTCCAACATAATATTCCAAATCCATCTCTTTTTCCATTTTTCCATTCTCCTTCATATGATGATTCATCTTCTAATATTTTTGGAAATTTATGTCTTTTGTCATCAAATGGACCATCACGTGGGTCTTTTAATGTTGGATTTAAACTTGTTTTTGTATTTGCTTTTTTTCCTTTTAAAAATGGGTCATTTGAAAAAATTAATGATTCTTTTAAATCGGCTTTTACTGATGGGATTAAAACAAAGGAATTGTTATTATTGTTATTGTTATTGTTTGTATTTGTGTTATTTGAATTGTTTGTTATGTTATTGTTACCACTTGTTGTTAATTTTTGATTTTCTTTAATTTCTGAATTGTCTCTTCTTTGTGTTGTTGTTGATATTAAATTTGTTGTTGTGTCATCTCCTTTTTTTAATGTTTTTTTTTGCTTTTTTAGAAATTTTTTTATTTGAAGTTGCAAATATATTAATGTTGAGTAAAATGGTTGAGTTCTCATTCTTTGGGTTAAAGATATGTTTTTATAATTTTCATTAGTTATTGTATCGACGTTTAAATCACGCTGTTTTCTTATTATATTTTCACATGCATTTACACAATTTCCCATTAATTTATTTAATTATAAATGTTTTGAAATTGGAAAAAAAATTATATTTGGATTATTTTTTTATGCTTTTTTTTTTTGGATTTTTTAATTATATTAAATTATAATTTTATTTTTAGGTTATTTTAGTTATATAAAAAGTTATATAAAGTTTTTATTTTTTGGATATATGAAATATTTTTTTAAATATATATGCATTATATTATAATATTAAAATATAGTAATAAAAATTATTGTTAAAATTATATGGTTTATAAATTAAAAATAAAAATATTTTTTATTAAATATTTACTGTTAATTATTTAAAAGTATTCAATTACTTGAGAGATAAAAGTTGAAATAAATTCTCTAGAACATAATTTTAAATTACAATTTCAATTTTAATTATGAAATTTAATATTCACAAGTAAATTCAAATTGAAAGAAAATCTTCTACTTTATATTACAATATAAACCCAAAAAAAAAAATAAAAAACAACATCCCATATATAAAATTACATAAATCAAACCAAAAAAAAAACCCAATCAAAAAAAAAATAAAAATCCGCTAATCAAAAATTCCAAAAAAAAAATCCCATAAAAATAATAAAAAAAAACCCAATAAAAAAACATACATAAAAAAAAAAATTTCCTCTCTCAATAAAACTAAGAATGTATACTCCATCTAACTCTCTTCCCTTCATTCCAAAATCCTTTTTTCCAAGCATTATCTTTAGGATTAAACATTTCACCTTCACCATGTTGTTTCCCATTTTTCCATAAACCTTTATAAATTTTTCCATTAGGCCATCTCAATTCTCCAAAACCACTTTTTTCATCTTGTAAATAATGTCCAATATAAACTTTCCCATCAGGCCAATAAAATTCACCTTCACCATCCATTTTATTATTTTTCCATTCACCTTCATATCTTTTATTATCATACCAATAATATTTTCCTTTACCATGAATTTGATTATGATAAAAATCACCAATATAATAACTACCATCATTTAATTTTAATTTCCCTTTACCCCATTTTTCTCCTTTTTTATAATCACCTTCATATTCTGTTTTATCAGGCCAAATTTCTTTTCCTTTTCCATCTTGACGATTATTTTTCCACATTCCAATATATGAAGGTCCTTCTTTATGAATATAACTTCCATAACCTTCTGCATTATCATTTATAAAATCACCTTCATAATAATCTCCCATTGGATCAATTAATTTACCTTTACCATTTATTTTATCATTTTTCCATAATCCCATATAAATTGATTTATCATTCCATAATTGAATTCCTCGTCCATGACGTTCTTTTTTTTCAGGATTCCATTCACCTGAATATTCACCTATGTTTGGGAATAAAAGTTTTATTAATTTTAATTCTATTTTATCGTTTAATGGAGGATATGTTTGGAATAATGTTTCTATTTGAGTATCTGATATATTTGAACTAGTTGTTATTATATATTGGTTTTTTTTATTTTGGTATTTTAATTGATTTTGATATTTTTGAATAAAGGATGATGTTAGGGATTTTTTACGGTAATTATGACCTCGGAAGGTACTTTGGATTTTTATTATTTGGTTTGTGTAATTTGTTTCAAAATGCTTTGTATCTACTGATATTGCTGATTGAGATATTTTGGAATTTATACATATTGTGCAATTTACGCCCATTATTTTAATTTGACATATTATTTAATACTTTTAATTAATTATTGAAAAAAAATACAAATATAAAAAAATTGTTTTTTTAAAATTTTAAAATCATTAAATAATATATAAAAAAACAAATTAATTTAAGTATAGAATAATTCATATTATTTTATTTAAATGATTTTGATTTAATTAAGATAAAAACAAATATAAAATATATAATTTATTTAATTAAACTTCATTCTATTTCAAATTTGCAATTTTATAATTTTTATCAAGGTTGTTTAATTATTTTATTTTCATCTTTTTTCCCTTTTTTTATCTGAATTAATAAATTAATAAGTTTATTTGTGATTTTCTTTAGATTAAATTTTTTATGTTTTTTAATCATAAAATAAAATTTTGATTTATTTAACAATTACATTTTTATTATTTCTCTATTAAATTTTATATTATTGATTAAAAACTAATTTTTATTTATAAAAAACTTTATTTTTTATAACTTTTTATCTCAAAGATTAAAAAGAGTAATTATAAATTTTATTGTTTTTATACTTTAAAGATTTTATACAAAGTATAATAAAAATATATTGAACAAAAATGAAAAAAAAAAATTACAATGAACCAAATAAATCAAAAAAATAAATAAAAAATTAAATCATATAAAAAAAATACATAAATATCTTTTCAATAAAAAAAATATTCAAAATTAATTTTAAAAAAAATAAACAATTTATAGTAATTTTTATTTAAGTAATTCATAAGCTTTTTGTAAAGTTGATTGCATAGCTTCTTCACTATTATCATAAGTTTTTTGAATTTCATGAAGTTTTCCATTGACTTTAAATTTAATGCTAAAATTAACTTGAGGAACAGATTTAACTTCAAATTTAATTGTCTTTTCATGATGGAAATTATCTTTCAATTTAATACAATAAGCTTTTTGTTCTTCATTTCCTTGTTCAAAGAAACAAATCAAAGTAGGAGTTTCATTTGCTTGAGTACAACCCATTTTTTTATTTTAAAATATTTTTTTTTTCTCAATAAATATTTTGTTAAAAAAAATTTATTTTATTTTTCAGAACAGAATATAAATTAAAAAATAGAGTTTAATTTATATTTAATTCTTAAATTAATAATTGAATCTTTTCAATCATAAATTATATTACTTTTTTATATTATTAAATTATTTATTTTATTATTATTATAAATTTACAGTATTGAAAAGAGAAAAGATTACTTATTTATATTATATACAATTATTAATTAAAATAAATAATTAATAATAATAATGAAAAGAGATGGAGTTTCAAATAAATACAATAAATATTTAAATGATTTAAATTCATATTCAACATATTTTAATAAAACATATAATTATAACCAAAATTTAAATAAATATGGAAAATTTAATTCTTATAAAAAGAACAATAATTATTTTAAAAAAACACGAACACTAAAAGATAATAAATATATAAAAAATCAATTAATAAAAAAAAATAATAATGTATGGAATCAATCTTTTGATAATATTTTATCAAATGTAAACAATAAAATAATAAAAAATGAATCAAATAATAATTTAACTGATGAAAGTACATTATATCAAAGTCAAAAAAGTATAAATGAGAATGAATTAAATTCAAATATTTTATCTAAAAATCTATCAAACTCTAGTATATTACATGAAGATTCAATTTCTTCAAAAAATTCTAAAAATAATAATAATGAAAATAATAATTTAAATTCAAAAGGTCGAGTTTTTAATTTGAAAAATAAATTTCATTCAAGAATACCTAATTATAATAATTCAAATGAACAATTTAATAAATTTAATGTGGCTTCATCAAATGATTCTTTTGTTAATTCAAAAGTATTTGATAATACTTTAATTTTATCAGTTAAAATTAAAGTAAATAACGATAAAGTTTTATTATTCAAATTAAGAAGGTATGATGATATAATAAAAAGAATGAATTTATTTTGTGAATATAATAAAATTAATGAAAATTTAAAAAAATATTTAGTAATAAGAATTTTAGAAACATTAAATAATATTTATAAAATGAATAATTATAGATTAACTGAAAGGGAAGTTGAATATTTAATAAATATAACAAAAATTTCTTATAATTATTAAGTGTTGAAATTGTTAGGTATGTAAATATCTCAAAAAAATATTTAATATTTTAGCTTTAAGAAAAAAAGCTTATTTTCCAAATAATGTAAATTTTTTATCAATAACAAATAAACTAAATCATAATATTAAAAAAAAAACATAAAACTTAAAAAAAACTATTAAAAAAAAAAAAAAAAAAAAAAAAAAAAAAAAAAAAAAAAAAAAAAAAAACAAAAAAAAAAAAAAAAAAAAAAAAAAAAAAAAAAAAAAAAAA
>Ga0256407_10006039_pt1 | contig 18976 bp, 11 predicted proteins | sample RumenRJG_04DNA_FD_193489 | JGI IMG/M metagenome (GOLD analysis project Ga0256407, IMG submission 193489) | Bovine rumen microbial communities from Lethbridge, Alberta, Canada - RJG_04 | ecosystem: Host-associated > Mammals > Digestive system > Stomach > Rumen | place: Canada: Alberta... | reverse complement strand
ACAATACTAATCAGCCCCCCCCTCCTACAGGAGGCAACAATACTAATCAGCCCCCCCCTCCTACAGGAGGCAACAATACTAATCAGCCCCCCTCCTACAGGAGGCAACAATACTAATCAGCCCCCTCCTACAGGAGGGAACAATACTAATCAGCCCCCCTCCTACAGGAGGGGTGAGGGGGAGGTCATAAAAGGTCAATTGCTATATCATTGCCTATCTTTTTATCCAATCAAGTGCTTCTGCTTTATTATGAAAATAAACATTGTCATCATAGTTACCATTTGACAATGTATACATGTCTATGCCATTTCTTGTGGGATGTGCGTATTTGTAAGAATTTCCTGTGTCATTCCATTTTTGTCTAAGTTCGTCAGCACTATATGTTCTCACATCTTCATTCAGCACTCTCTTTACAGACTCTTTCACAATCTTATGAAGGTCTGATTCCGTTAATCTTACTAATTTCTTCATATCGTTTTATATGTATTTAATTCGTTATTTTAATAATAAATATCACGATGAATTTGTTTTTATTGGAAAATATCTGTATATTTGCAAAAGAATTGATATTTATTGTAGAACTTAATTGAAAATAAGAATTGATTATGGCACTATTGAAAGAGGACGGCAGCTTGGATATTGAACGGATTAATAATCTACCATTTGAGGAATATATGAATACTATGGGTGATTTGACACAAGAGCAAGTTAAAGAATATCTCTCCAAATTACCTATTAATGAATCTAATGAGCCTATGAGGGCAATAAAAGTTGATTCTACGTTTGATATGGGCGTAAACGCAGACATGGTTATAAATAATCTAAGAAATATATGTAAAAAGAAACAATGAAACGATATTGGTTGAGAGAAGATAAATTACCACCCAATCTTCTTGTAAACTTTTCTTCAAAAATCACCGAGAAGATAAACGCAATCGGAAACTATAATAAGAACAATGATTTAGCTCTTACTCAATGGAGTGATTATCTTGATGGAATAAAAAGTTACTTATCAAAATCTGTAATAGCGTGGGATAACATGAATAGGTATCCACGACTACGCAGTGGGGGTAAATTCATTAAGGATTTTGGGTATAATGTTGGTTATACTATACTAAATGATTATTCAACAAATAAACCATTGGTTTATATATTTATGGTAAACTTAAAAGTTGAAGAATTTGGTTTGAGATTACCGCCAAATATGAATGAGGATAAACATGACATCATTTCACGAATCGTATCGGAAACAATCAATAACTATCTAAAGAGAAATCTACTTTTAGTGAGTTAAAATAGAAATGAGCAGCCAAATCAATGACTGCTCATTTTTTTAGATATTTGGGTCAACTGCTATATCATTGCCTAAATTTTATCTCACACAGAAAACACAGAAATTTATTTTTCTCAACAACGGATTGCACGGATTTCACGAATGATGATGATATTGCGGAGCAATATCTTTTCTGTGATTTCCGTGATTTCTGTGTGACCTTATCTTATTATTGCGCCCAGCAATATCGGTTTTCGCACCTTTTCGCCTTTTCGCGTATTTTCGCAATTCCATCACATCGCGCAAATGAACTTTTATTAAAGGAATCATATAGCTGTTGCCCCGAAAATGCAAATAAAAAACGTTTTTCCTAAATAATTATGAATGGAGGATAGCAAATCATGAATAAATTCGTAACTTTGCAGAAACAATCACAGAATATCTGAATCATGAAAGAATTAGCACTCAAATACGGATGCAATCCCAACCAGAAACCTTCCCGTATCTTCATGGAAGAAGGTGAGTTACCCATCGAAGTGTTGAACGGCCGACCCGGCTACATCAACCTGCTCGACGCCCTCAACAGCTGGCAGCTGGTGCGCGAACTGAAACAGGCCACCGGCCTGCCCGCCGCCGCCTCGTTCAAGCACGTGTCGCCCGCTGGCGCCGCCGTGGGACTCCCCCTGAGCGACACGCTCAGGAAAATCTATTTCGTCGACGACATCCAGCAGGAGCTGTCGCCCATCGCCAGCGCCTATGTCCGTGCCCGCGGAGCCGACCGCATGAGCTCCTACGGCGACTTCGTGGCTCTCTCCGACACCTGCGATGCCGTGACCGCCACCATCCTGAAACGTGAGGTCAGCGACGGCGTGATCGCACCCGACTTCACGGAAGAGGCCCTCCAGATCCTGCGCGAGAAGCGGAAAGGCACCTACAACGTCATCCGCATCGACCCCGACTATCGCCCGGCACCCATCGAGCGCAAGCAAGTGTTCGGCATCACCTTCGAGCAAGGCCGCAACGAGATACGCCTCGACGACCCCGCCCTCTTCTCCGACATCCCCACGCGCAACAAGACCTTCTCCGCTGAAGCCCGCCGCGACCTCATGATTGCCCTCATCACGCTGAAATACACCCAGTCCAACTCCGTCTGCTACGTCAAGGACGGGCAGGCCATCGGCATCGGAGCCGGTCAGCAGAGCCGCATCCATTGCACCCGCCTGGCAGGCAACAAAGCCGACACGTGGTGGCTGCGGCAGCACCCCAAGGTGATGAACCTCCCCTTCGTCGACGGCATCCGCCGTGCCGACCGCGACAACACCATCGACATCTACATCGGCGACGAGTGCGACGACGTGCTCCGCGAGGGCGCCTGGCAGCAGTTCTTCAAGCACCAGCCCGAACCCCTCACCCGCGAGGAGAAGCGCCAGTGGATAGCCCAGAACCGCGGCGTATGCCTCGGCAGCGACGCCTTCTTCCCCTTTGGCGACAACATCGAGCGCGCCCACAAGAGCGGCGTGCAGTACATCGCCCAGGCCGGCGGCTCCGTGCGCGACGACCATGTCATCATGACCTGCGACAAATACGACATCGCCATGGCTTTCACCCACGTGCGCCTCTTCCACCACTAATGCTTTCATTTTATAATGCTTTCATTTTATAATGCTTAATTTTATAATTCTTTAATTTTATTATTCTTTAATTTTTCAAGATGGACGACGATTTTCAGAAAATCCTTGAAAATGGCATCTCGTTTGGGCGAGGCGGCGAGCGCCGCAGCTCCGACACGGGCAAGGTAAAGACCAAAGCCAAGAAAAAGAAGTACATCACCGGCGCCCACGGCAGCGGTTCCGCCATGCAGAAAGCCAAATACCGCCAGCAGCGCGCCAACCGCCACAAGTAAGCGCAAGGCATGCTTTTCAGCTATGGTCGTGAAGGCCAAAGCCAAGACTTATGAACACAAAATAGTCCACCGTTGAGGACGATGGACTAGGACCTAATGTTTTCACAACGGAATAATCCTTATTGTGATTTGCTAAAAATTAGTGGTGCAAAGGTAAAGTTTTTCCGATAATCTACCAAATGTTTCAAAAGAAAATTGTACTTTTGCACAAAATATCATTAAAAACATTGTTATGAAGAAGATATTAGGCTTAGATTTAGGCACAAATAGTATTGGTTGGGCAGTTGTTAATGCCGAAGAAGAGACCTATGATAATAATAAATCTTGTTTAAAACCCGTTGGAATCAGTTCTGCAGGAAGCAGGATTATTCCCATGTCAGCCGACATCTTGGGTGATTTCGACAAAGGGAACTCTATTTCGCAAACATCCGAAAGGACTAGACTAAGGATGGTTCGCCGTTTGCGTGAACGCAATCTTTTACGGCGTGAACGATTGTTACGCACGTTGAAAACAATGGGTTTCCTGCCAGAATACTTTGCATTGAAGATAGACGAGACAGGGAAGTTCATTGATGATAGCGAACCAAAACTGGCTTGGAGAAAAACAAAAGAAGGGAATTCTGTTTTCCTTTTCCAGAAATCATTTGAAGAAATGCTGGCCGACTTCGCCCAACATCAGCCGCAATTTGTGGCCGATGGCAGGAAAGTTCCCTATGATTGGACAATCTATTATCTTCGCAAGAAAGCTTTGACTGAAAGAATCACCAAAGAGGAACTTGCTTGGATATTACTGCAATTCAACCAGAAGCGAGGCTACTATCAGCTTCGTGGCGAGGAGGAAGAAGAAAAGGCCAACGAAACCATCGAGATTATCAGTGCTACAATCCTGTCTGTGGAACGGAGGGAGAAGGATAAAAAATACGACAAATACTGGTACGAGATGACTCTCGACAACGGGATGGTGTATCGTGCCACGTTCTACAACGATGTTTCTGATTGGAAAGGAGAGACCAAAGACTTTGTCTTGAAGTCGACCATACTCAAGGATGGTAGTACAAAGCACGACCTGTCTTTTCTTCCTACCACCGACGAGATTGAGGGAATGCCACCTCAGAGAAAGGCCAAGATGTATGCCAAGATAAAGCTTCGTACAGAGAAGGAAATAGAGAACAGCAAGAAAACTGTTGGCTGTTACATTTATGATTCATTATTGCAAAAGCCAGATCAAAAGATTATAGGGAAACTCGTGCGCACCGTTGAAAGAAAATTCTATAAAGACGAACTCACACGAATCCTCAAAGTACAACAGGAACTAATATCCGAGCTTCAAGACGAGGCCTTATATAATAAATGTATAGAAGAGCTTTATCCAAGCAATGAGGCTCATCGCCACAATATGGCCAAGCCCGACTTCGTCAATCTGTTTGTGAACGACATCCTGTTCTATCAGCGACCTCTGAAGAGTAAAAAGTCGCTCATCGACAACTGCCCCTACGAATTTCATTTTGACAAGGATGGCAATGCGCATCCTCTAAAGTGCATCGCAAAGTCTAACCCACTCTTCCAAGAATTCCGATTATGGCAGTTCGTTCAGAACCTGCGCATTTATCAACGCGAAAAATTGGTAAGCGATGGTCAGTTGGACTTGTTCAGCTCAGCTCCGACAGGAAAGTTGCAGACAGATGTTGATGTCACTGACGAGTTTCTTAAATCAGAAGAAGACTACGTGAGACTCTTCGACTGGCTGAACTGCCGGGCTTCCATCAAACAGGATACGCTGCTGAACTCGTTTTTTAAGATAAAAAAGGAGAGGGGCAAGGAAAAGTATCCCTACCGCTGGAACTACGTCGAGGACAAGGAGTATCCCTGTAACAAGACAAGGGCTGACATCCTTTCCGGATTGGCAAAAAGCAACATCAGTCCTGACTTCCTTACTCATGAGAAAGAGATGGCTCTATGGCATGTTCTTTACTCTGTGGAAGATAAAATAGAAATTGGCAAAGCCATAAGGACTTTTGCAGCCAAGAACAACCTTGGTGAAGACTTTGCTGAAGTGTTCAGTAAGTTGAAACCTTTCGAGAAAGAGTATGGATCCTATTCAGAGAAAGCGATTCGCAAATTGCTTCCCTTGATGCGAATGGGTAAATACTGGAGTGCCGGGAGAATAGATACCAAGACGCTCGATAGAATTGATAAAATCATTACGGGCGAATATGATGAAAGTATCAAGAATCGTGTGCGTGAAAAAGCCATCCGACTGACAGAGACAACTCACTTCAAAGGTCTGCCTGTATGGCTGGCCTGCTACATTGTCTATGATCGCCATTCAGAAGCCAAGGAAATTGAAAAATGGGAGAAACCCGAAGACATTGACCGTTATCTGAGTGGCTTCAAACAACACTCCTTGCGCAATCCCATCGTGGAACAGGTCATCACTGAGACACTCAGGGTAGTCCGCGATATATGGAAGAAAGAAGGCCACATCGATGAAATTCACGTTGAGTTGGGACGCGAGATGAAGAATCCTGCCGACAAGCGCCGGCAGATGACAGAGCGCATCCAGCAAAACGAGAACACCAATCTGCGTATAAAAGCAATGCTAATGGAGTTTGCCAACCCTGATATGAAGATAGAGAACGTCAGACCATATTCTCCAAGCCAGCAAGACATCCTTCGCATCTACGAGGAGAACGCACTCGATAATCTTACACGAGAAGACGAGGAATACGACTTTGTATCGAAGGTGTCTAAAATGGCACAACCCTCTAAATCGGATATCGTTCGTTATAAGTGTTGGTTGGAGCAGAAATACCAGTCGCCCTATACAGGGAGGATGATTCCACTTTCAAAACTCTTCACCTCTGCATACGAGATAGAGCACATCATTCCGCAGTCGCGCTACTTCGACGATTCGTTCAGCAACAAGGTCATTTGTGAGGCTGAGGTTAACAAACTGAAAGATAGGCAGCTGGGCTATGAGTTCATCAAGAATCACGCAGGCGAAAAGGTTCCGGTCAGTCTGGGAGAGCCTGTCGAGATTCTGTCGGTGGAGAAATACGAACGTTTGGTGAGAGAACGATATGCCACCAACCGCACCAAGATGAAGAAGTTGCTGATGGATGATATACCTGACGGATTCATCGAACGTCAGATGAACGACAGCCGTTATATCAGCAAAGTGGTGAAAAGCCTGCTTTCAAACATCGTGCGCGAGAAGTTGGACAATGGTGAGTATGAGCAGGAGGCGGTGTCGAAGAATCTCATATCATGTAATGGCTCCATTACCGACCGCCTGAAGAAGGATTGGGGCATGAACGACGTGTGGAACAGAATCATTCTGCCACGTTTCCAGCGCCTGAACCAACTCACAGGAAAGAGCTGCTTCACAACGCTGAATCGCGAGGGCCATGAAATTCCCAGTATGCCCATTGAGCTGCAGAAGGGGTTCAGCAAGAAGCGCATCGACCATCGCCACCATGCGATGGATGCCATCGTGATAGCCTGTGCCACCCGTGACCATGTGAACTTGCTTAACAACGAGGCTGCACACTCTAAGCATAATGCCAACCGCTATCAGTTGCAGCGTAAACTACGGCGGTTCGAGACAATCGTCGTTGATGGAAAAGAGCGTGAGGTGGCAAGGGAGTTCATCTTGCCCTGGCCATCGTTTGCCACAGATGCCTGGCAAACATTGCAGAACATCATCGTCAGCTTCAAGCAAAACCTTCGTGTCATTAACAAAACAACCAACTTCTACCTACATTACGACGAAAGCGGAAAGAAAAAGCTATGCAAGCAAGTGAAGGGCGACAGCTGGGCCGTGCGTAAGTCTATGCACAAAGACACGGTATTTGGCGAAGTGAACCTGCGGAAGAAAAAGACCGTCTCGCTGAATGATGCCATCAAAAAGCCAACCTGCATTGTCAACAAGGAGTTCAAGAAGAAAGTCATTGAGCTGTTGAACGATGGACGCGATGCGAAGTTCATCAAAAAGTATGTGGATGAAAACAAGGATGTGTGGTCTGACATCAATACGGCAAAAATAGAGGTTTACTATTTCACGAAAGACGAAAAGAAGCGTAACGGCGAACCCAAGGAACGCTATTTCGCCACACGCAAGCCACTTGACAGTTCGTACGACCAAAAGAGAATTCAAGAAAGTGTTACCGACACAGGTATCCAAAAGATACTCTTGGCACATCTCGAGGCTAAAGACAACAATCCCGAACAAGCCTTCTCGCCAGATGGTATTGAGGAGATGAACCGGAATATCGTGGCTTTGAACAATGGAAAGTTCCATCAGCCAATCTTGAAAGTGCGTGTTTATGAGAAAGCTGATAAGTTTGCAGTCGGACAAACAGGGAATAAAGCAAAGAAGTTTGTGGAAGCTGCAAAAGGCACAAACCTCTTTTGGGCTATTCTCGGTTCTGAAAAGACAAACAAAGAAACTGGCGACACAGAGATTGTACGTTCCTATCTTACCATTCCTCTTAACGTGATGGTTGATTGCCAAAAGAAATATGGAGCTAAATGGAAAGATAATGTAGAGGCCTATTTGAAAGAAAAAGAACTCATTGAATCAGAAACTCAATTGCTGTTCATTCTTTCGCCAAACGATTTGGTTTATCTACCTACGGAAGAGGATCCGCATAATGTATCAATTGACAGGCAACGTATTTATAAGTTTATTGATCCAAATCTTAATAAAGGTAATTTTGTTCCATATTCTTCAGCAAACGTTATCTTTTCGGTAAAATTTACAGACCAAAAGAAGGTTGGGCTATCATATCCGATTCAAGATGAGTTTGGAATAGGAAGTCAAGCTTCAAAAAGTCCACGAGCTATAACAGGAGAAATGATTAAAGAAACTTGTGTTCCCATCAAGGTGGATAGATTGGGTAATGTAATAGAGTTGAATGGCTTGAAAGTGTAGAAGAACAAATAGCTCATGATAAAAAAGACACTCTGTTTTAGCAACCCAGCCTACCTGTCGTTGAGGAATAGTCAGTTGGTTATTAAATTGCCGGAAATCGAAAAGGCTTCCACTCTCTCCGAAGAGTTTAAAAAGACGACAGAGGTGACACGCTCAATAGAGGACATCGGGGTGGTGGTGCTTGATCACAAGCAAATCACCATCACCTCTGGTGCTCTTGAAGCGCTACTTGAGAACAACTGCGCGGTCGTCACCTGCGACTCTCATTCCATGCCTGTCGGTTTGCTGCTTCCTCTGGTTGGAAATACCACCCAGAACGAGCGGTTTCGTCATCAGCTTGATGCTTCCCTTCCATTACGCAAACAACTTTGGCAGCAGACCATTCAATACAAAATCAGGAACCAAGCTGCCGTGCTAAACTCATGTTCTGAGGTAGAAACGCGGTGTATGCAGGTTTGGGCAAACGACGTAAAGAGTGGCGACCCTGACAATATGGAGGCACGCGCCGCTGTCTACTATTGGAAAAGTCTGTTTGGCCATATCCCCAGTTTCGTTAGAGAACGCGAGGGCGTCCCTCCCAACGGTCTTTTGAACTACGGCTATGCCATCCTTCGGGCTGTGATTGCCCGATCTTTGGTGGCAAGTGGAATGCTCCCCACGTTAGGCATTCATCATCACAATCGCTACAATGCCTACTGCTTGGCAGATGACATCATGGAGCCATACCGCCCATACGTAGACCGCTTGGTTTACGACATCACGGAACAATATGGCGTTGATGTTGAACTCACCAAAGACATCAAAGCTGAGCTGCTCTCCATTCCAACTCTCGATGTGACCATAGCAGGAAAGAAGAGTCCGTTGATGGTAGGGGCTGCACAAACAACAGCCTCTCTCTATAAATGCTTTAGTGGTGAATTGCGCAAGATTGCCTACCCTGAAATGGAATGATAGCAAAACGGTTCAGTGAATACAGGGTTATGTGGCTCTTGGTGATGTTCGACCTGCCGACAGAAACAAAGAAAGACATTCGCGAATACAACTTGTTTCGTAAGCGACTCAAGAAAGACGGTTTCACGATGTTTCAATTCTCCATCTATGTGCGGCATTGTGCCAGTATGGAGAATGCGGAAGTCCACCGAAAACGAGTGAAAGCCATTCTGCCTGAGTTTGGAAAAGTGGGCATCATGTGTATCACTGACAAACAATTTGCCAACATCGAACTCTTTTATGGCAATAAGCCACATAAGCCAAATGCTGCTGGTCAGCAGTTGGAGCTCTTTTAGAAAAGGAGAATCCCATCCGAAGGATGGAACTCTCCTCTTTTCTTGCACTGTTTTTTCTTTTCTGTTTTTCCTTGCAACCATCTGGTATTCATTGATTTCTGCGAATCCAGTTGTATATGCGGGTGCAAAGGTACTAATTTTTCAGCAAATCACAACATGCTTGCAATGGACGTTTATGGAGTCCAGTTGTATATGCGGGTGCAAAGGTACTAATTTTTCAGCAAATCACAACCCTTCCCGGGTCAGTTGCTGAAAATAGGCAGTTGTATATGCGGGTGCAAAGGTACTAATTTTTCAGCAAATCACAACGGCAGTGGGAGAACACCATTGAGATAGTCCGTTGTATATGCGGGTGCAAAGGTACTAATTTTTCAGCAAATCACAACAGCGGTCGCTGCGGGCCGTCGAGGGACAGTGTTGTATATGCGGGTGCAAAGGTACTAATTTTTCAGCAAATCACAACTGCTGACGGAGCCTCTTGTGAGCATTAACGGTTGTATATGCGGGTGCAAAGGTACTAATTTTTCAGCAAATCACAACGTTCTACCATTCTCCTCCAAATGGTTTCACGTTGTATATGCGGGTGCAAAGGTACTAATTTTTCAGCAAATCACAACTGAAGTGCGCTGCGACTATTGCGGTCGCACGTTGTATATGCGGGTGCAAAGGTACTAATTTTTCAGCAAATCACAACGGACGGCAAGGAGCTATTGCCGGCACTAACGTTGTATATGCGGGTGCAAAGGTACTAATTTTTCAGCAAATCACAACAGTCTCTACGCATTTATCGTAAAAAACGAAGTTGTATATGCGGGTGCAAAGGTACTAATTTTTCAGCAAATCACAACACCATAATTGCTTGATGTGTTAAGTGAAACGTTGTATATGCGGGTGCAAAGGTACTAATTTTTCAGCAAATCACAACGGAGTGCAAGAAGGAAGGCTACATCACCAGGTTGTATATGCGGGTGCAAAGGTACTAATTTTTCAGCAAATCACAACAATTCCTCTTTCGGGAATGTATGGAGCTCAGTTGTATATGCGGGTGCAAAGGTACTAATTTTTCAGCAAATCACAACAGTATGACAGGCTGGTGTGCGGAAATGGCGTTGTATATGCGGGTGCAAAGGTACTAATTTTTCAGCAAATCACAACGATTCAGTCGCTCAACGCATCGCACCAAGAGTTGTATATGCGGGTGCAAAGGTACTAATTTTTCAGCAAATCACAACGAACACCAAGTAGTTCACAGGGTAATGACGGTTGTATATGCGGGTGCAAAGGTACTAATTTTTCAGCAAATCACAACGACCTCATGCCGATGCGCTTGGTGACTCGGTTGTATATGCGGGTGCAAAGGTACTAATTTTTCAGCAAATCACAACGTGAATGCCTCGCTGGTCATCCCCGCACCGTTGTATATGCGGGTGCAAAGGTACTAATTTTTCAGCAAATCACAACCTTCCACACTGCTTGTCATTAAGGCAATTCGTTGTATATGCGGGTGCAAAGGTACTAATTTTTCAGCAAATCACAACCGGAATCCGAGAGGGGTCGTAAGAAAAACGGTTGTATATGCGGGTGCAAAGGTACTAATTTTTCAGCAAATCACAACAGCTGCGAGAGCAGATACTCCTCCATTGTGTTGTATATGCGGGTGCAAAGGTACTAATTTTTCAGCAAATCACAACATCGAGCCAGAGCAGGTGCAAGCTGATTTTGTTGTATATGCGGGTGCAAAGGTACTAATTTTTCAGCAAATCACAACGACATCTTTCAAGGAATCGCTTGACCATCGGTTGTATATGCGGGTGCAAAGGTACTAATTTTTCAGCAAATCACAACTGAATCCGAATGCAGATGCAAACACAATATGTTGTATATGCGGGTGCAAAGGTACTAATTTTTCAGCAAATCACAACTTGTGAAACGATGCCGCTTTTTTGTGTCTTGTTGTATATGCGGGTGCAAAGGTACTAATTTTTCAGCAAATCACAACTATTCCCGTCGCCGAAGGCATGCTCATAAAGTTGTATATGCGGGTGCAAAGGTACTAATTTTTCAGCAAATCACAACGGTCAGGTTCTCAAAGAAGCCCGCAAAGCTGTTGTATATGCGGGTGCAAAGGTACTAATTTTTCAGCAAATCACAACTCAGTTGACCATTACCAGTCAGCAGATAAGTTGTATATGCGGGTGCAAAGGTACTAATTTTTCAGCAAATCACAACGGACGTGGAGGAATACTATTCCACCGCCTTGTTGTATATGCGGGTGCAAAGGTACTAATTTTTCAGCAAATCACAACAAACTTGATAAATATTCAAAAGAGAAGTCGGTTGTATATGCGGGTGCAAAGGTACTAATTTTTCAGCAAATCACAACCGCGTTGTGTCATAACGAATTTGACACCGCGTTGTATATGCGGGTGCAAAGGTACTAATTTTTCAGCAAATCACAACTAGGTTATGCACCACGTTATTGGCAATATAGTTGTATATGCGGGTGCAAAGGTACTAATTTTTCAGCAAATCACAACGAACACGAATAACGCCTCCTCGAACTCGAGTTGTATATGCGGGTGCAAAGGTACTAATTTTTCAGCAAATCACAACCGACATCGGCAAGCGACCAAGTGAGCAAGCGTTGTATATGCGGGTGCAAAGGTACTAATTTTTCAGCAAATCACAACTGCCAAGGAGAATTCCTCTATCGGAACTCGTTGTATATGCGGGTGCAAAGGTACTAATTTTTCAGCAAATCACAACTATATTACTTCGGAAGATCGGTGTCCATTAGTTGTATATGCGGGTGCAAAGGTACTAATTTTTCAGCAAATCACAACGTCTGGCGATGCCAATGCTCATGCACTTCTGTTGTATATGCGGGTGCAAAGGTACTAATTTTTCAGCAAATCACAACCATCGACTGCGTAGATACCAGCAACTTCTTGTTGTATATGCGGGTGCAAAGGTACTAATTTTTCAGCAAATCACAACGTTTAGAGGGTGTTCCTTATCAAGAATTTGTTGTATATGCGGGTGCAAAGGTACTAATTTTTCAGCAAATCACAACGCTTTCACTTACGATTCCCGGTGATGTGTGTTGTATATGCGGGTGCAAAGGTACTAATTTTTCAGCAAATCACAACAGGAAGTTATTCATGATATTTACGAGGATGGATTGAACATGACAGAGGATGGCCCTCGCTGGAGTGACCAGGATATCCGCAATGCTTTGCTGGATATGCTTTCAAGCGCGGAGCGTCCTTCAGACCTTCGCGACTATGTGCTGAACAGTCGCATTGAGCAAGCAGAATCAGCCATCAGTGAGCAGGAGGCGCAGGCAGAAGAGCAAGAGATCTATGACGATGCCAGCAGGTATGGTATAGAGCCATATGAGGTGGATGGTTTCAAGGATTATCTGGAGAAGACAGGTGAAGAAATTTCCCGGTTGTCGGAAGATGATATTTCAGAAATTATCAGTACCTTTGCAGACAGAATATCAAAAGAAGAACAAGACCGTGACCAAGCAGCGGCAGAACCGTTGCCTACAGAAGCGGATAAATTAAACATAACGACATATGAACAGAATAGAGGAAATGGAGAAATGGGTGGCCAGTCTGTCGCCCGCCGAGTACAAGGAGAAGTTGAAGGAGGCGCAGCAGAAGTACAAGGACAAGGTTCCCCAGCTGACGCTGAAGCGAATTCTGGGCAGCGATCTTCCGCTGAAGGAACGGGCGATTCAAGCGTCGCGGTTGTATCTGGCGACGATGTGGCTGGAGGAACACCCGAAGGAAGCGTAGGGAGAAGAACCGACAATCAAGGAAACCTTATAGACAAAGAAGGTAAGCTGGTTGTTGAGAAAATCAATTCTTTAGAAGAACTTTCTGATAATGATTTTACTACGCCAAGTCGTAGTGTGGAATTGCCGAATATACAACGTAATGTTCGGGATGCCATCGGTGCAGGTGAAAAACCGATAATCATTAAAAAGAATATTTTTGAAAAGAATAAACGTGACCATGCCGACTTAACACCTGAGCAGAGCCGCGCAATTCTATCGTCAGCACTTTACTCTCCCGAACTTTACGGCCAGAACAGAAAGGAAACCAAACCTTATAACTGGGTTGTCATAAATACAAAGGATGAGGATGGGAAGAACAGACTCGTCTAATTGGAGGTGAATGACACAAAGGATAATGTAGAAGTTGTACACTGGCATTATATAAGAGATGCGGCATTAGAAACGCTTAAAAGACAAGCCGAGCGTGAGGGCGGCCGCATCCTCATACTGCCTTCCGAAGGTTCGAAAGAGGCTGGTGGCCTTTCCAGCCGTACGCTCGATTCGTCTTCTGATGGCAAAGGTATGAATAATTTTGGAAACGACCAAAGAAAAGGCGAAAAAAATGCAAGTTTCCGGGAAAGATTGTCGCAGGCGATTTTGGAGACGGACATTGAGCCTACGGAAGCTCAGAAGAAAGCCGGGAACTACAAGAAGGGACATCTGTCGTTTGGCGGTTACAACTTCACGGTAGAGAATCCTCGTCGGAGTGTGAGGAGTGGCACAGACGAGAATGGCAAGAAGTGGAGTGTGGTGATGCACAACACGTATGGCTACCTGACGGGAGCCGGTCATCTGGGTAAGGATGGCGACCACCTGGATGTGTTTATCAACGACGATGCTGACCTGGATACATTTGACGGTAAGATCTACATCATTGACCAGGTGAAGCCGAACGACGATGAGTCAGCGAAGCCTGAGTTTGACGAGCATAAGATTATGTGGGGTTTCAAGAGTTACCCCGATGCCATCAGGAACTACCTGCTGAACTACTCCCGTCCGTGGAGTGGTTTGGGAGCCATCACGGAGGTAGACAAGAAGACCTTCGACGAGTGGGTGCAGTCGAGCAACAGGAAGATGAAGCCTTTTGCCGAAACACGATTTGGTGACAACCGCGACACGGCAGCGAAGGTGGTTGAGGCTGCTGTGGTGCAGCGAGATACAGAACCTTCGAGGATCGAGAGCAGCGGCGGAACCGCTGCACACACTACGGACAGACAAACCGCTGCGCACAGTACGGGCAAGAAGCCAGAGACCGTGGTGCGGTGGAAGCCGAGCGAGCTGGCGGAGATGAGCGACAAGAAGATTGGTAATCTCATCAGTCAGCTTGAGCAGCAGAAGTCGATGAACAACGATTTGCTGGAGCGCTACCAGGGAAAGAAACGCGAACGTTTGGAGAACGGTATAGCGCAGGCAGATGCCGACATTGCCCAGTTGAAGAAAGAGCAGGAGAGACGTGCGCAGCGTCCTGATGACGATGCCATGGTTATGGAGAGCAGCACGCCTTATGGCAAGGTGAGGAGTCTGAAGCACGGTGACCTGTTTGGCGTTTCGCGTCCAGAATATGTGGAAGGCGACCTGTTTGCTGTTTCTCCGAAGACGATGAGCGCTCTGGAGAAGAAGCGTAAGGCGATAGAGGGCATGAGCGATGCTGAGCTGTTGGAAGGTATCGGCAAGGAATCCGGTAAAGACATTCTTCTTGAAGACATCAGCCAGCAGGACTGCATGGAGGTGTACGACCGCAGACACAAGGTGGACTACAATGCCGAGACCGATGCCTATGGGAAGATGCTGGAAGAGAGCAACACATCGCTGGATGATGCGTACGGAATGTATAGCGATGTGGCCAGGCAGTGGACGAACGGCGGTGCGACCAGTGACGAACGCATGAAGCTCAGGGCGCAGCTCGATGTACTGGAGAACTATATTGCTGACAAGGAGGCTGAGGAATAAGCGCGACAGGAGCGAGAAGAGGAAGAGCGACTGAGACAGGAAGAAGAGGCTGAGGAGCGCGGAAACTCTGCACGCGGATTGGACGGAGGCAGCGGCGAAACCGCTGCTCACACGACCGGAACGACGCTGCGACAGAATCGCAGCGCACAGTATGAAGAGGCGAAGGAAAGCGTGAGGGCGCATGGTTATGACCTGACTGGGTTGAAGATGCGCGACCTGAAACCAGGAGAGACCTGCGCGGTAGAGCGCCGTTATGTGGAGCGCGGCGGTTTCTCGTTTACTGCTGGAGAGCGCGTAGAGAGCGCCGGTGATGTTGCGTTCCTGTTCCGTGAGCTTGAGGATGCTGCCGTAGAGAACAGTTTCATGGTGCTGTTGAAGGACGGTGAGCCAACGGTCGTCCACCTTGCCATTGGCAGCTATAATGCTGTACATGCGCCGTTAGAGCAGGCCTTTGTCGCAGCGCAGGCGATCAATCCCGACAAGGTTATCTTTGTGCATAATCATCCGAGCGGCTCATTGCATGCAAGCCTACAAGACAGGGATCTGCAGCAGAAGGTAGAGACGATATTCGGAGAGAAGGCTGCTCCCGGCATCATCATTGACACGAAGAGCGGTAAGTATGCCTTGTTCTCAGGCGAGTATACCTTCGAGTATACCCGTCCTGAGTCTGTAGAGCAGGAAGTTCCGGTGAAGGTGTTCAGTTTCTCGAAGCAAGTATTTGCTCCCGACTGGAATCCTGAGAGCGCTTTCAGGTTGGGCAGTCCTGATGACATGGCAGCTTTTGTGAGCAGTCATCGTCTGGGCGAACATCCGAAGATGAGTCTGCTTGTTCTGAACGTTCAGCACCAGGTGGTGGGTAATATCTTCCTGCCTTGGACGAATTTGGAAGATGCCTGTAAGGCTGACAGTGTGATGCAGATAGCTACTGCTGTGAACCAGATGGGCGGCATTCGTGCTGTCGTTTATGGCAACTTCGCCATGGGCAAAGAAACAGACAAGCTGATGTCAGGTTTGAACTTGAATCTGAAGGGGTATAACGTCGGTCTTCTTGACGTGCTGAATGTGGCGGGCGACAGTGCGCATAACCGCGGTGTGATGGAGCCGGACGTGGTTTACGGAAGAGACGAGGCCCGCGACGACAGCGTAAGGAATATCAGTAGCGGCATAGAAGCTTTACGAAAGATTGCTGCTGGAGAAGAAAGCGTTCCTAAAGCTATGACGCGCAACGACCTAACACAATACGGGGGTGATAATGAAATCACATTCTACTATGGTAAGACAGGAAACCCGGAGAATAATTTCAGAGGCGGTTATGGTATTGCTCACATAGGAGGTAAACACGGTGCTGACACCCTATTGTCCGTTCTCAATGTTATTGCAAACGGAAAGATAGACCGATATGTTGCCGGCAACAAAACCGTAGTACTTTCAGACGGTCAATATGAAGCTGTGCTTGCCCTGACAAGATTTGGAGATAAAGAGACATGGCTGTTCAATGGTTGGAAAAAAGACGAAGGAACTGGTGCAGACGGGGAGGTTAGTACTCACTCCGACGCTACGCAAGCCAACCCTACGTTTAGTCGTGAAGACCTGGGAGCAGTTCTTTCGGATGCAAAGATACAAAAGATTTCTGAGATAGCCAAGAAATCGGCCGAAAAAATGCAAGTTACTGGCAAACACGTTTATCAGGGCAGCAGTGCAGCGTTTGATAGATTCGACCACAGCAAGGTTGGTAGCGGTGAAGGTCAGGCTGTCAGCGATGCCGACATCGAGAAGGTGAATGGTGACATACAGGCTGCAATTATCAAGCTGATGCCAAGTGAATCAGGCGACTACTACAATGTTGAAACTGCTGGGTATTATCGAAAGAGTAAGTGGAAAGACTCGGAAGAAGTGATTGCTGACTTGAGCGAACCAAGTCAATCAGCTGCCGCAACTGATGCCTCTGAACCTCAAGTTCCCTATGAAAACGGCGGGGAACGGATTAACGCTGAGACGCAAGAGCTATCTTCTGAGGGCAAAGATACGAAGAATTTTGGAAATGACCAAGAAAAAACGGAAAAAAGTGCGATTCAGCGTCGTGACGACCGTGTGCAGGCTGCTGTGGTAGAGCATCGTACGAAACGTTGTATATGCGGGTGCAAAGGTACTAATTTTTCAGCAAATCACAACAGGTAGTGAGTTTTCTTGAATTAGCCATAGGTTGTATATGCGGGTGCAAAGGTACTAATTTTTCAGCAAATCACAACCGGTAATGGTCACATGCTCAATAGTGAGCGTTGTATATGCGGGTGCAAAGGTACTAATTTTTCAGCAAATCACAACGTTCTCGGGTTTGTTGGCAAGCTCTTCCTCGTTGTATATGCGGGTGCAAAGGTACTAATTTTTCAGCAAATCACAACCCTCTCTTGATAGCTTCATTGTTCAAGCTCGTTGTATATGCGGGTGCAAAGGTACTAATTTTTCAGCAAATCACAACCCCAAACGAAAACAATATATGGGCAAGGCGTTGTATATGCAGGTGCAAAGGTACTAATTTTTTAGCAAATCAAAACACGCTTACTTTCTTGTTGATTCCAGCGTTTGTTGTATATGCAGGTGCAAAGGTACTAATTTTTTAGCAAATCACAACGCCCATGCGTCAAGCAGCTGCTTGTGCTGCGTTGTATATGCAGGTGCAAAGGTATTAATTTTTTAGCAAATCACAACATAATGCTCGATATAGTCACTCACCTTGATGTTGTATATGCAGGTGCAAAGGTACTAATTTTTCAGCAAACCACAACGGTTGAGGGTGGCAAGCCTAATCTTTTCAGTTGTATATGAAGGTGCATCGGTCCATCCTAAAGGTATCTTGCCAGCAGCAATGGAAACAACCTTTTCACAACAAATCCTTGTCGCTCTCGCGGTGAAGATCATATTTTCCAAGTCAGAAAACGATGTTTTCCAAGTCAGAAAATAATGTTTTCCAAGTCAGAAAACGTTGTTTTCCGCGTCAGAAAACAACGGTTCTGGTGTCGGGAGAGACTTTGTGAAAAGATTTATCAGGTCATGAGCTAAGGGTTATCCTCGCTCCTTTCGATAGTCATCGTTGTGTGCATCAGAAAACAACCTACAATCGAATCAGGGTGGAGCCGGAGGTGGGTTGCTGCCCTGTGTTGAGCTGCACGGCATAGACGCCTGACGGGCAGGCGGAGAGGTCAATGGTGCTGCCCTGACACGATGCCACCACCGCTCCGCTGAGGGCATAGACGGTGAGGGTAGAGGCAGGGGGTAGGGGCGTGTCGCTCTCCACGCTGAGGCGTCGGCCGCGGAGGACGAAGCGGGCGCTGGCGGGCTGGTGGTCGGAGAGGCCGGTGACCTTCTCGTTCATCTGAAGGATGTAGAGCAATCCGCGGTAGACGTCGATCTGGCCATAGCCGTAGGTGCTGTTGGGATAGTCCATCGTCTCGTCAGGATGGGTGCAGGTGTGGGCAAACACATCGAGGATGTCGTCGGGGGTGAGGTCGGGCTTGGCCTGCAGCCACAGGGCGATGGCTCCTGCCACGACGGGCGATGCCATGCTGGTGCCGCTCTGCGCTGTGTAGTAGAAGGTCTTGCCTTGGTAGGTCACCTTGTCGGTGAGTGCCTTGCGGATGGTGCTGGTCATTTCCACATAGCTGTTGAAGGGGGCGTTGATGCTCACGCCGGGTGCCACGACATCGGGCTTGGTGAGGCCGTCGAAGGTGGGGCCTTGCGAGGAGAAGCGGGCTATCTGGCCGGTTTGGGCGGCGGCGAGGCTGACCAC
>Ga0256407_10006037_pt1 | contig 18977 bp, 15 predicted proteins | sample RumenRJG_04DNA_FD_193489 | JGI IMG/M metagenome (GOLD analysis project Ga0256407, IMG submission 193489) | Bovine rumen microbial communities from Lethbridge, Alberta, Canada - RJG_04 | ecosystem: Host-associated > Mammals > Digestive system > Stomach > Rumen | place: Canada: Alberta... | reverse complement strand
GCCTATGAGCCCGACTCCGTGAATGAAAATCAACTGTTGTTTGAGGTGGCACGCTATAACTTCACGAATTTCCTGGTACGAAACTTCGACATCCAACTTGACGAAGACAATGGCCTTCATCGGATGCATATCAGTGGATTCCTCAGCTATGACGAAGCCATGCAATATGCCCGCCAGCTCTATGCCGACAAGGCCATGGCAGAACGACTGAAGCCCTGCCGCAGCCTCATCATCAGCGATACCAACCTCCAGTTGATCGGCACAAGGTTCAGCTACGACGACTACAAAAAATTCTACGAAGAGATATTCATGCCGATGAAGGTCAGCCAGGAGAAACTTCTGATAGAACCAGGTGAAACCGAGTTCCCTGACATCGAGGAAGTAGGGACACAAGAGGAACAACCAGCAGAAGAAACGGATGACCTCTTCCCCGAAGAGACCCAAAAGGCGAAAGTGCAGGATTTCGACTTCGGAGACGACTTCTGGTAAAAAAATAAGTAAAAAGAGATAATCATGACAAACGGAAATTTACTCTGGGTAGATGACGAGATCGAACTGTTGAAAGCTCATCTGATGTTCCTCAAGAAAAAGGGATATGATGTGGTGACTGTTACTAACGGTACCGATGCCATCGACCAGTGTAGGGAGAAGAATTTCGACCTTGTACTGCTCGACGAGCAAATGCCTGGTCTGAGTGGACTTGAGACCTTACAGCAACTGAAAGAGCAGCATCCTTCACTCCCCATCGTCATGGTGACCAAGAGTGAAGAGGAGAATATCATGGAACAAGCCATCGGCCAGAAAATTGCCGACTATCTGATCAAGCCCGTCAACCCCAATCAGATTCTGCTGACCCTGAAGAAAAACATCCACCGCCATGAGATAGAGAACGAAGTGACACAAAGCCAGTACCAGCAGAACTTCCAGCAGATAGCCATGCAAATCATGGACTGCAAGACATGGAAAGACTGGGCTGACGTCTATAAACGACTCGTTCACTGGGAACTGGAACTGACTGCCACAGAGAGTAGCATGACAGAGATGCTGAAGATGCAGAAGGAAGATGCCAACAACGGCTTTGCCAAGTTCATCAAGAAGAACTATATGGACTGGATTGACCATCTGGAGAAACATCATCCTTGCGACGACCAGCGCCCCATGCTATCACCAGAAGTCTTCAAGCAGAAAGTGTTCCCAGCGCTGAACCAAGGCGAGAAAGTATTCCTCATCGTACTCGACAATTTCCGTTATGACCAGTGGCGCATGCTCGCTCAGGACATCAACAAACAGTTTGATATCGACGAGGATCTCTATTATAGTATTCTTCCCACCGCTACGCAATATGCCCGCAATGCCATCTTCAGCGGACTGATGCCCAACAAGATCGCAGCGATGTTTCCTGATCTTTGGGTCGATGAGGACGAGGAGGAAGGCAAGAACCTCAACGAGGAGCCACTGATTCAGACACAACTTGAGCGTTATCGCCGGAAGAACACCTTCTCCTATCATAAAGTGAACAGTTCCGCTGATGCAGACAAGCTTCTGCAACAATTCAACAAGCTGACGAAAAACGACCTGAATGTCGTTGTCTTCAACTTCATCGACATGCTCAGTCATGCCCGCACTGAGTCGAAAATGGTCAGGGAACTGGCAAGTAATGAAGGAGCCTACCGCAGCATCACGCTGTCATGGTTCCGCCATTCTGTCATCTCCGACTTCTTCAAGCAGCTGGCCCAGACCGATTGTAAGGTCATCGTCACAACCGACCACGGCAGTATCCGATGCACGCAACCCATCAAGATTATCGGTGACAAGAACACGAATACCAATCTCCGCTATAAACTTGGCAAGAACCTAGCCTATGACGACAAGAACCTTTTTGTCATCCATACGCCTCAGAAAGCACAGTTGCCAGCACCGAATCTCTCGACGACCTATGTCTTTGCAACCGGCGATTCGTTCTTTGCCTATCCAAACAACTACAACTATTATGTCTCCTACTATCGGGACACCTTCCAGCACGGGGGCATCTCCATGGAGGAGATGATCATACCCATCATCACGCTGACAGGAAAGAAAAGATAACAATAAGCATATGGAAATCAAAATCAACAACTTAGACAACATTAAAGAGGCCGCCTCTGCATTTATCCAGCAGATTGGCGACCACAAGGTATTTGCTTTCTACGGCAGCATGGGCGCCGGAAAGACCACTTTCGTCAAAGCCATCTGCGAGTCGTTGGGCGTCGATGATGTCATCACCTCGCCAACCTTCGCCATCATCAATGAGTATCATGCTGATGACCATGTCATCTATCATTTCGACTTCTACCGCATCAAGAAACTGGAAGAAGTCTATGATATGGGTTATGAAGACTATTTCTACAGCGGCTCCCTCTGTTTCATAGAATGGCCGGAACTGATTGAGGAGCTGCTACCGGAAGATGCCGTCAAGGTGTCCATCAAGGTGAATCCCGACGGCTCAAGAACAGTCACGCTTTAGACAGAAAAAGAATCGGCGAACCACTGTTTGGTCCGCCGATTCTTTTTCTATGCGTTCTGTTCCTGGAAATCCAGATCAGCCTGAACGATGAAGAATACTTCCTCCGGATTAAATGACGAGCAGAATCCCTCGTCCTTCGCCCGTTTACAGACGTAACCGGCTACTTCTTCCAGATCGATTTCCACTTCGTCCTCCTTGCTTTCCAGTATGCCACTCGTATAGTAATAGTCAACAATAAGATCCATCATATACAGGATATCCTTGTCGCTATAGAACTTCTTGACATCCGATGGCAACTGGGTGCGTATGAAAGCTAATTCCCGTCTGTTCTCTTCTTCATCCAGACGGATTTCCTCGTCAAGGCTAGCCATGATTAGAGCAGTTGTTTTAACTTTTCCTCCAACTTAGCCTTCGGCTGAGCACCGATTACCTTGTCAACCATCTCACCATTCTTGAAGAAGAGAATGGTAGGAATGTTACGGATACCGAACTCAGCAGCCAGTTCGTCATTCTCCTCCACATCGCACTTACCGACAACGATCTTTCCGCTGTATTCCTCGGCCAGCTCAGAAATAATGGGAGCGACCATACGGCAAGGACCACACCATGTAGCCCAAAAATCTACCACCAGAGGCTGATCGCCTGCCTTCAAACTCGCAAAATTCTCATTTGTGATTGTTACTTCCATTGTCTTTTATTTTTAAATGAATACTATGTTGTTATGTTTCCTGCAAATAGTGTGCCACTAATTGATCTGATAGTCAAGAATGTCATGGCTCTCGATATAGTCGATAAGCACATGACGCACATCGACGCCTTCTGTCTTACTGCGCAGCAGGACGTGGTTCTTGCCTTTCGAGTCGCGCAGTTGGAAGAACAGTTTGGTCTTACCGGGATTGCTGCTGATAATCTCGTTCAGATCGGCCACGACCTGGTCATCGAGCCTATCGGCCACCATAGAGATGGTGATACGGTCAAGGGCTTTCTCCTTGACACGTTGGAGGTATTCGACATTCTGCACTTTGAGTTCCATTTGATTACTATTCGTGAAACGAGGCTGCAGTTTTGCCGTCAGATAGACTGAAGCGCCCTCGGTGAACATCCCATTCCAGCGCCCCCAGTCATCTCCGAACAGAGCCAACTCACCAGAGCCGTCAAAGTCTTCAAGAGTCACGAACCCACAGGGGAGGCCACGTTTGTCGAAACGGGTACGGATGGCTGTCACGATGCCGCCCAGCACGGCATCATCGCGTCCATTCAACTGCGTGATGTCTGCCAAATCGGCACACTTGGCATTACAGAGGTTGTCAAGGATAATCTTATACTCGTCAAGGGGATGTGCCGATAGATAGATACCCACCAGTTCACGCTCCTTGTTCAAGCGCTCGATGTCACTCCAACGGATATCCGACTTGGGAACCGGAGGTTGGGCTATCTCCACCCCGTCGCCAAAGGCACCGAAGAGTGAGTTCTGCATCTGGGCTTTCTCTTGCTGATACAACTGACCATAGCGCACAAGCGTATCAAGAAACATCTCACCTTTGGTATTGGTGGCAAAGAAATCTTCTCGACGGATGCCAAAACCGTCGAAACCGCCACTCAGCGCCAGCGACTCGAAGGCCTTACGATTGACACTACTCATGCTGACACGCTCTGCGAAATCATAGATACTCTTGAAAGGTCCGTTAGCCTCGCGCTCTGCGATAATGGCCTGTGCCGCCGAGTCGCCCATACCCTTGATGGCACCGAGTCCAAAACGGATCTGTCCATGATGGTTCACACCGAATTTCTCATACGACTCGTTGACATCTGGGCCCAGGGTATCGATCTTCATCTGCTTACACTCGTCCATCAACTTCGTAATTTCCGTGATCTGATCACGACGGCGACTCATAATGGCTGCCATGAACTCTGCCGGATAGTTCGCCTTCAGGTAGGCTGTCTGATAGGCTACCCAGGAATAGCAGGCGGCATGCGACTTGTTGAAGGCATAAGAGGCGAATTTCTCCCAGTCGGCCCAGATCTTCTCAAGAATCTGTGGGTCGTGACCGTTTTTCTTGCCGCCTTCAATAAACATCGGCTTCATGGCGTCAACAATATCCTTTTTCTTCTTACCCATAGCCTTACGAAGGGCATCACTCTGACCACGGGTAAAGTCGGCCAACTGACGAGACAATAGCATTACCTGCTCCTGATACACCGTGATGCCATAGGTATCCTTCAGGTATTTCTCCATACAAGGAATATCATACTTGATCTCCTCACGGCCATTCTTTCTGGCAATGAAGGAAGGGATGTAGTCCATAGGACCCGGACGATACAACGCATTCATAGCGATAAGATCCTCGAACACCGTCGGATGGAGTTCTCTCAGATACTTCTGCATACCAGATGACTCAAACTGGAAGGTACCGATGGTACGTCCCTGCTGATAGAGTTCATAGGTCTTCGGGTCGTCAATAGGAATCGTGTCGAGATCGACGTCAATACCCTGTGTACGCTTGATATTCGCACAGGCCTCCTTCAACTCTGAAAGGGTCTTCAGCCCCAGGAAGTCCATTTTGATCAGACCAGTCGATTCAATCACGTGACCATCGTACTGCGTACAGTTAGTCTTGGTACCCTTGAAATCCGGGTCATCAGCCGTTGACACAGGCACATGATCGGATATCGGGTCACGACAGATGATGAAGCCACAGGCATGGATACCCGTGCCGCGCACCGTTCCTTCCAGCATCTTCGCATATTTGATGGTGTTTGCCAGCTGCGGGTCGGTAGAAGTCTCTGCTTCGCGCAGCTCCGGCACATATTTGATGGCATTTGTCAGATTCATCTTTGCCCCCTCTGGCAGACGGTCAGGAATCGCCTTACAGAGAGCGTTCGATACAGGCAACGGCAGTTTCTCCACACGAGCAACGTCCTTGATGGAATTCTTCGTTGCCATGGAGGCATAAGTGATGATATGGGCGCAGTTCTCATGTCCATACTTGTCCATCACCCACTTCAGCACCTTGCCACGACCGTCGTCGTCGAAGTCGGTATCAATATCGGGCAATGAGATACGGTCCGGATTCAGGAAACGCTCAAACAGCAAGTCATACTTCAGCGGGTCGATCTTAGTGATACCCAGACAATAGGCTACCACACTACCTGCTGCCGAACCACGTCCCGGGCCAACCATCACCCCCAGTTCGTCACGGGCAGAGTTGATGAAGTCCTGCACAATCAGGAAGTAGCCTGGGAATCCCATCGTCTTCATGATATGCAACTCGAACTTCACACGTTCCTCCACTTCGACAGGAATCGGGTCGCCATAGCGGTTCTTGGCACCTGCATATGCCAGTTCTGCCAGATAGTCTGCTTCGAACTTAATGCGGTAGATCTTGTCGTAACCACCCAACTTCTTTATTTTCTTCTCTGCCTCTTCCGGTGGCAATGGGTTCTGTCCGTTCTCGTCAGTTGTAAACTCCTCGTAGAGTTGTTGCTCGGTGAATTTCTGGCGCCACTGGTCCTCTGTACCAAATGACTCAGGAATCGGGAAGAACGGCATGATGGGGTCGTTGTCCAGGCAATAGGTCTCGACCTTATCCAGTATCTCCAGTGTATTTGACAATGCCTCTGGCACATCACTGAAGATATCGTTCATCTCCTGACGCGTCTTGAACCACTCCTGCTTGGAATAGAGCATACGCGTCGGATCGTCCAGATCCTTGCCCGTCGCCAGACAGAGCAGATGATCATGGGCCTCTGCGTTCTCCTTATCGACGAAATGTGCATCATTGGTACATACCAGTTTGATGCCATACTCCTTTGCCAACTCAATAAGCACCTTATTAGCCTGCTGTTGCAATGGGAAAGTCTCACGATTGGCCCGTATGGTGGGATCTGTTACCTCATGGCGCTGTAGCTCCAGATAGTAGTCATCACCGAAGACGCGCTGATGCCATTCGATAGAGGCACGCGCTCCCGCAATATCTCCTTTCAGGATCTTTGCCGGCACTTCACCAGCGATACAGGCAGAACAGACGATTAGTCCTTCGTGATATTTCTCCAGTTGCTGATGATCCGTACGAGGACGGTTATAGAAGCCATCCACCCAGGAGTTACTGACAAGCTTGATCAGGTTCTTATAGCCATGAGCATTCTTAGCCAGTACAATCAAGTGATAACCACCTAGGTCCTCCTTGGTCTCCTTCAAGCTCATGTCACCTCTTCTAGCCACATACATCTCACATCCGAAGATGGGCTTGAAAGGTTCCAGTCCCTCTTTCTTCCGCGCCTTGTTGACACCATTGCAGATATCATGGAACTCCTTAATGCCGAACATGTCACCATGGTCAGTGATGGCCATGCCTTTCATGCCGTCGGCAATAGCCTTGTCAACCAGTTTCTTGATGCTCGACTGTCCGTCCAAAATAGAATAATAGGTATGTACATGCAGATGTACGAAATCTTCCATCGTTTTTCCGTTTCCTTTGTTTTTGAGCCCCAAAGATACGCTTAAATCTCGTAAATACCAAAAGAAAAGCGTGAAAAGTTTGTAACTTACGTAAAAATTACGTACCTTTGCACACAAATTGCAAAACAATCACAAATATCTCATGGGAGAAAGAATCAAGAAGCTGAAGAAGATACGCATCCACCGTGAGGGCACCAACGAATTGTTGCTTAGTGCTATTCTCTTGGCGGGCATCACCATCTTGCTCATGCATGTCTTCACGTCTAATATACCTGCCTGGATATTCCTGGCTGTTTTCGGCACAGCCTGGCTGATGGCACTGAACTTCTATCGTTGCCCCATCCGCTATTTCAATGGTGACACCGACAAGCTCGTCGTGGCACCCGCTGATGGTAAGATCGTGGTCGTCGAAGAAGCTGAGGAAAACGAGTATTTCCACGACAAACGACTGATGATCAGTATTTTCATGAGTCCGCTGAACGTACACGCCAACTGGTTCCCTGTTGACGGTAAGGTCAAGTTCGTACACCATCAGAACGGTAACTATCACAAAGCCTGGCTGCCTAAAGCCAGTGAGGAGAACGAGCATGCAGACATCATGATCACGACTCCCGAAGGCGAGGACATTCTGGTACGTCAGATTGCAGGAGCTATGGCACGCCGCATTGTCACCTATGCCAAGCCCAACGAAGAATGTTATATCGACGAACACCTTGGATTCATCAAGCTCGGCTCTCGTGTGGATGTCTATCTGCCACTGACCGCCAGAGCCTGTGTCACCATGGGACAGCCAACAACAGGCGACCAGACCGTCATTGCCAAACTGAAATAAATGAGCATCAAGAAGCATATCCCCAATACGATTACCTGTTGCAACCTCATCTCTGGTTGTATCGCCACCTATTGGGCTTTTAGCGGAAACTATGAGATGGCACTCCTGTTCATCATCATCGGTGCCGTATTCGATTTCTTCGACGGTATGAGTGCCCGTCTGCTGGGGGTTTCTTCGCCTATCGGCAAGGAACTCGACTCGCTCGCAGATGATATCACCTTCGGTTTTGCGCCGTCAGCTATCATCTTCAGTTATCTCTGCACGTTCCACATCCATCTGCTCTTCGTGCCGTTTCTCGCCTTCGTCATGGCAGCTTTCTCAGCTTTACGACTGGCAAAGTTCAATCTCGATGAGCGGCAAGCTTTGGGATTCATCGGACTGCCTACCCCTGCCAATGCCCTCTTTTGGGGCGCCCTCATCGTAGGAGCAGGCGACTGGATCAGCACACTCCCCTACGCACCCTACCTCATCTTGTTGGGCTCTTTCATCAGCTGTTATCTGCTCATTGCCGAGATTCCTATGTTTGCGCTGAAGTTCAAGCACTGGGGATGGAAGGGCAATGAGATTAAATACATCTTTATCCTCTCGTGTGTTCCCCTACTATTGCTATTAGGCGTCAGCGGCATAGCCATCATCATCGCATGGTATATCCTGCTCTCCATCATTACGACAAAGATGAACCCTAAAAACTGATTCTGCATGCAGACGATTATAGCCGCCATCGTATTTGGCCTGATACTGATCACCGCCATTATCATGATAGTCATCTATTTATCTTATAAAGGTGTAAGAAAGATCAAGCAAGAGGCCGAGGAGAACTATTATCGCAACCAGAAACGGAAGGAGCAGAAAGAGAAGAATCCCTTTGGTGAAGACTATTTCAAGAGTGCCTCTTCCAAGAAGCAGCAGGTCAAATCACAGTACCAACCACATCAGGCGACATATCAAGAAAAGGTACGCCAGGAACAGCCAAAAGAAGACACTGCCCGCAGTAAGACTACGAGCAGTGGCGTAACTGTCATCGACGATCGCAGTTCAGACGAAAAGCGGAAGATCTTCGATCGTTCAGACGATGAATATGTAGAGTTCGAAGAGGTTTAGGATTTAGTTGTGTACGAGCGTACCAATCTGCTCACCGTCCATGACCTTCTTCAGATTACCCACCACATCCATATTGAACACATAGATAGGCAGGTTATTGTCCTGACACATGCAGATGGCTGTCAGGTCCATGACCTTCAGACCGCGCGCCAACACTTCCTTATAGGTAATCTCCTCAAACTTCGTTGCAGTCGGATCTTTTTCCGGGTCTGCCGTATAGACACCATCCACACGGGTACCTTTCAGCATCACGTCTGCCTCAATCTCGATGCCACGCAGGCTTGAACCTGTATCTGTGGTGAAATAAGGTGATCCCGTACCTGCGGAGAAGATACATACATAACCAGCCTCCATCGCCTCAATAGCCTTCCACTTCGTATAGAACTCACCGATGGGCTCCATGCGGATGGCTGTCAGTACCTTGTTCTTCACACCGATAGCACCCAATGCACTACTCAGCGCCAGCGAATTGATCACAGTGGCACACATACCCATCTGATCACCCTTCACACGATCGAAGCCTTTCTGCGAACCAGAAAGACCGCGGAAGATGTTGCCACCACCTATCACGATGCCAATCTGTACACCCATCTCACTGATCTCCTTGATCTGCTTGGCATAGTCACTCAGACGCTCCGGATCGATACCGTAACCCTGCTTACCCATCAGGCTCTCGCCTGAGAGTTTCAAAAGAATTCTGTTAAATCTTGCCATTTTACTTCCTAATTTTTGAGGTTTTTACTCGATTATCTGATTAAATGATATACTGCACTTCCTTGAACGCATACAATCTGGCAGTGCCTTTAGTGTCAAGCAACACCAACCGTCCGTCATCCAGCACGTTCAGCAACTTGGCCTGAAAGTCGCCCTGACCGTCTCTGTAGTCATAGAAACCATCGCGCCGATACAGACGACTACGGTAATCGGTGCCGACCGTCTCACTGTCCATCGCCTCATCCAAAGCCTTTAAGAACGCATCCAACAACGCTGTTCGATCCATCTCATGTCCCACCAACTGATACATCGACACGGGATTCGGTGCGTCGCTCCTGAATGTCTGCTGATTGACGTTCAGCCCGATGCCGACAATGCTATCCATGATGGTAGTGCCCTGCAGCCGGTTTTCTATCAAGATACCACAGATCTTCTGGTCACCGACATAGATATCATTCGGCCATTTGATTTCCACCTTATTATATATATAGGCCTCCAGCGTCGTACATAAAGCCACCGAAACGGCTTCCGAGATACGGAACTGCCCACTGGCAGGAATCTCCACAGGATGAAGCATCACGGAGAAAGTCAGGTTCTTGCCACGCTCCGACTCCCAGGAGTTAGTGCCACAGCCCTTCCCTGCCGTCTGGTAATCAGCAACGACACAGAGGGACGGTTCTTTGGCAACATCCGACAGTGACACCAAAGAACTGTCACGATGTTCCTTCAACCAGCGGTTCGTAGAGTCGGTCTCGTCAATATGAATAATCTTAAAATCCATAATCTGGTTGCAAAGATACGATTTTTTTTGTATCTTTGCAACATGAACAACGAAGAACAACAAAAAAAAGACGAGCGCTACATGCAGATGGCACTCGACGAAGCCCAGGCAGCCTTCGAGGCAGGAGAGATTCCCATCGGCGCTGTCGTCGTGTGCAAGGACCGTGTCATCTCCCGCACCCACAATCTGACGGAGACGCTTTGCGACGTCACAGCCCATGCCGAGATGCAGGCCATCACGGCAGCTGCCAACACGTTAGGCGGCAAGTATCTCACCGACTGCACCCTCTATGTCACCGTCGAGCCATGCACGATGTGTGCTGGTGCTATCGGCTGGGCACAGATTCCGCGGATAGTCTATGGTTGTACCGATGAGAAACGAGGGTATCACGAATATGCCCCTCGGGCGATGCATCCCAAGGCCATCGTTATAGGAGGCATACTTGAGGACGAATGCCGCCAGCTGATGCAAGACTTCTTCAAGTCAAGGCGCTGAGCCTACGGATTGTCGGCAACAGCCTTCGGTTTTTGCCGTACCCAAGCGGTGTCCAGTGGCATGAATTCCTTATTATCATCGTAGATACCCAACATAAAAGGTGCTGAGCGCTCTACGGGCGTATCGTTAGGTAATATGGTAATCGTCTTCACCTTTCCCTTCCACCCGTCAACACGGGTCTTGGCCTTTTCTTCTGGCATCTTGATCCAGTCATACTTCATATAGGAGAGCAACAGCGTCCCCCTTTCGATGTTGGTCTCGAAACTCATGTCAACACCACTGCCCTCTGGGCCTATCTCATACACTTTCGGGTCGAAGATAGCATATTCGTTCAACTGCACCACCTCCACTGTCTGCTCCTTGCCGCCAGAGGCGATGACCACCTGACCAGTACGTTCTTGCCTGGTACGATTCGTAAGGGTGGTGACGATACTGAGAGAATTCCGCCCGCCCTCACCGTGCTGGGGCAATACCTCCAGCCAGTCAACCTTCGGCGTAGCTGTCCAAGCGCCTCCTGCAGTGAAAAAGACCGTCGCCACCTGATCGGGTCCGGCATGTAGTTTTCTCCCCTGTCCGTCCACCAGATACACGCCACCTATCTCATCAGCGCACCCGACAAGGAAAGCTGCCTGCAGAACAGCCATGACAACCAGGATATTTTGAAACACTCTCTGCATATCAGCCACAAAGGTAAAGCTTTTACATTAAATCACCAAAACAAATGCAGAAAAAAATCTCCTGCAGTCAAGCTACAGGAGATGTTCTTAGATTTATCTGACAACCAACTTGCCACCGACGATGTAAATTCCCTTGCGGAGCGAACTTGCATCAGTACCAAGGTTGCGGCCATGCAGGTCGTAGATCTTCGATGAATCACGAGTCATCTCAGACTTCATGCTCTTGATGGCCGTAGGCGTCAAAGAGGTAAGCTCTATAGAACCGTCTTTACCCTTTACTAACTGAGCCTGACATTTCACGCCTTTATAATAGCGCATGGGTGAGGGAACTGATTCATAAATTCCCTGCGATGCCAAGGTAACGATATACGTGCCGGCTTTAATGTCTATGCCTTTCAGGTCACAAAGAGCCTCCTGACCGTATTTATTATGATCCTCATCATTGAAGTAAAAACCATAAAACTTCCCAACAGAGCCACCCGACTCTATCTCAGTATCGTAGAGAATAAGATCGAAACAATCCTCTTCCACACCATTAATATTATCCAAAGTCACAAGTAACTTGCCCCTAAAAGCACGATAGTTGTAGTTAAAGATACCACGGGCTTTCAATACCAGTGAATCCTTCTCGATCAAGAACGAGCAGATGGTGTCTGTTCCCCAAACGGACTTTTCTTCCACATCCTCTGAAGGAGTATTGGTGGGATTAAAGCCGTAGATCATCTGACCACTACCGCTATAATCACCTTTTTGAACCGCATCCTTACCCGGCTGTAACAAGTCAATGTCATAATAGCCGTCACAGGTGCCGTTCCAACCCCAGTTCACATACACCATACCTTCGGCATTGAGACCATGGAACACAAAAGCATGACCTGCGCCCTCCTCCTTACTATTGGGTGATCCAGCATAAAGAACCGGACGTTGATTAGCCAGCTCGGTATAGACCATACCTCTCCACTCCACATCGTCGTAGAAAAAGCGTAAAGACATGTTCAACGAAAGGGAGTCATATTGGAAATTATGTATCAAGCCATTAGCACAGTCATCCAATGTCGCACTACCATAATTACCAGTGTACTTCATACCACAAGCAGCACCCACGTCGGCCATAAGCGTAGCTACAGCCTCAGTCTCCGTTGTCAGCGTCGTCTGCGTCTTGGCATAGGTATTCTTCATGTTAGCCCAATCATAAACGCTATTGATCTCCTTGGTTCTGGGCACACCGTTCTTCTGGTATTTGGCAGAACCACAACCTTGAACCGGATAGTTGTAGTATTTCATGATTTGCGCAGCCGCCGTAGCGACACATCCAGTAGGACAATAGTCTGTGGCTATCTTCGGGCATTTCAGATTATAAGGATTTACCTGATCCCACTTCGTAGTCAGGAATGGCTCAACAACAATGTCTGAACGTGTTCTGGCATAGCCTTCGCCATTCTCGAGTCTCTCCTGCAAAGAACGACTGGCTTCTTGCAGCCACCAACTGAAACCTTCGGGCAGGTTGTTCATGTCGATAGCCGTAGATGACGAACCCAGCACAGCAGGGAAAGCATTATCACGACTGATGACAACGAATCCGCGCCCAGCGGCACTGTAGATGGAGAGGTTGTTGTCTTTCATCTCCAATTTCAGGTCCTTCGCAGCAGGCACTGCTCCTCGCGTCATTGCACCATACAACTGCCGCCCGGCAATGCTCCGCATCTCCGAGTCAGTACGGTCAGAAGCATAAGTGGCTACCCCAAGGATAGCCACAAATGTATAGAGTGTAAAAGCGCGTTTTAACATATTACGGATTCACTACGAAATAATCATAAGCATCACCGAATGAACCTGCAGAAACCGTATATTCGAAATTGAAATAATAGGTGGTTACACCATCTTCAACCTCAATGTATGACGGTTTGTTAGTGCGGTTCGCTGTGACAGCACCATAAGTAGCATGCACATAAGACGTAGGAATCTTAGCCTCAACGACCTTGATGTTATTATCCGCATCGACAGTGAAATTGAAGGTCTGGTCTGCAGCAACATGCTTGAAGCGATACAATTTCTTTATCTCTGAGTACTCCAGCACAGCAGGCTCCTCAGTCCCGAAGAACTCTGAATAGTACGTACCGTTCTTGAAAGGCTTATAGTCTACCTTGATCACTTTCAGTTCAGCCTTCGGACAGTTCGTCTCATTATCGATATATGCCTGAGTGTACTGCTGGTCGATGGTAATCGTAGCACGATAGGTACGTAACACTTCCATATCAGACTTGCAGGTAATCGTAATGGTTGCCTTATCTGCTCCACTTGCGAAGGTCACCGTTTTGGGGACATCGGTGAAGACCTCAGGTGTAGGTGTAGAGAAATTCACGGGGATCGTCAGTTCACCGCTGGTGGTGGTACGTGCGAATGTCACTTCAAACGTATTACCATCCATAGGCAGTTCAATATTCTCAGCTGTGTTAAGATAGACGTTTTGTCCACCTACGAGCGACGGATCGCCAGGAGCCCAGTCGTCATTGCTTCCGCAGGATGTTGCCATGAAGCTCATCATGATCAGACCTGCCATCAGGAATATTTTGCTAATCTTCATAATCTCTGATTTTATAATGTTATTAAAAACTTCATTAGTCTGTCACACCATCACGAAGGTTGGGGTTCTGATCCTGCTCAGGCTGTCTGCCACCCGTATTGTTTACAATACCCAGGTTGGTGTTGGTCTCACTGTCACAGAAGCGCATGAGCAACCAAGGATCATCAGGAGCGATATTGAAACGGAAAGCAGCAGGCTGGTTGCAGCTTGTATCGTGGAAACGTACCAGAGGCTTCTGCAGGCGCATGATATCGCTCATAGCGAAACCTTCACCCCAGAGCTCTACACGACGCTGATACCAGATCTCGTCAGCCAGTGAACGACCTGAAGCATTTGAATCGTATGAAGGATCTCTGTAGGTCTTCACGAAGCTCTCAAGGATCTGACGTGCCTGAGCCTCGTTACCGCTCTTGGCAAGACCCTCAGCCTGAATAAGGATCATCTCCTCAGCACGCATCAAAGGATAGTCGTTAATGTTGTTCTCTGAACCGATACCATCCTTCATACCAAACTTCACATTAGTGTAAGGAGTGAAGGCCAGCTTCACGTCATCAATCTCCAACTTGGCAAGGTCATCGCCAGATGCGCCATTCCAAGAAATAGATTCGAGCAGCGGTGAGTGCAGATTCTCGTCAACCCACCAGCCCTTGCGGACGTCGGTATCAGGAATCTTCTTGTAGAGCATGCTGTTGATCATAGCATAGCAACCTGCACCAGCTGTATAAGAGTTGGCAGAGAAGCTTGACAGCCATGAGCTAGAGGTAGGATAGCCAGAGACAAGCACCATGTTCTGGGTAATCTGAATACCCCAGATCCAGTTGTGCTCGCTGAGGTTTACGAAGCTGGGCTTAGATACTTCCTCGATGGTAGCTGGAGTATAGCCTTCCATAGCCTTTGCAGCATCGGCAGCAGCCTCAGCCCACTTACCCATAATCAGGTTAGCACGAGCACGCAGACCGTAAGCTACGTTGATGTTGATACGGTCCTTCTTGTTTTCACGCTCTGCAGACAGATTCTGGATAGCAAAATCCAGGTCCTCCATAATCAGCTTGAACACCTCCTCGACAGTAGCGCGAGGATTGTTGGTGAAGTCCTCAGTCTTCTCTGTTACGATGGGCACTGCGGGCTTATCCTTTGCAATCTGATAGTTGAACTGGAAATACTGTACCAGTGACAGATAGTCGAAAGCACGCATAGCGCGAGCCTGAGCTACCATGTTCTTCTGCTTTTCTGTAGCCAGATCCCCATTGTCCTTGATCAGGTCGTTAGCAATCTTGATCTGGTTGTAAGGAGCGGCATAACGGATATACGGGTTGGCGTAGTTAGCGTTACGTGAAGAATACTCTCCACAAACAGAGAACCAGTTGTAACCGCTATCGTCATAGATATAGTCAGGACCCTCTGCATCGCTTGAGATGGCGCTCATGACAAATCCGAAGTCATCGGCACGGGGACTGGCACGGTTGAAGACACCGTTGGGCAGACCCATCATGGTGAACATTGCCGAGAATGAAGCCTCGGAGCGGGCAGGAACAAGTTCCTTTGATTTCTGAACCTGATCATAGGTCAGGTTTCCGCTTGCCGGTTCCATTTTGTTGACATCATCGCAGGAAGCGAGTGTCATCAGACCAGCCATCGCAAAATATGATAATCTGTATATTTTCATATTGCTTTGATATTTACTTTTCTACTATTCAACAATTACTTAGAACGACACTGTCAGACCAGCGGTAATGGTACGCATGGCTGAGTAAGAAGACGTTGTCATACCCATACCAGAGCTGTAGCCGCCCACACCCATAGAGAAACGTGGGTCAAGACCCTTACGGGCTGAGATTACTGCCAGGTTCTCAACAGATACGTAAACACGAAGTGCAGAGAGTGTGAGAGGAGTAATGAGCTTCTTGGGGAAGGTATAGCCCAACTGTACGTTGTTAAAGCTCAGATAGTCAGAGCTAACCAGGAAGCGGTCAACAGATGTCTGACCCACCTGAGTGTCACCGTCGAGACGGGGGATATCACTTCCCTTGTTGTCATACGACCAAGCATCCATAGCGTCCTTGTGCCAAGCGCTACCGATGTTGTTCTGAGTGTGCATCAGAGCCTGGTAGGTAGCGTCATAGACCTTACCACCCAGCTGGAAGCTCAGCTGCATGCCGAAGTCGAAGCCATAAGCACGGACATTGGCACCGAAGCCACCATAGAGTGAAGGCATGATGGTACCCAGATCATACTGGTCAGCATCAGAGAACACGTCTGTAGTCAGGTCGCGGCCTGTCTCGTTGCCATCCTTGTCCTTCTCCTTTTTGTAGTACAGGCCCTTACCGGTCTCAGGATCAACACCTGCATAGCGACGCATATAAGCATTGTAGATAGAACCACCGACACGGAGGATTCTGCTACCAGTCTTGATACCGTCCTTCTCTACGCTCGGATCCAGTTCGGTAATCTCGTTCTTATAGTGAGTCAGGTTCAGGTTCAAGTCAACCTCAACGTCATTTGACTTATAAGCTACACCGTTGATATTGAACTCAACACCACGGTTGGTCATAGAACCGATATTGACAGGGATGAAACCTGTTACATTACCAGAAGACAGGGGAACATCCTTGAAGTAAAGCATGTCGCTGGTCTTACGGCTGAAGTACTCGATAGTACCTGACAGGCGATTCTTGAACAAAGCGAAGTCAACACCGATGTTGAACGACTTAGAGCTTTCCCATGTCAGATCCTCGTTACCGCTCCAGGTCATGGTCAGGCTGTAGCCTGCAGTAGAGCTCCAAGAGGGCTTGTACTGAGGAGCATAAGCATAGTACTGATCGTAGCCATTGTTGTCAAGGAGATTATCGTTACCCTGAACACCATAGCTGGCCTTCAGCTTCAACATGTCAAGCCACTTCACGTCCTTCATGAAGTTTTCCTTAGTCATTTCCCAAGCAGCACCGACGCTACCGAATGTACCCCAGCGATGACCAGGAGCGAAACGGCTTGATGCATCACGACGGATAGATCCACTGACGAAGTACTTCTCCATATAGTCATACTGAGCACGACCGAGGAAACCTTCTGTCATATAGTTGTCAGTATAAGAACTCATATCCTTGTTCTCAGTACCACCAGCATTGGAGAGCTCACCGATGAGCGGATCGTAGAGGTGGTCGTTAGAAGCGTCCAGTACCTGATACTTCATTTTGTACTGCTCATAACCGGCCAGTACCTCGATGTGGTGTGTATCATCAGCAAAGCTGGTACGATAGTTAGCCAGATACTGAGTAGTAAAGTTGAAGCTACGAGTAGAAAGAACGTATGCACTACCATCAGTAGCAGAAGAAGAACCGAACTGGCTATAAAGAGCATTATAGCGGCGGTTGCGGGCAGAAATAGCAGCGTTAGCTGACAGAGTCAGACCCTCGATAGGAGTGATCACGGCAGAGATCTTGCCATTGAAGTGGTCACGATAGTCGTGACGGGTGTTCACCTCATTATCGCGGATAGCGTTACCCACCACGCTCGGACGACGGAAATTGGTTTGGTTGGCATCATAGACAACCAGACCGTTGGTATCATACTTGATGCTACCATCAGCATTACGGACATACAGAGGATAGATCGGGCCCATGTTGTTCGTGATATAGAACAAGTTACCGCTTGAACCCCAGCTGCTGCCGTATGAAGGCTGCTCAGAGTCGGTGTGAGCATAGCTCATGTTTGTACCGAACTTCAACCACTTCTTCACCTGGTAATCGACATTCAGGCGAGCTGTGTAGCGCTCCATCTTAGAGTGGTTTACGATACCACCATCCGACAGATAACCAGCACTTGCATAGTAGTTCAGCTTCTCAGTAACACCGCTGAAGCTGACGTTGTACTCCTGACGGAATGAATTGTGGAATGTCTCGTCATACCAGTTATCTGGTGTGTAGTAATACTCACCATCAGAGTAACCCATCTTAGCGTTAGGGTTCAGTTTGAAGTTTGAACCAATGAGCTTCTCGCCCTCGGGCACGGTGTAAACCAGATAACCCAGACCACCGTTACGCTCGTTCAGCAGGTTGGCATCAGCGAAAGCATAAGCCTCAGCAGCGCTCTTGCCAGCGTAGATCTGTGAGTTATAGAGCTTCTTATAAGCCATCTCGTAGTACTGACCAGGGTTGTCGATCACGTCGTACTGCGGGATCAGACGGCTGTTAGAACCCCACTTGGCGTCGAATCTGATCTCTGCATCCTGGCTGCGGCCTTTCTTGGTGGTAATCAATACGACACCATTGGCACCACGGGCACCGTAAATAGCACTTGCAGAAGCATCCTTCAGCACAGTCATTGACTCAACATCATTCGGGTTGATGGCGTTGATGTTACCATCATAAGGCATACCGTCGAGAATGATCAGAGGAGCGTTAGAAGCATACAGCGAACCAACACCACGTACACGAATAGCAGGAGCACTCGATGAGGGGTCACCACTATCGGTAATCAGCTGTACACCAGGTGCAGCACCTGCCAGGGCCGATGTTACGTTTGATGAAACGTGGGCCTCGATCTTCTTGGCATCCACCTGAGCAGCCGAACCGGTGAAGGCCGACTTCTTCTGAGTACCGTAAGCCACAACGATCACCTCGTCGAGGGCTGCGGCGTCACTCTTCAGGAAGATACGCATGCCGTTCTTGGCTGTTACGGTCTTCGGCTCATAGCCCAGATAAGAGACGGTGATCGTCTTCGAACCTGCGGGCATAGCCAATGAGAAACGGCCATTTACGTCAGTCAACATACCGGTACTGGTTCCATCAACCTTGACAGCAGCGCCGATGATGGGCTGACCGTCCTCCTGTGA
>Ga0256407_10006035_pt1 | contig 18981 bp, 12 predicted proteins | sample RumenRJG_04DNA_FD_193489 | JGI IMG/M metagenome (GOLD analysis project Ga0256407, IMG submission 193489) | Bovine rumen microbial communities from Lethbridge, Alberta, Canada - RJG_04 | ecosystem: Host-associated > Mammals > Digestive system > Stomach > Rumen | place: Canada: Alberta... | reverse complement strand
AACCGTGCTGAGTTCTATATCGCTCAGAAGGTAGGTTCTATCCAGGAGAACGACGACCAGCGCGGTCTGGCTCACTTCCTTGAGCACATGGCTTTCAATGGTTCGAAACACTTTAAAGGCAATGAATTGCTGCGCTGGTGCGAAAGCATCGGTGTAAAGTTTGGTACCGATCTGAATGCATATACTTCAATCGACCAGACAGTATATAATATTAGCAACGTACCCACCACACGCGAGGGTATCGTTGACTCATGTCTGCTGATTCTGTATGATTGGGCCGACGGTCTGCTGCTTGAGCAGGAGGAAATCGAGAAGGAGCGTGGCGTTATTCACGAGGAGTGGCGTCTGCGCACAAGTGCACAGCAGCGTATGCTGGAGCGCGATCTGCCAAAGCTCTATCCAGGTTCTAAGTACGGCCACCGTATGCCTATCGGACTGATGGAGATTATCGACAACTTTGAGCGTCCATTCCTGCAGGCTTACTACGAGAAGTGGTATCGTCCTGACAATCAGGCAATCATCGTAGTAGGTGATGTAGACGTAAACAAAGTAGAAGAAAAGATTAAGGGTATGTTTGCAGACATCAAGTTGCCTGAGAACCCAGAGAAGGTTGTTAAGTATCCTGTACCCGACAATGCTGAGCCAATCATCGTTATCGACAAAGATAAGGAGCAGCGTTATAACATTATGGAGGTGCTGATGAAGCACGAGGCATTCCCCGACACTCTGAAGGGTACTATGGCCTATCTGATTACCGACTATATTAAAGATGCCGCCCTCTCAATGCTGAGAGACCGTCTGAAAGAGTATGCCGAGAAGCCAGAGAGTCCATTCCTGCAGGCATTTGCCAGCGACGGACAATACTTGCTATCAAATACTGTTGACGCATTTGAGCTTGGTTTCCTGCCAAAGGAAGGGCAGACAGAGGCTGCGCTCACAGCAGTACTCACTGAGGCTCGCAGAGCTGCTGAGTTTGGATTTACACCTACAGAGTACAACCGCTTCAAGGCAGACTTCACCAGTAATCTTGACAAGCAGTACTCTAACAAGGACAAGCGTTTCAACAGCCAGTTTGTAAACCAGTATGTTCAGCACTTCATCGACAACGATCCTATCCCAAGTATTGACTATACTTACGAGACTATGAAGCAGATTATCCCCGTTATTCCTATCGAGGCAATCAACGAGGTAGCTAAGCAGCTTATATCTCAGAAAGATAGCAATCTGGTAGTACTGAACTTCAACAACGAAAAAGAGGGAGCAGTTTATCCTACAGAGGATGGTGTGAAGAAGGCTATCGCTGCCGCACGTGCAGCTCAGATTGAGGCATACGTAGACAACGTAAAGGACGAGCCCCTGATGACAACAATGCCAAAGAAGGGCTCTATTAAGAAGGAGACAAAGAACGATAAGTTCGGATATACAGAACTTGAGCTCTCTAACGGCGTTAAGGTTGTTCTGAAGAAGACCGACCTGAAGAAAGACCAAGTTATCCTTCGCGGTGAGGGATTCGGTGGTTCTGCACTCTATGGTGAGAAGGACTTTGCCAACATCAAGATGTTCGACGATGTTGTAGAGGCCAGTGGACTGGGCAACTTCACACACACAGAGCTGGAGAAGGCCCTGGCAGGTAAGATTGCCAGTGCATCGCTCTCTATGAGCACTTATCGTCAGAACGTAAGTGGTAGTTCAACTCCTAAGGACGTAGAGACAATGCTGCAGTTGGTTTACCTCTACTTCACAAACATCAATAAGGACCAGAAGTCATTCGACAATATGATGTCGACAACAGAGACCATGCTGAAGAACCGTCTACTGCAGCCAGAGAATGTACTGAACGACTCGGTACAGGCCACATTCAGCTGTCACAACCCACGATTCAAGTCAATCGAGGCCAGCGAGCTTAAGAATGTTAGCTACGATCGTGTACTGCAGATTGCAAAGGAGCGTACAGCTAATGCTGCTGCCTACACCTTTACAATCATCGGTAACTACGATGAGGCTACTATCCGTCCTCTCATCGAGCAGTACATCGCTTCGCTGCCTTCAAAGAAAAAGGTAGAGAAGGCCAAGAAGGTAGACACCGACTTTAAGGGTAAGGTATTGAACCACTTTAAGCACAAGGCAGAGACACCAAAGGCTATCGCAGTAATGTACTGGTACAGCAACAATCTGCCTTATAACCTTGAGAATAGCATCAAGGCTACTATTGCTGGCCAGATTCTGAGCATGGAGTATCTGAAGAAGATCCGCGAGGATGCAAGTGCAGCCTACACCGTAGGTGCAGCCGCAAGTATGAGTCGCAACGACTTCGACACAGAGGCTTACATCTTGGCACAGTGCCCAATGAAGCCTGAGAAAGCTGACATTGCAAACCAGATTCTGCGCGACGAGGTAAATGCTATGGCAAAAACTTGCGATGCAGACAAGCTGCAGAAGGTTAAGGAGTATCTACTAAAGAATCTGGGCGACCAGCGCAAGCAGAATAGCTACTGGCTGGGCCGCATCAACACTTGGCGTAAGTACGGTATGGACTTCGATACCGACTACGAGAAGGTGGTTAACGCCCAGACAACTGAGTCCATCAGTGCTTTTGTAGCCGAACTGCTGAAGGCAGGTAATGCTGCAGAGGTAATAATGATGCCCGCAGAGTAATCAAAACATTAAATATAAAGAATGAGTTACCTATTTTCGTCAGAATCAGTATCTGAGGGCCATCCAGATAAGGTGGCCGATCAGATATCTGATGCAATACTAGACCAGTTCCTGGCATACGACCCGAAGGCGCGCTGCGCCATCGAGTCGTTTGTCACTACAGGTCAGGTAGTAATTATGGGTGAGGTCCGCAGTGATGTGTACATCGACCTGCAGACAATGGCCCGCAAGACCATCAAGCGCATTGGATATACCAAAGCGGAGTATCAATTCGACGGTGATTCGTGTGGAATCTTGAGTGCCATACACGAACAGAGTGCCGACATCAACCGAGGCGTTGACAACGGCAATGAGGACGAACAGGGTGCTGGAGACCAGGGTATGATGTTCGGTTATGCCACAAACGAGACTGAGAGCTACATGCCAGTAAGCCTCGATTTGGCCCACCTGATTATGCGCACCCTAGCAGACATCCGTAAGGAGGGTAAGGAAATGACTTACCTTCGTCCTGACTCTAAGAGCCAGGTAACAATACAGTACTCAGACGAAGGAATACCCGAGCGCATCGACACAATCGTAGTATCAACACAGCACGACGAGTTTGACGAGGACGAGAAGATGCTAGCAAAAATCAAGGATGATGTAATCAATATCCTAATTCCAAGAGTAAAGCAGCAGATTCACTCACAGAAAGTGCTCGACCTGTTCGGACTCGACATCAAGTACTACGTTAACCCAACAGGAAAGTTTGTTATCGGCGGACCTCACGGAGACACCGGTCTAACTGGTCGTAAAATTATCGTAGATACCTATGGTGGAAAGGGTGCTCACGGAGGTGGTGCCTTCTCGGGTAAGGATTCATCTAAGGTTGACCGCAGCGCAGCTTACGCAGCTCGCCATATAGCAAAAAACATGGTAGCTGCAGGTGTTGCCGACGAAATGCTTGTACAGATAAGCTATGCTATCGGTGTAGCTAAGCCAATGAACATCTACGTAAACACCTACGGCCGCAGCAATGTACATATGACCGATGGCGAGATAGCCAAGAAGATAGAGAAACTATTCGACCTGCGTCCGAAAGCAATCGAACGTACACTGAAACTTCGACAGCCTATGTACAGCGAAACTGCAGCCTATGGACACATGGGACGTAAGTGTGAGGTCGTAAAGAAGACATTTACCAGTCATTATCACGAGACAAAGACAATCGATGTGGAGCTGTTTACATGGGAGAAGTTGGATCGTGTAGATGACATACGTAAGGAGTTCGGACTGTAATCAGATATGCTGAAGAACGATAGCATCCTAACTACTACTATAGCTACTGCAGGAACAGACACAATAGCAGTACACTCGGCAAAACCGCAGACACCCTACGAGGTGCTGCGGTTATTGCCTAAGGATGCTACACCAGCTCAGCAGGACTCAGCCATACAAGAGTGGTTCGAGCCAAAAGAAATACACTATAGCAGCCGCCCCGACACTCTGCATCTGCCAGGACATGAGATTCCACGCGATTTGAAGGAGGTAAGTCTGCCACACTATTATCGAGAGAACTTCTTCTCCAATAATACGATGTATCACCCAGAACTATCCATAGAGCGAGTTGGCGAATCAGGTGACCCAATCCCTTATACCTTCCAAAACGATAGCTTTATAACGGGTATCCTTATTGTATGTTTTCTGCTGATTACTTTTGTATTGTCACGCATATCAGGATTCCTGCTTAGACAAACCAAGCATATTTTTTCGCCTCAAAAGAGTGAGCAGACGCTAACAGAAACGGGAAGTGAAATAAAATTCCAGTTCTTGTTTATTTTCATCACATGCCTGTTGTATGCCCTACTCTACTTCATTTATACTACACATTTTATAGCAAACACATTTATATTCTCATCGGAATATATACTATTGGTTATCTATGGAATTACAATCTTAGCCTATATGCTAATAAGAATGTTGCTCTATACTATTGTTAACAGCATATTCTCTACCAATAAGAAAAATTTACAATTTCAGAGATCTATATTACTTATCACCTCACTTGAGGGGGTGGCATTATTCCCATTAGTACTACTAGTAGCATATTTCCAATTTTCGCTTCAAAATGCTATAATTTATACCGCAACTATAGTGATTTTAGCCAAAATACTAACATTTTATAAGTCTTTCACTATCTTTTTTTATCAAAAAGGCGGTTTTCTGCAGATTATTTTGTACTTTTGTGCCCTCGAAATGATACCTTTAATGATGCTTTGGAGCGGATTATTGGTAATCACTGAAAATTTGAAAATAAATATTTAGGACACATATGATCAAAAAGATTCTGGTTTCACAACCTAAGCCATCTAGTGAGAAGTCGCCTTATTTCGATATCGCGAACAAGTTTGGTGTAGAACTGATATTCCGTCCTTTTATTAAAGTGGAGGCAATCAGTTCAAAAGATTTCCGTGCACAGAAGGTGAACATTCTGGATCACACTGCTGTTGTTTTCACCTCGCGTCATGCTATTGACCATTTCTTTAATATGGCCAAGGAACTCAGAGTTAACATTCCTGAGGACATGAAGTATTTCTGTGTTACAGAAACCATCGCACTTTACATTCAGAAGTATGTTCAGTACAGAAAGCGCAAGATTTTCTTTGGCGAGACCGGTCGTATTGACGATCTGATTCCAACTATGGTCAAGCACAAGACTGAGAAATATCTTGTTCCACTGAGTGATGTTCATACTGACAGCCTGGCAAATCTACTTGACTCTAAGAAGTTGCAGCACACAGAATGTATTATGTACAAGACTGTGAGCAACGACTTTACTGAGGAGGAGGTTAAGAACTTCGACTACGACATGCTGATATTCTTCAGCCCCGCCGGTATCGAGTCGCTTACAAAGAACTTCCCTAACTTCAAGCAGAACAAGATTGCTATCGCGACTTTCGGTCCAGCAACTGCAAAGGCAGCAAAGGAAGCAGGTCTGCGTCTTGACATCGAAGCTCCAAACGAGAAGTATCCATCAATGACTGGTGCTCTGCAGCACTATCTATTCGAAATACAAGATTAAGGATTGATGACGACAGCTCCCACATTCAAAAAGGAGGAGCGCATCGTCAGCAATCTGCTGATTGAAACGCTCTTTGAAAAAGGCAATAGTCAGTCACTGACTGCCTTTCCTCTTAGAGCGGTTTATCTGAAAACAGAGCAACGCGAAGGCTACGCCCCAATACAGCTGCTCATCAGCGTTCCTAAGAAACGTTTCAAGCATGCTGTAGACAGAAACAGAGTGAAGCGCCAAGTGCGTGAAGCATATCGCAAGAACAAGTCGCTACTTGATGGTATAGTGGAAGAAGGACAAATGCTGCTGATTGCAATAATATGGTTGACAGACAAGCACTTCGCCACCAAGGAAGTAGAGAAGAGGATGATAAGCCTTATGAAACAAATGGCAAAACCAAGACCATGAAAAGGCTATCGCATTACATATCACTGCTGTTGGTAATGCCAATACGCTTTTACCAAATATGCATCTCTCCACTTCTAGGACCTTCGTGCAGATTCACTCCCACATGTAGCGAGTATGCCAAACAAGCCATTATGAAGCATGGTCCTATTAAAGGTCTTGGACTAGCCATATGGCGAATATTAAGATGCAACCCTTTTGGAGGATCAGGATACGATCCTGTACCTTAATCGGGGACAACAAACAGAGAATAAAGTAAATAAGTATATGAAGAAGAACTTTGTAGAAGAACTGAAATGGCGCGGTATGCTGGCACAGATGATGCCAGGGACAGAAGAACTGCTCCAGAAAGAAATGGTAACAGCCTACCTGGGTACCGATCCTACAGCCGACTCGCTGCATATCGGTCACCTGTGTGGTATTATGATGCTCCGCCACCTTCAGCGCTGCGGACACCGTCCTGTTATCTTGGTAGGTGGTGCCACAGGTATGATTGGCGACCCATCAGGCAAGAGCCAGGAGCGTAATCTGCTTAACAATGAAACCCTATATCACAACCAGGAGTGCATAAAGAAGCAGGTAGCCAAGTTCCTTGATTTCGACTCAAAAGAGCCGAATGCTGCAGTAATGGTGAACAACTACGACTGGATGAAGGACTTTACCTTCCTGGATTTCGCTCGTGAGGTTGGTAAACACATCACCGTTAACTATATGATGGCCAAGGAAAGCGTACAGCAGCGACTCAACGGAACTGCACGCGATGGTCTTTCATTCACAGAGTTCACATATCAGTTGCTCCAGGGTTACGACTTCCTATATCTGTATCAGCACCTTGGAGTAAAACTTCAGTTGGGCGGTAATGACCAGTGGGGTAATATGACAACAGGTACAGAACTTATTCGTCGCACATTGGGCAACGAGGTTGAGACATTCGCACTTACTTGTCCACTTATTACAAAGAGTGACGGTAAGAAGTTTGGTAAGACTGAGAGTGGTAACATCTGGCTTGATCCAGTACGTACAACTCCATATAAGTTCTACCAGTTCTGGCTCAACGTTAGCGATGACGATGCAGAACGTTATATCAAAATCTTCACATCACTCGAGAAGGACGTTATCGACGCTCTTATCGAGGAGCACAAGCAGGATCCAGGTCGTCGTGTTCTCCAGAAGCGCCTTGCAGAGGAGGTTACTGTTATGGTTCACTCGCAGGAAGCACTCGACACCGCAATCGAAGCATCTAACATCCTATTTGGCAAGTCAACCAAGGAAGGACTTGAGAAACTTGACGAGCAGACACTGCTTGACGTATTCGACGGTGTGCCACAGTTTGAGATTGCAAAAGACCAGCTTGGTCAGCTTGCCATCGAACTGCTCACAACCGTAGCTCCAGTATTCCCATCAAAAGGTGAAATGCGCAAGATGGTTCAGGGTGGAGGCGTATCGCTGAACAAAGAAAAGATTACCGATCAGAATCGTGCAATAACTGCCGAAGATTTGATTGATGGCAAGTATCTTTTGGCCCAGAAAGGCAAAAAGAACTACTACTTGCTGATAGTTAAGTAATATTTGGCTGCAAAATTTTGGTACTTCAAAAAATATTTGTACCTTTGCAGCCACATATTCTTGGACGATGGTGTAATGGTAACACTACAGGTTTTGGTTCTGTCATTCCCGGTTCGAATCCGAGTCGTCCAACTACTAAAAAACAATTTCTAAAACAAACGTATTATGACAAATTTATTTTCATTAGAGGGGAAAGTGGCTCTTGTTACTGGCGCCGCCTATGGTATAGGTTTTGCTATTGCCGAGGCGTTAGCTAATGCAGGCGCAGAGATAGCATTCAACTGCCGCGGACAAGAGCATCTTAACAAGGCTCTTTCTGATTATCAGGCAAAGGGAATCAAGGCTCATGGCTACATCTGCGACGTTACCAACGAAGAAGATGTAGAAAAGATGGTTGCCGATATCCGAAAAGAACTCGGCCACATAGACATTCTTGTAAACAATGCAGGAATCATCAAGCGCATACCTATGCACGAGATGAAGCGAGAGGAATTCCAACAGGTGATAGATATAGACCTGGTAGGTCCATTCATCATGACCAAGGCTGTAATACCCGAAATGATGGAGCGTCGCGAGGGTAAGATCATCAACATCTGTTCGATGATGTCGGAATTGGGACGTGAAACTGTATCCGCCTATGCAGCAGCTAAGGGAGGATTAAAGATGCTTACTCGCAATATCTGTTCAGAATATGGAGAGTATAATATCCAGTGTAACGCTATCGGCCCAGGATATATTGCAACTCCACAAACAGCTCCACTTCGCGAGCGTCAGGCTGACGGTAGTCGCCATCCGTTCGACTCTTTCATTTGTGCTAAGACTCCAGCAGGCAGATGGCTAGATCCAGAGGAACTAGCCGGCCCAGCAGTTTTCCTGGCATCTCATGCTTCAGATGCTGTTAACGGACATATACTCTATGTAGATGGAGGTATACTGGCCTACATAGGTAAGCAACCTAAATAAACACATAGTATATATGAAAATAATAATGGGGACCCTAAAAGGATCCCCATTAAAAATTTATTTACATTTAGATTACTTGATAGCGTCAGCGAGCTCAGCACCAGCCTTGAACTTAGCAACCTTCTTAGCAGCGATCTTGATCTTCTGCTTGGTCAGAGGATTGATACCCTCACGAGCAGGACGCTCGCTTACACTGAATGTACCGAAACCAACGAGAGCGATCTTGTCACCCTTTGCCAAAGCGTCCTTAATAGCTGCAACTGTTGCGTCGAGAGCTTTCTTAGCGTCAACCTTAGAGATGCCAGCACCTGCTGCGATCTTCTCTACCAAATCTGTTTTGTTCATAATCTTAAAATTTTAATGAATTATTAATAGTAATAACTGTTGTATAGTCGAATTCTTTGGCAAATATAAAAGAAAGTATTCAAACAAACAACAAAAAAAGAGAAAAATTTCATATTTTGATAAAAAATAGTTGTATTATGTCGGTTTTTGGCCTAAAAAAGAGATATTTTTAGTAATTTTGTCGCCGAAAGATGACAAAAGGCACTATTGCCGCACAATAAATATATAAATAGTAAACATCATGATGTTCCGCATACCAACGATTACAAAGAACTTGCTAATCATTAACTTGATAGCATTCTTAGCCACCATAGTACTTCAACTACGTGGTATCGATTTAGCTGATATAGGAGGTCTGCATTTCTACATGGCCAACGATTTCCATCTTTATCAGTTTGTAACGTATCTATTCCTCCATGCTAATTTCATGCATATTCTTAGTAACATGTTCGGACTATGGATGTTTGGCTGCGTTATAGAAAATGTGTGGGGGGGCAAAAAGTTCCTTTTTTATTACATATCATGTGGAATAGGCGCCGGGCTATTACAGGAAATCGCGCAGTTGGGACAGTTCTACATGACGATTTCTGCACAAGACCCAAGCGTAACTTTCAGTGAGATCTTTGCAATCGGAGAACAATTAAGCGGGCAACTTAACGCCTGGACCACAATTGGTGCCTCTGGAGCTGTATATGCAGTAATACTTGCTTTCGGTATGACATTCCCTAACGAGCGACTGTTCATCATTCCATTCCCATTCCCAATTAAGGCCAAATGGTTTGTACTTGGCTACGTGGCTATAGAGTTCTTCTCGGCCCTTGGTTCAAGTGGCGACGGTGTGGCACATACAGCCCACTTAGGCGGTATGCTTTTCGGATTCCTAATGATTCGCTATTGGAATCGTCATCCCAACTCTGGATTTGATCGCGGTCGCGGTCAACAGTTCTTCGAGAATCTGAAGCACAATTTCGAACAGCGTAAGCAGAATACGGGTAGTGGATACACAAACCCTAATATGCACGTAAACCATGGTAGCGGCACGAAAGAGGATGATATGGAGTATAATGCCCGCAAACGCAAGAACCAGGAAGAGATTGACGCTATTCTCGATAAGATTCGCAAGAGTGGCTACGACAGTCTTACTAAGGAAGAGAAGAAGAAGCTCTTCGACGCAAGCAACCAGTCATGATCAAACAGCTTAAGACAATAACGATAAACCTAATAGCCGGAGCCAATGTTGCAACAATACTACTGATGGTTCTGGCAGGTTATGCCGATCGTATCAATCCTGTTGAACATCCCATGCTATCATGTATGGGAATGGCTTTTCCTGGTTTTCTTATAGCCAACCTGGTATTTCTGTTCTTCTGGCTTACATTCAAATGGAAGAAGGCATGGATTCCTGTACTAGGATATATTCTGGTATATGGTCCTATCACACTTTATATGCCCCTGCATACCTCGCAGACACCGCCAGAAGGGACATTCAAACTAATATCATATAACGTATGTGAGTATGGAGGCAATTACAAATACGAACAAGGATTTGAGAAAGTATACGAATACCTGAAAGAGCAAGATGCCGACATAGTATGCTTGCAAGAGGATGTTGATACATGGCGCAGATATGTAAAGCAGTGGTACGAGAAAATCTACCCTTATAACGATACTACCATTTTCAACCCAAACGATGTCAGTAAGAATGGTGTCGGCATCCACACAAAATATCCTATCCTGAAAAAGGAACGCATACACTATGAGTCGGCTGCAAATGGCACTGTAGCCTATTTTCTAAAAAAGGGGAAAGATACTATCCTTGTAATAAACAACCACCTGGAAGGTACACATCTTAGCAATGAGGAGCGTGACAGATATAAACAGATGATTAGCGGTAAAATGAAGAAAGATACCGCAAAGGCCGAAACTCTCTTCCTGATAGAGAAGCTGGGGAAATATGCTGCAAAAAGAGCACCTGAAGCCGAAGCTGTCCATAAGTATATCGAAGAGCATCGTCAGTACCCGATTATTGTGTGTGGCGACTTTAACGACAACCCTATATCCTACTCTCGTAGAACTATCGCCCAAGGATTAAAAGACTGCTATCAAGAAACAGGAATGGGCATCGGTTTGTCATATAATCAGAAAGGCTTTTTTGTGCGAATTGATCACATTTTGGTATCAGACCATTTTGAGCCATTTAATTGCCAGATTGACTCAAAAATGGACGCAAGTGACCATTATCCCATCATTTGCACCCTAAAAATGGATGATAATCCATAAAAAAAGAACGAAAATTGCCAATAAATTTTTCCTTCTGTAAAAAAATGCCTATATTTGCACGCTATTTTATACGCGAACAGAATAAATAATAAAAAATAAACAATTAAAATCAAAATGCAAAACAAAGGAATTGTAAAATTTATCGCAGTGCTTTTGATTCTCGTGTGCTGCTTCTACCTTTCCTTCTCGTTCGTAACACGCCATTACGAAAGTAAGGCTGCTGCTATGGGCGAAGAGGCTGGTGCGGAGTACCTCGATTCAATCAACAACGAGAAGGTGTACATGGGCATCTATTCTCTTAAGCAGTGCCGTGAGATGGAAATTGGCCTAGGTCTTGACCTGAAGGGCGGTATGAACGTAATTCTTGAGGTATCAGTACCTGATGTGGTTGATGTACTTGCTGACCACAAAACTGATGCCACCTACAAGAAGGCAATGGAACTTGCCAAGAAGGAAGAGGAGACCAGTCAGAACGACTTCATCTCACTGTTCGTTAAGTATTGGAAACAGGAGGCCAACGGCCGTCCACTTGCTGCTATCTTTGCTACACAGCAGATGAAGGGCAAGGTTAGTACTTCGTCAACCGACTCAGAGGTAGAGAATGCTCTGCGTGCAGAAGTACAGAGTGCCGTTGATAACTCATTCAACGTAGTTCGTAACCGTATCGATAAGTTCGGCGTTGTTCAGCCAAACATCCAGAAGCTTGAGGGCCAGAGCGGCCGTATCATGGTCGAGATGCCTGGTATCAAGGAGCCTGAGCGCGTACGTAAGTTGCTCCAGGGTTCAGCTAACCTTGAGTTCTGGGAGACATACAACTCGCAGGAGGTTACTCCTCTGCTCTCTCAGCTCAATCAGCGCTGGGCTGCTCAGGGTGGTGTTGACGTAGCTGACACAACAGCTGTTGACAGCACTGCTACTGCTGTTGCCGATAGCGCTAAAGCTGCTACCAGCGACCTGGCTGCTAAGCTGGCTAAGAAGGACAACAAGGATACTAAGGCTGTTGAGATGGCTAAGAAGCAGAATCCTCTGTTCTCTATCTTCCAGCCTACTCAGGGCAACACACTCGCTGTAGTTGGTTATGCTAACGCTCGCGATACTGCCGAGATCAACAAGATTATCTACTCAGACCTCGCTGGTCGCATCTTCCCTGCCGAGCTGAAGCTCCGCTGGGGTGCTAAGGCCGAGGACTTCGGAGGTCAGAATACTAAGGGCGACATCTTCGAACTCTATGCTCTGAAGGTTACTGAGCCTTCAGGTCGTGCTCCACTGGAGGGTGATGTTATCACAAGCTCTAAGGACGACTTCGACCAGATGGGTCACCCATCAGTATCTATGCAGATGAACTCTGATGGCGCTCGCCGCTGGAGCCAGATCACAAAGCAGAACATCGGTAAGGCCGTAGCTATCGTGCTCGACGACGCAGTTTACTCTGCTCCACGTATCCTCACTCAGATCGACGGTGGTAACTCTCAGATTACTGGTAACTTCACCATCGAGGACACTAAGGACCTGGCTAACACACTTAACTCTGGTAAGATGCCAGCTCCTACACGTATCGTACAAGAGGAGGTTGTAGGTCCTTCACTGGGTGCTCAGTCTATCCAGCAGGGTATCATTTCATTTATCGTTGCCTTCGTACTGCTGATGATCTACATGATTATGCTGTACGGCTTCGTTCCTGGTATCCTCTCAGATATCGCTCTGCTGTTCAACCTGTTCTTCACACTGGGTATCCTCACATCATTCCAGGCTGCCCTGACAATGCCTGGTATCGCCGGTATCGTACTGACACTGGGTACAGCCGTGGATGCTAACGTGCTTATCTACGAGCGTATCAAGGAAGAGCTGAAGAAGGGTCTTGGTGTAAAGGAGGCTCTGAACAAGGGTTACTCTAACGCTTTCAGCGCTATCTTCGACTCTAACTTCACTTCACTGATCACAGGTATCATCCTGCTCTACTTCGGTACAGGTCCTGTTAAGGGCTTCGCTACCACTTGGATCATCGGTATCGTAATTTCATTCTTTACTGCAGTATACCTCACACGTATTGTTTACGACACAATGCTATCTAAGGATAAGTGGACTAACCTTACATTCGTAACAGGTTACTCTAAGAACCTGATGCAGAACGCTAAGTACAACTTCATGGGTATGTACAAGAAGACATACACTCTCTGGGCTGTATTCGCAGTAATCTGCATTGGTTCGTTCTTCGTTCGCGGTCTTAGCCAGAGCATCGACTTCACTGGTGGTCGTAACTACGTTGTAACACTCGACAAGCAGACTCCTGTAGAGGAGGTTCGTAAGGCAATGGCTGGCGCTTTCATCAACACTATTGGCGAGAAGGCTAACCAGGAGGCTAACACATCTGTTATCGCTCTGGGTACTGATGGCAAGACCGTTCGTATCTCAACCAACTGGGATATCGAGTCAAACAATCCTGAGGTTGACGATAAGGCTGAGACAATCCTGTTCAACTCTCTGAAGAGCGCAGGTCTTGTTAGTCAGGAAAGCGTAGAGAAGTTTAAGAATCCAGATGTACGCGAGGGTGGTTCAATCATCAGTTCTGCTAAGGTTGGTCCTTCAGTAGCTAAGGATATCACTCACGGTGCTATCATCAGCGTATGTATCGCTCTGATTGCCATCTTCCTCTACATTCTGCTGCGTTTCCGCAACCTCGCCTTCTCTGTAGGTGCTGTTGTTGCTCTGGCTCTCGATGCTCTGCTCGTTATCGGTATTTACTCACTCTGCTGGGGTTGGATTCCAATGTCACTCGAGATCGACCAGGTATTTATCGGTGCTATCCTGACCGTTATCGGTTACTCTATCAACGATAAGGTGGTAGTATTCGACCGTATCCGTGAGAACCTCGGTCTGTATGGCAAGCGCGATCGTCAACAGCTGTTCAACGACTCACTGAACCAGACACTGGCTCGTACCATCAACACCTCTGTAACAACTCTGATCGTGCTGTTGGCTATCTTCATCCTTGGTGGTGATAGCATCCGCTCGTTCTCATTGGCTATGATCCTGGGTGTTATCTTCGGTACACTGAGCTCACTCTTCATCGCTGCTCCTACAGCCTACCTCACAATGGGCCGTACCATCAAGGAGGACGAAGTTGAGACTGCTGAGAAGAAGTAATATTTTCAGTTAACAATAAAAAGAGCTGCATCCCACTAAGGAATGCAGCTCTTATTTTTATATATAATTTATGTACGCACGCGCGTACCCCGACCGCGAATCGAACGCGGAACTAAGTCTTAGGAGGACCTTGTTATATCCATTTAACTATCAGGGCGCATGCTTTTCTGTGTGCAAAGGTACGAGAATTTTGCCAATCAGCCAAGAGTTTGTTACAATTTCTTTCATCTGTGTTGCAAACTTATATTTTCGGATAGTAAAAAAGTGCAATTATTATCTTTTTTTGCTATCTTTGCAAGCAAAATCAAACAAAACTTATCATTCGTATGAAAAAACTTTTTCTAATTCCCCTGATGCTTCTGGCCGTAATATCGGCAAAAGCACAGAATCCTTATCTCCCACTTTGGGAGCATCTGCCTGATGGCGAACCTCGTGTGTTTGAGGATCCAGATCAGCCAGGCAAGTATCGTGCCTATATCATTGGTTCGCACGACGTTAATTACACTGCTTATTGCGGTCCTGACATCCGCATGTGGTCAGCACCAGTTGAGGACCTCACTAATTGGCGCGACGAAGGCCCAATCTTCTCTTGGTATGTTGATGGTCAGTGGGACACAATGTTCGCACCTGACCTTGTTGAGATTAAGGACAAGGCAACAGGCAAGAAGACCTACTATCTCTACCCCCACTCTCGCGGTTGGCAGCGTGTACCAATGGTATGTAAGGGCGATCGTCCTAACGGCCCATTCACACCTATCAACCTCACAGAAGATGGTCGCCGTTGCCTGCCAGGCTCACTCATTGACTTCGATCCATCAGTGTTCGTAGAGAACATTACTAACAAGAAGGATCCTGATTATGCCAAGGGTTTCCGTGCATACGTATTCTATGGTTTCCAGCACTCTACTGGTTGCGAACTCGACCAGAATACCATGTATTCAAAGCGCGAGGGAACAGAACTGATTGACCCATTCATTCCAGCAGTAAGTGCCGACGGACGACTGCTCGACAAGCCAGGTTCTGAGTACAAAGCCCTGTACAAGGGTCAGGATCCAAAGGACTTCAACTTCTTCGAGGCCTCATCTATCCGTCAGGTAGGCAACAAGTACGTGATGGTATTCTCAGGCTACTCTGGCAAGGAGTACGGACTTGGCAACACCAACAGTGCCCTTCGCTATGCCTACGGCGATTCTCCACTCGGCCCTTGGCGTTCAGGTGGTGTGCTGGTTGACTCTCGTGGCGTAGTACTTAATGAAGATGGTTCTAAGCTCATCACCACCAATGCAGGCCACAATACCCATGGTTCACTGCAGGAGATCAACGGTCAGTGGTACGTTTTCTATCATCGTCCTCCACGTGGCTTCGGCTATGCCCGTCAGGCTATGGTTGCCCCTGTTAAGATTACATGGGACAAGAAGCCCGTAGCTAAGGGTGGCGTAGTAAAGATTACTGGCTACGATCCATACGCAAAGAACAACGAGTGGACAGCTGCTGCATCAGACGGTAACACATATACTGGCGCAGAGGTTACCTCTGAGGGCTTCCAGATCTATGGTCTGCCCCCATATCAGTACTACTCTGCTGGTTATGCTTGTTTCATGACAGGAGGTACCAACAGCAACGAGTGGATGCAGGACAACCACGATGTATGGTACAACTCAATGGATCTGACAGGCATCACTAATGGTGGTATCGTAGGCTTCAAGTACTTTGGCTTTGGTGGTCTGGATAAAGACACCAAGGGCTGCAAGGCTTTCGAAGGCATCAAGAAAGGCGATAATGCACATCTTTACATTAATCTTACAGCCAACGGCAAGGGAGCTTTCAAGATTCACGTTAAGCTGGATGACCCATGGAAGGGTGAGGAAATCGGCGTATTCACTTTCGACGATAAATTCCCCACAAATAAGGCCCTTACTGTTTCTAAACTGGTGCCTGCCGTTGAAGGACTGACTGGCAAACATGCCATCTATCTTGTAGCCGAAGGTCCTGAAGTAAAAGCACCAGAGCGTCCTCGTTGGGGTGCTCCACGTGGTCCTCAGCGCCCACAGGGCTTGTTCGACCTTCACGGTATCGGATTTACAAAGACTGATGCAAAGCCCGTTACAATGGCACCAAAGGTTACTATCACTGCCAATGGTAAGCCGCTGAACATCCCCACAACACCTATCTACTTTACCAATCAGAACGGCTATGCAGAGTGCAACCGCTATCAGGTATATGGCAAACTGGATCCAGGCGTAAAGCTGGAGGCCACATCTGATGCTCCAGATGGAGTTAAGTTCGAGATTAGTCCTGTAGTAGAAGGCCGCGCAACAGTAAAGGCCACCTTCAAGGGCAAAACTAAGATTTTCTTGATCAACTAAAAGTCATAAAAATTCTTATGGTACACAGGTTTGTGGTCCACAAACTTGTGTACCATTGTTTTTACTACTGCGTGAGGCCGCAAAAATTCCCACGTGTGGGAAATATTTTTTCTACGTGTAGCAGCAAAAATGGCTAATCTGAAACAGTACACATTTTGTAAAGAAAAACGAGCCGTAAGCAATCTAGGAGATAGATTACGGATAACTACCAGATAGTACGGCACTATCTACCAGAAAGTACGGCACTATCTATCAGACACACTAAATTCGTGCAGTCGATGCGTTGCAAACGTTGCCGTTGCAACGTTGCAATAAGGACAATCCTACCTATTTTATAGAATGTATATCGGATATATATTACCGGATTATGATAAATAGAAATTAATAACTTAGAGTTATTATACTCCTTCATGCAACGTTGCAACGGCAACGCTTGCAACGTTTCTCAAGTTCATTTGATCACACTTAAAGAACTTTCTTAATCCTATTTAAAGCCTCAATCAGACGTGAGCGCTGGGTGGCGATATTGATGCGGATATATCCTTCGCCCGACTGGGGGCCGTACATTGTGCCAGGATTAAGCCATACCTTAGCCTCATCTAGCAGTTTATCGCATAAATCCTGAGCTGTAGTGTTCATCGCGCTGATATCAACCCACGGGAGATAGGTTCCTTCTAGTTTACAAACCTTCCATTGAGGGATGTTCTCATCAACAAACTTGCAAAGCGCCTGATAGTTGCCCCAAAGGTATTGGTTTAGTTCATCAATCCAGTCTTCGCTTTCATTATAGGCGGCTTTTAGGGCTACAGGGCCGAAAGGATTCAGGTCGCAAACCTCGTTGATGTTGATAGCTCGATCCAAACGGCGACGCCATTCTGGTTGTGAACAGATGATATTTGCTGCCTGCAGGCCTGCGATATTGAATGATTTCGAGGGAGAATTAAGTATTACGCTATTCTCTCTGCATGCCTCGCTTACAGCAGCGAATGGTTGGAACTTGTATCCAGGCATAACTAGTTCGCAATGGATTTCATCGCTTACCACCTTTACCCCATGGCGAAGACAGATATCGTTCATCAGTTCCAGCTCCTTAGATGTCCATATTCTGCCACAAGGGTTGTGAGGGTTGCAAAGTAGGAAAACGGTGGTTTTCTCGTCGGCACATTTGGTTTCAAAATCCTCCCAATCCACCTCAAAGCTGTCGCCAACACGCAAAAGCGCTGTCTCAAGTAGCTCGCAGCCATTGTTCTTAACTGACGAGAAGAAGCAGTTGTAATCTGGTGATAAGATCAACACCTTTTCACCTGGCATTGTAAGTGCCTTAATGGCTACAGACATAGCTGGTACGACGCCTGTAGTATAGAGAATCTCCTCGCGATGGATAGTCCAGTCGTGGCGACGCTGGAACCATGAGATAACAGCTTCGTAGTAGTCCTCTTCTACTACCGTATAGCCAAACACACCATGTTCGGCACGTTTACGTACAGCATCCAGTATGGCTGGAGCGGCCTTAAAATCCATGTCTGCCACCCAGAGTGGGATGACTTCATCATTAGGACACTCGTCCCACTTAACGCAGCCAGTACCTCGACGTGCTACCAACTCATCGAAATCGAACTTCATTTTCTTGTTTCAATAATACAGTTATTAGGCTGGCGAACATTCTCATCGATAGTAATACTGCCGATAGAATCGGCTACGATATGTCCACTTGTAGGATTCTTGATATTCTCGATGTGTCCCTTGATGTCAGCCTCAACAGTTGAATACTCAAACATACGATCGCAAGCAGCGTCGATGGTGCAGTTCTCAAGTACTAGGTTCTGAGCGTAGCACAGCAACTGCTCGCCTGCCAGATGACAGTTAACCAGACGAACATTCTTAGAGTGCCAAGCCAGATATTCGCCATCGAGAGTAGAGTCGTAAATGGTGATGTTTTCGCACTCCCAGAAAGAATCCTTAGTAACGATATTGGCGTTGTGAACCTCAACATTCTTACAATATTGGAATACGTATTTAGCATCGCTTTCCAAACCATCTACATAGATGTTCTGCGAGAACATAAAGGGATAAGTTCCCTCGTGCAACTTAACGTTCTTGAGTTTCAAGCCATCAACCTTCCAGAATGTCTCGTCGGCATCGTTTATAACCACATTCTCCAGCTCCACGTTTTTCATCTCGCGGAAGAACTTTGGACCATCGATA
>Ga0256407_10006031_pt1 | contig 18988 bp, 15 predicted proteins | sample RumenRJG_04DNA_FD_193489 | JGI IMG/M metagenome (GOLD analysis project Ga0256407, IMG submission 193489) | Bovine rumen microbial communities from Lethbridge, Alberta, Canada - RJG_04 | ecosystem: Host-associated > Mammals > Digestive system > Stomach > Rumen | place: Canada: Alberta... | reverse complement strand
CTAATAGAAAAAAACAGCCACTAAGGCTGCTTTTGAGAGCTTTTATGATAAGAGGAGACCATCAGAGGGCTCCTTTTTTGTTGCTCTTCTCTTATTACTGCACTGAAGAAGGCATCTTCCAGCGCATAAGCCTCATGAGATTTGAAATAATGAAATCAGAGACAGGAGTAATTAAAATCCAGCTTAGAACTACAAGATTTACAGTTACCGCACCAACCGCAATATCCGATACCCAGTGAGCACCTGACATTACACGAGGTAAGGAGAACAGAACAGTAATCAGAAGTCCTGCCAGGAATGACTTAAATCCAAAGAAACGAAGCATGTAAACACAGAAAATAATCAGACACATGCCATGATCACCAGGAAAACAGGATTTTGACCAGTCCTTTGCTGGCCAGTCTGTAAGCTTTGAAACATATAAAACGTTCTCACCTAAGGCTGAAAAATGAAGAGTTGGACTTGGTCTGTCAAAATCTAAAGTCATAGCAAACTGCTTTGCAATCACTGCTGTTAAAAGCATAGTGATACCCATGCAGATCATAAAGTGACGGTGATCCTTATCCTGCTTAATGAAGTGAAACAGAAAAACCAGAGCCATAGCCAGAAAACCAAATACATCAAAGAAACGAAGATTGGTGAAAGCTACGAGATATCTGAAAGTTTCATTCTCTCCCAACAGCTGATTGAAGGAGAAAAAGACATTCTTGTCCACAACCGGCCAGAAACTGTTTACATCAGCATGGAACCAGCTGAAGAAAAGCAGAACACCAAGTAGATTAAACAAAAGGATCAGTGATAATTTTTTCATCATAAGCTTTATTCACAAAACAAAATTCGGTTCTATGACAAACAGGAATCTCATCCAGATAAATGTTTTGAGATATCCTGATTATTAGGAATTTTGACATTTTATACAGAAAAAATTCCAACGCAAGTCAAATTTTCCAGGAATGTCTGCTTATTTAAATTTACAGACAGCTCTAGACAGTCTTTACTGGATCGATTTTTTCTATGACTTTGTCACATTTGATAGCTGTATCAATGTCATCGGCTATAGTCAGACCTGCTGTTGTCAGCATATCTCCCGTAATCTCGGCATTAATACCGTAATTGTAAAGGTCGGAGAAATATTTCTGAATCAGAAGTCTTCCACCTGCAAGGCGTAGAACAGTCTTAGGAAGCACATATCTGAAAACAGCTATACAGCGTCTTACCTCATCAGGAGTAACAATCTCTCTGTTTTCAAGAGGGGTTCCCTTTATAGGATTGAGGATATTCACCGGTGTACTGTCAACCTGAAGTTTTCTTAGATACAGAGCAATATCTACTCTATCCTCAATACTCTCTCCCATGCCGATAATGCAGCCTGAGCAGATTTCAAGTCCAGCTTCCTTAGCATAGGCAATGGTTCTCTCTTTCTGCTTTAGGGTGTGGGTAGTACAGATCTCCTTGAAGAAATCTGGAGAGGTTTCAACGTTGCAGTGATATCTTGAAAGTCCGTTTTCCTTAAGGAGCTTAAGATCATTAAGATTCAAAAGTCCCAGTGAGCCGCAGCAGGAAATCCTAAGTTCAGTTGAAATCTTTCTGTAAGCCTCAGCAATAACCTTAACCTCATCATGAGTAAGCTTAGGACCTGAGGTTACAATTGAGAAACGGTGAACTCCTCGGTCATTGTTGTATTTAGCCTCGGCGAAAAACTCATCTACCGTCTTGAGAGGGCTCTCCCCTACTCCTGTGTTGTAATGACGACTTTGAGAACAGAATTTACAGTCCTCAGAACACTTTCCGCACTTACCGTTAGAAATACAGCAAAGCTCTATGGCATCCTTGAAAAAGGCAGAGGTAATTTTGGAGGCGCCTTCTTTTAGTAAATCAAGAGGGGCATTGTACAGCTCTAAGGCCTCCTCTTTGCTTATCTCGTAACCTTGAATAACCTTATCTGCAAGATCTTTAAGTTGCACTTTCTAGTCTCCAGAACAAAAAACGCAGCTCTCTGCTACGCTAAAAAAACAATGACGCGTATTATAACGCGAAAAATCATAACATTAGTACAAAATAAAACGCAGATCCGAAGATCTGCGCTCAGAAACCATGATTTAACAGCTATTCCTTGGAATCAGGGAGAGCCTCATGTTTATCTTCAGATTCGTTATTATTCTCGGAATCGCTATTATCTTCAGACTTTTCTTTATCAGATTTGTCTTTATCCTTATTTGGCCAGTTTTCAAGCAGGGTTCCAATAAAAGTTGCCAGAGGAATCGAGAAGAATACGCCCCAGAACCCCCAGAGACCACCAAAAATCAGAATGGCAGACAGAATTGAGAAGGCATCAAGGTTCATAGCCTTAGAGAACAGGAATGGAGTCAGTACATTACCGTCTAAAAGCTGAATTATCAGATAAACCACCAGAATCCAGACAAGATATGAAGTAAAGCCGAACTGGAATAAAGGAATCAGAACCACAGGAATAGTGATAATAGCGGCTCCTACGTATGGAATAATCACGGACAAACCGACACCGAATCCTAGCAGAAAGGCATAGTTAACACCTAAAAGCAAAAATGCCAGCGTATTAACTATGGTAATAATAATTATATGCAGAATCTTGCCTCTGATATAGGCTTCTATCTGTCGATTAATATCTGGCCAGAAGTCCCTCATGACTGTTTTATTATGAGGAAGAATATATGAGCCAAAACGTTTCTGCAGAGTTTCTTTGTTTGCCAGCATCAGGAACGTGAAAATCGGTACGATAATCATATACATCAGCCAGGTCATGGCATTGACCACTGAAGGCATAACTTGATTTCTGATAAAACTCGTTATATTGGCAAGAATGGATGTCCTTGCCTGAAGCACATACTGGTCAATCTCCTCCTGGGAAAACATGGATGGGATCGGATCTGGAAGAGATTCAATAAACTCATAGGTTCTGGTTGAAATTATAGTGTCAAAATCATCCTTTCTATCCCCCTGAGCAGAGAGAGAAATCTGCTGCAGACTGGTATAGAACTGATTTGCCTGCTGGACAATCTTAGGAACAATAAACACCATAATGCCGATGGACAGACCAACAAACAGCACCATAGTTATTATAGAAGCAGGCTTTCTTTTGAGCTTAAACTTATTTATCAGGAGTCTGACGAACCAGTCCAGACAATAGGCAATGCACAGTGCCACCACCAGAGGACCCACCAGCCACATGAAATAGTATACAACCACGAAAGCAGCCAGAAGTACCAGCGCAAACTCAACTGTACCAGCCTTTGAAAAATGTCTGGAATACCAACTCTTGAATAACTTAATCATAATCAATCCTTTTGTCTCAGGATCATTATATGCAAAAACAGGGCATGACGATTAGAAAAGACTCTGTTTTTTAAAAGTATTTATATAACGCTCGCATTATTAAGAATTAAACCATAATCATAAACTATACAATTTTAGGTATTCTCGGTTCTGTCTGGCGTGGTAGAATTTCAGACAGTCTTTTGAAGGAGTATGTATGAAAAGGTCTATTAAAAAGAACCTGTATTCTCTGATATGTGCAATATTTATAACATCAGCAGCACTGGCGGCAGACAATATATTCATCCCGGAAATGGGTACTGCCGGAGCCAGAGGTATGACCGTCCAGACCGAAAGACTGTACGGAGAGTATTTTATGAGAAAGGCGCGTGGTGCCGGGATCATAAGTTACGATCCGGTAATGACCGAATTTATAAATTCAGTTGGTCAGAAACTTGTGCTCAATGCAAATAATGTATATTTTCCCTATGAATTCTTTCTCTCCGCCGATCCATCTTTAAATGCGGCCGCTTTTTTAGGAGGAAAGGTTCAGGTAAATGCAGGTCTGTTCCATTACACGGATAATGAGGATGAATTTGCATCAGTTCTCGCCCACGAAATTTCACATATCACTCAAAGACATATTGCAAGATTTATTGAAGAACAGTCAGACCGCGGTGCGATTTCAATCGCCAGCATCATAGGATCTATTGCGCTGGCAATCATAAATCCTACAGTGGGTGCTGCGGCTTTCTCTACTTCAGCAGGTCTTATGGCTCAGACCGGAATCAACTTCACCAGAGACAATGAATATGAAGCGGACAGAATCGGTATTTCCGTTCTGGATAAAGCAGGCTACAATCCTATGGCTATGAGTACTCTGTTCAAAAAACTCTTCTCTATGCAGGGAAACATCAACAGTGCCTATGCACTTTTAATCGATCACCCTTTATCAGAGATCCGTGTTGCAGAGGCTTATAACCGAGCAAAGAACCTGCCTAAAAGGAAGAATTCTACCGATCCAAACTTCATGTTTGCCAAAGCCCGTGTAGATGTCAGATATATGAATCTGAAGCTCAATGAATTCAAGGAAAGACTGCAGAATACAGAAAAAGTTAACAAGTATTACAAAAACTATGCCTTAGCTCTTATCTACTATGGAGAGAAAAACTATTCAAAGGCAAAAGAATACCTTGAAAATCTCTCCTCTATGGCTTCTAATGACTTTATTGTTGATCTGTATACCGATATTGATCTTGAAAGCGGCAATACCTCATCAGCAATATCAAGACTAAGAGTTCTCTACAGCAAAAAGCCTTATGACAGTGCTATTACCATCAATCTAGCCAATGCTTATCTTAAGGCAAGAGAAGGAAAACAGGCACAGCAGGTGCTGGAAAAATTCCTGCAGAAATATCCGAATGATTCCTTTGCCTCAGAAATGCTGACCGAAAGCTTCCTGCAGCAGAAAAACAAATGTCAGGCTCTGATTACCAATGCCCAGACTATGGCCATGAAATCAGATTACACCAGAGCATTTAACAGTCTCAATGATGCAATGCATACCTGCAAAGGCTCATATTCTCAGATCGCCCGCGCTCAGTACTCAAAAATCTCATCTCAGAAAGATTTTGACGAAAAACTCGAAAAAAGACGCTGATTTCTATTCAAAAAAACATTCATATATAAAAATGAGAGTTGCAGTTTTGTCTACAACTCTCCTGTAAATCTTTTCAAGCTGTATATTTTCTTTACATATTGAGGCTGGATTCAGCTAGTTTTTCTCTAGGAACAACGTTAGTTGAAACAAAGAAAAAAATATACCTCAAAAAAAACAAGAGACCATCCCCCACAAAAAATACGTAGTGAACTACATTTGACGCAAGATCTTCCTAAATCAGAATATCCACTGACATTTCAGAATATTGATAAAAATGCCTTTTTTTTGAGAAAAATCACCAATTCCCGAATAATGTAGTAAACTTGTTTAGATTTTTTCTTTTAAGTGAAATGAACTAAGTGAGTTTGCGTTATGACACAGTGTTTTCATACTGTTAAAGAACTAAGAGATTATTTAAAACCTTTAAAAGCTCAAGGAAAGACTGTAGGTCTTGTTCCTACTATGGGAGCTCTGCATCAGGGACATGCAACACTGATATCAAATTCAGCAAAGGAAAATGACATCACTGTTGTTAGTGTTTTCGTAAATCCAACTCAGTTTGGACCAAACGAAGACTTTGATGCATATCCAAGAACTCTTGATGCTGATCTTGAGGTAGTAGCAAAGGCAGGCGGTGACGTTGTATTTGCGCCTTCTCCTAAAGAGATGTATCCAAGTGCTGATGACACCTGGGTTGAGGTAACGGGTAACATCACCAAGGTTTTATGTGGAAAAACCAGACCAATCCACTTCAGAGGTGTAACCACTGTTGTCTCCAAGCTCTTTAATATCGTTGGACCAACCCGTGCCTACTTTGGACAGAAAGATGCTCAGCAGGTTGAAGTGCTGCGCCGTATGGTCAAGGATATGTTCTTTGATCTTGAGCTTAGAATTGTTCCTATCGTAAGAGAAGATTCAGGTCTTGCAAGAAGTTCAAGAAATACCTATCTGTCAGCTGAAGAAAAGACTGCTGCGGTAGTTCTTTCAAAGACTCTTAAGAGTGCCTTAGAGAAATTCAAATCCGGCTGCACAAATTTAAACGACATTATCAGCTTCACAAAGACTGAGATTGCAAAAGAACCTCTGGCCAACATTGAATATGTTGAATGCTACGGTCTTCCTGGTCTTTACGAGCTTAAAGAGGAAATCACAGCCCCTGCCCTGCTGGCAGTTGCAGTACGATTCGGTACAACTAGACTGATTGATAATATCATCCTGGAGTAAAAGATGATTTATACCATGATGCACGGCAAAATTCACCGTGCAACAGTTACAGAGGCAAATCTCGAATACGTCGGCTCTATTACCATTGACGAGGATCTGCTTGAGGCATCAGGCATTCTTCCAGGAGAAAGAGTTCAGATTGTGAATAACAACAATGGTGCCAGACTTGAAACCTACACCATTCCTGGAGAGCGTGGTTCCGGCGTTATCTGTCTGAACGGAGCCGCAGCCCGCTGTGCCATGAAAGGCGATATCGTCATTATCATTGCCTATGCCCAGATGGACGAAAAGGAAGCTCGTGAACTTAAACCAAAGGTGGTTTTAGTTGATGAGAAAAATCACATCGTCAGAAATTTTGCAGAAAAGGCAAACGCTACTGTCTAACAGGAAACCAAATCACCGGGATTTTAAGATGCTCCTTTTTACAGGAGCATTTTTTATAGGTTTAGAAGGGATTTCACAAAAGGAATGGTCAGATAGTGAGACTGTTCAATCTGAGCCTTTTCCAGTCTGTCCAGAATCTCAACAAGTGATCTCATGTCACGGTTGCAGTGTCTGACCAGGAATGTTGCAGTATTCTCCGGCAGATTGAAGTGTCGCATCTGAGCTCTTCTGGAAACAGCCTCAATACACTCATTCTCATTTAAGTAGTTAAGCTGGAATTTGATTCCGCTTGAAAGTCTGGTGGTCAGATCTTTTTTACTGAAAGGAATGGTATCAAAAGAGGTTCTGCCGCTAATAATCAGAGTGCCTTCACGACGGTCATACCAGCGGTTATACAGACCAAACAGTGAAATCTCAAACTGCTCATCACCGGCGATGGCATCTACATTATCAAGCATAATGATTTTAGGAAGATCAACATCTAAAACCATTGGTCCCAAAGTCTTAGCCAGATTCAGATCTAAGAAGAAACAGTTGTTAATCTGAGCTGAATTCAGCTGAAACAGCGCATTCATAAGATGAGTCTTACCACAGCCCTCTGGGCCGAAATAATAGTAAAACTCATTCACCTCGTTCTCAACAGCACGCTTCAGGGAAGAAACCGCAAAGGAATTTGAACCTTCAACAAAAGTTGAAAAGTCACTTTTATCCGAAATCTTGAAATCTAAAGCCTGCTGATATGGAACCTTGTTTTTTTCTTCCATTTCTATCCTTAATGTTCACTACTATGATTATCTTTCTAAAGCAACTGATGAATTATCTGAATCATCAGTAATGGTAATCACAGGAACATCATTGGAGGTATCTCCGGCAGGCTTCTGAGCAGGAACAGTGGTGGTAACCTCAACGGTCTCCTTTACTGTCTCCTTGGTATAGGCCTCGTTGCCGTAGTTATTGATAGAAGAGGTAACTCTCTGGGTGGTTGTAGTGGTAACAGAACCAACGTTATCAGCTGGCTTTGCAGCTCCCTTTGACTCATTGAATCTGTATGTCCATGGAGCAACCTTTGTAAACTCTGAAGCATGGGTAAAGGTACCATCCAGAATAGCTGGAGATGAGCCGGTTGGGATCAGGAAGATAACGCCCTCTGAGTTGTATCCAAGTACCTGAATATCTGATTCATAACCGTAGGTTATCAGAATGCGTTTGATTCTTGGGTAGTCTGCCACATTCTCAATATCGGTAATCAGAACTCTTACACCGCCCTTTACAGGTCCAAGTGCAATAGAGCCATCATCTGTCACAGGAGTAATGGTATCAGCCTCATTTGCGGAGGTGGCAACAGGAGCTGCAGGTGCTGCAGTACTGCCTGTATTTGAGGAGTTCATCAGAACCTGTGCAATCTGAGCAGACATCTGGGATGTTGCTGTATCAGCATCGCCGCTGTTGGCTCCGCTGCCTAATGACTTGCCATCTGCATCACAGAGGTTCCACTTTACTGAATAGCCGTTATTGGCAGAATCGCGCTCCATAACACCGCTTACAAAATACTTGGCGTCATAGCGCTTTGAAGCCTTGGCAATCAGTTCATCTGAATGAGAAACGATAGTCTGGGAGTTAACCTGCTGAACATCATCAAGATCCATTACAGGGAACATGATATTGAATCTGTTCTGGCTTGCAGCCCCCTGCAGTTTCTTTACGAATTCAGCCTCTCCCTCACCTGAAAGCAGAGAAGAGTCTGCTGAGGACAGATCAGCAATCCAGGCTACAATAGTACCGGTCTCTCCATTCCATACACCGATACCCTTTGATGATAGAAGATTCTTTACCTTCTCATCATTGAAACTTACACACAGATTATTGCCGTTGATGCAGATGGTTTCAATGGTGGTACGGATATCCTCTAGGGAAAGAGAATGTGAAGGATCAGTAACATTTGCAGAAGTTGCGTCGGAGAATGCCTTTACAATCGCATTGTCCATTCCATTGTCCAGTGGAGTCTCAAAAATCTCGGTTGCACTTGCACCACAACTGAGCATTGCCGCACATAATAATGTAATTATTTTCATTGAATTCCCCAAGCCTAATTTCTGCATTTTATTCACTAAAAATAAGAGATATTTCCCGTGTTTTTATGATTTTCTGCTCTCTGAAAAATATGATATCTATCAGATTTTCAAGAGAGATTTTAACAGAACCTCTGTTTTCGGCAAAACCGAAAAAACACAGAAAACATCTGTTGATTAGTTATCTGAACACAAAAAGCATATATCTATGATAGCGATCAGTAATACTGCAGATAACTCTTTATAAGATAAGGAGTTTTTGTTAGTATCAAAAGAAAAAATCTACTGATCTGCCATAATTTCACCTGCATAATTCTACCACATACTAAGACACATGAAATTTCATATTTGAGATGAAATTACCCTCCAATTTCTGTAAAATTGCGCACAGAATTTTTCGTTTGACCAAAAGTTTTACCTGGAGACTAAAATGGCATCAAATTTGACCTACAAAGAAGCTGGCGTTGATATTAATGCTGGAGATGAGCTGGTTCAGCGCATCAAGGCCCCTGTTAAAAAGACCACAAGACCAGAGGTTATTGGCGGACTAGGCGGATTTGGAGCTTTAACCAGAATTCCAAAGGGATATACAAATCCTGTATTGGTAACCGGTACAGACGGTGTTGGTACCAAACTGCGTCTTGCAATTGATCTGAAGAGACACTCAACCGTGGGTCAGGATCTGGTTGCAATGAGCGTTAATGATATTGTGGTTCAGGGTGCTGAGCCTTTTTTATTTTTAGACTACTATGGAACAGGTAAGCTGGACGTTGATACAGCTACCACAGTGGTTACCGGAATTGCTCACGGCTGTGAGCTGAGCGGCTGTGCTCTGGTTGGCGGTGAAACCGCTGAAATGCCAGGCATGTACGAGGAAGGCGACTATGACCTGGCCGGTTTTGCTGTTGGTGTTGTTGATGAGGATAAAATCATCGACGGTTCAAAGGTAAAGGTTGGCGACAAGCTGATCGGTATTGCTTCATCAGGCCCTCACTCAAATGGATACTCTCTGATTCGTGCAATTCTTAAGAAATGCGGTGTAAATCCTTTAGAGGACAAGCTTTCAGACGGAACCTTAATAGCAGATGCTCTTATGGCTCCAACCAGAATCTATGTTAAGCAAATTCTTAAGCTGATTAAGGAAGTTGATGTTCACGCTTTAGCTCACATCACCGGCGGCGGTTTCTGGGAGAACATTCCTAGAGTTCTGCCTGAGGGAACCTGTGCAGCCTGTGACGGTGATTCATGGCAGCGTCCTGAAGTATTCAAGTTCTTAAAGACTCAGGGCAACGTTGATGCCTATGAGATGTTCAGAACCTTCAACTGCGGTGTAGGTATGATTGCTGTAGTAGCAGCTGCAGAGGCAGACAAGGCCGTTGAGGTACTTAACTCTTTAGGTGAGAAGGCATGGGTACTTGGTGAAATTGCTCCTACAGGTGCAGACGGCAAGCAGGTTACCATCAAGAACTACGAAAACTTCTAATTTACTTTACAGAATATATTTCGCAGAAAAAGCTTCACTAAAAAAGTGGAGCTTTTTTTATACATTTACAATGCATATATAAAAACAAATATGTTATAGTAACGCATTTATAAAAGCCTTGAAAAATCTAGGAGACTCAGCGATTTTTATCAGCTTTTCAAAAGATTTTTTCAGGTAAAAAAACAAAACAGCAGACTGTTTTTATGTCAGCTGCAGAAGAATAAAGAACTAAAACTCAGGAATATATTTTAGCGTCCTTTGGAGGTGCTACTTGTGAACGCATACAACATTGACTGGTGGGGAAATAAGTATTTTGGAGTAAACAGCAAGGGTCACGTTGTTGTACACCCAAACCCAAATGAAACTGATACAGAAGTAGATCTTGCTGATCTGGTAAAAGAAAGAGCAAAATTAGGCCAGAGACTGCCTGCCTTATTCTGTTTCCCTCAGATTCTACAGAACAGACTTTTTGATATAAACAACGCTTTCAAGGAAGCCCAGGAAGAATACGGATATAAGGGCGGTTACAACCTAATCTATCCTATCAAGGTTAACCAGCATCGCAGAGTTCTAGAATCAATCACCAGCTGTTGTACAGAGTTTGAACCAATCGGTCTTGAAGCCGGTTCCAAGGCTGAGCTGATGGCCGTGCTTGCACATGCCGGCAGAAATCAGTCCATGATTGTATGTAACGGCTACAAGGATCGTGAATACATTCGTCTGGCCTTAGACGGTGAAAAAATGGGTCACCGTGTGTTCCTGGTTATCGAAAAAATGTCTGAGCTCAAGATTGTGCTTGAGGAATCCTCCCGTCTTGATGTTATTCCAAGACTAGGAGTCCGCGCCCGTCTGGCTTCACAGGGGTCCGGCAAATGGCAGTCCTCAGGCGGTGAAAGCTCAAAGTTTGGACTGGCTGCCTCACAGGTTCTGAAGCTGGTAGCTACCTTAAAAGAGCACGGAAAGCTTGAATGGCTTCAGCTGCTGCACTTCCACTTAGGTTCACAGATGTCGAACATCCGTGATATCACCCGCGGTGTAAGAGAAAGCTCCAAGTTCTTCGTTGAACTGTCAAAGCTTGGCGTTAACATTAAGTATTTCGATGTAGGCGGCGGTTTGGGTGTTGACTATGAAGGCACACGTTCACAGACTGACTGCTCTGTAAACTACTCATTAAAGGAGTATGCGAACAACATCGTCTGGACCATCGGTGATGCCTGCCGCGAGAATAATCTGCCAGAACCTAAGATCCTTACTGAATCAGGTCGAGCTCTGACCGTTTATCACGCTGTTCTGGTATCAAACGTAATCGGTATTGAGCGCAACGAATTCACTGTTCCGGAAAAACCTCTTCCAGAATCTCCACGTGCCCTGTTCAACCTGTTTGAAACCTGGGAGGAGATGCACAAGGATGTAATCAGACGTTCCCTACGTGAGTGGCTGCATGACTCTCAGTATGATCTGCAGGAAATCCACGAAGGCTATGTGTCAGGTGACGTTACCCTGCAGCAGAGAGCCAAGGCCGAGCAGATTTATATCTGCATCTGCAAGAAGATTCAGCAGGCTCTTGATCCAACCAACAAGTCTCACCGTGTACTGATTGATGAGCTTGATGAGCGTATGGCTGACAAGCTGTACCTGAATTTCTCCCTGTTCCAGTCTCTGCCTGATGCCTGGGGTATCGATCAGATCTTCCCGGTTCTGCCTTTAGAGAATCTGGACAAGCCTCTAACCAGACGCGCAGTGCTGCTGGATATCACCTGTGATTCAGACGGTGCAATCTCTCAGTACGTTGAAGGAGATGATATCTCCAACACCATGCCATTCCCGGAGTATGATGTGGACAATCCTCCAATGATTGGATTCTTCATGGTTGGTGCCTACCAGGAAATTCTTGGTAACATGCATAACCTGTTCGGCAACACCGAGGTTTATGATGTATATGCCTATGGAGATGGGAAAGTCAGTGTTTCTCTGTCAGATGAGGGAAGTACTGTTGCAGATATGCTACGATATGTACTGCTTGATCCATCCAAACTGCTGAACGAATTCAGCAATGAGGTTTTAAGAAATCAGAATAATCTTGATGAAAAGACACAGCGTGCCTTCATCGAGGAATTTAAATCAGGTCTATATGGTTATACCTATCTAGAGGAAGACTAAATGCAGACATTAAATCACGAGAACGATATTTCACTGGTATCTAATGCCTTTGGATTTCTACGTACACCTTTAAACTTTGAGCCATACAGCAGTGATGCTGATGTGGTAATCACAGGTGTTCCTTTTGATATGGCTACCTCCGGCCGTGCAGGTACCCGCTTTGGTCCAAATGCCATCAGACAGATTTCAACCCAGCTGGCCTGGGAGCACTGCCGCTATCCATGGAAGTTCAACGTTCTGGATAAGCTGAACGTTGTTGACTGCGGTGATCTGGTTTATTCATTCGGTGACAACCAGGATATGGTAAACAAGCTGATAGCTCATGCAGACAAGCTACTTGCATCAGGTAAGAAGATGCTGACCTTCGGCGGAGATCATTTCATCACCCTGCCTCTTCTACGCGCTCATGCCAAGAAATACGGCAAGCTGTCTCTGATTCATTTTGATGCTCACGCTGACACCTATTCAAACGGTTCAGATTTCGATCATGGCACCATGTTCTATCATGCTCCTAATGAAGATCTGATTGATGTCAAGAAGTCTGTTCAGGTTGGTATACGTACCGAATTTGATGAGAAGGACGGATTCTTGGTACTGGACGGTGCAGCAGCAAATGATATGTCTGTTGAGGATATTTCCCTTGCAATTCATGAGAGAGTTGGCGGCAGCAAGTGCTACATCAGCTTTGATATCGACTGTCTTGATCCTGCATACGCTCCTGGTACAGGTACTCCTGTAGTAGGCGGATTGACCACAGACAAGATCATGAAGATCCTGCGCGCTCTAAAAGATCTTGATATTGTGGGAATGGACATTGTTGAAGTTTCACCAGCTTACGATCATGGTGATATTACTTCCTTAGCTGCAGCTTCAATCGCACTTGAGATGCTGTACATGGAAGGTTACAAGAGAATGTAACTTCTCAATCTCGTCATCTTCGGGTGACAATGTAAAAATAACTAATCCTTGGCACTTTAGCTGAGGATTTTTTTATGAATATAACCACGATAAGCCTCAAATCTGGTAGAAAATAAAACACTGACTCTGCACCAGCTGTGTTCTCCTCTTTTTAAAATCCATAAATAGTTACCAGAACTACCGCAAAAACTGTGATCTTTCACAGAGATAATCTAAAAAAAAAATAAATCCAAACTGACAAATTCCGAAAATTAAACAATAGTTAAAGTAGTTAAGATTTTTTGTTTATTTGAAATCTCAGTATGTTGAGGTAGTGGTGGAGACTTACGATGAAAATGACCACATCGAATAAAGGTGAAGTTTTTATTATTGAAGATTATCAAAAGCAGGTAACCTCAAAGGATTCTTTTTATATGAGAGAAAAGAAGAATTCTTTTCGTCTTAAGCCTCTTACAGTTGCGGTAAGTGTAGTTCTTACAGGATTAGCCTTATCCAATCAGGTTGTAGCAGAAGATTTTACTTCTCCGTGGATAATCGAGGGAACAAAAGACCTTAGTGCTCATAATACATTTAATGTACCTAACGATAATCCTAATACTTTAGTAACAGCCACAATTAACGGAACTGTAAATTTTTCAAATTCGAATCAGTCTTGGCTTTACACTAACTATAAATTCGGACTGCCATACAATAGTTACAACAGCATCACCGTATATGGTCAGATAAATGGAAGTAATGACCATTCTAGGCCAAGTAATCTTATAGGAGCGTATACAACTAGCCAAAATAGTTCAAGTATACAAAACAACAACAATACCGTAATCTTTAAAGCAGGAAGCAGTGTTAATAATCTATACGTATATGGAGCAAAAATAGATAATATAGTATATTCTGGAACTCAATCTGCGTCAGCTGATTACAATACAGTGATCATTGAAAAAGGAAGTAATTATCAGGGAAATGCTTATGTAGTTGGCGGATATGCTCTTGCAAACAACACTGCTACTGCATCTAATAATAAAATAATTATTGGCTCAGGAAATTTCAGTAGCGCAATTGTAGCAGGTTGGACCTCAACTTCCCTTGATAATCAACAAGCTACCATGGTCGGTAATGAAGTCTATCTGTATGGTGATGCAGATGTAAGCGGTGCAGATATTTATGGTGGAGTTAGAACAGTAGCAGATCAACTCAACCTAATCAAAAATCCACAAAATACTACTGTAATTGCAGGAAATACCCTAATCTTTGGCTATAACAACACACCTTGGTCCCCAGCTAACTATACGGTGGGAAGTGTAAATAATTTTTCTACAATACGCCTTGATAATGTTATCTGGGGTAAAACTATTACCATTTCAAAACTGACTAATGCATCCACGGATTCCACAGTAACTAAAATCAATGCAGAAAATGTAAGCTTTTCCGGTGTTGAGATGCTTTATCCAGGAGACTGCTACGACATGCTGACCGTTACAACTGTAGAATCAGGAAGTCTTGGCTTATCTTCTGAAACATCGACCTATACTTTAGGCTCCTCACTTGGAGGTATCGGTTACACAAAACTTAATGGAAATACTGTTACCTATACTGTTACCAGTCTTGAGACTCAGCCTCAGACTCATACTTCAGCAATGACCATGTCAGCAGGTACAGTTGCATTATCCCAAGGCGCAGATACACTGTCTGCGGCCGGATTTAATCTTGCCAATTCGGGCATCACAGGAGTACAGGATTTCTTTGCTGTTGGAGGAGGCATGGCTCGAGTTAAAACAGGCTCTCATGTTAATGTGAATACCTTGAACTTTTCAGTTGGTATCGGTAACAACGTTCAGAACGACTACGGAATGCTGTCAGTGGGAGGAGCATTTGAAGCCGGCTTTGGTAAATTCAAGAATCACTTTAATGCAGGCCAGGCTGACCCGTACATCAAGAAAAACGGAGATTTCACCTATTACGGTATTGCAGCTTTAGCAAATATGACATTTGAGAATCTATGGCACGTAAACGGAGCTTTAAGATACGGACGCTTAAAAACCTCTCAGAATAGAGCCCTATACAATTTTGCAACAAAACTGGCCTACGATATCGATCTAAGTTCTTATTACATGGGTGCTGAATTAGGAGTAGGAAAGGTTATCAAATTTGACGATCTTAACTCCCTGGATCTGTACGGAAAGTATTTCTTCCTGCATCAGGATGGAAACACCTTTAACGCCGGTGGTAAATACGAGCTTTCATCTGTAAACAGCCACCGTTTAAGACTTGCTGGAAGATATTCACACAACTATACCCCAACAACAGTTCTTTACACAGGTCTTGGTGCTGAATACGAGTTTGACGGCAAGTCTGAATTAAAGGTTGATGGAATCTGGGCAGAACCTTCCAAGATAGACGGTATCAGAGGATTCGGAGAACTGGGTGTTACCATTCAGCCATCATCAAATAAGGGACTTATTTTTGATTTAGGTATTAAAGGTCTGTTAGGAGATGGATTCAGAGGTGCATGGGCCAATGCAGAAATGAAATATCTGTTCTAATGGTTCAACGTCTATGCAAAAGCCAGACTACTATTTATATAGCAATCTGGCTTTTTTGTGTTTATTCGTCGTTTTCGACTTCTTCAATAGCCTCAAAAGGACAAACTGACTGGCAGGCTGCACAATCAGCGCACACTGAAGCTTCAATCTGAAAAGAGCCGTCATCCTGCTGTTCAATAGCTCCGCAAGGGCATATATCCTGGCATTCGCCACATTCTGAACAAACATCTTTGTTAATTACAAACATCGGTTCCACCATATTGGTATGAATAATTCTTGTGGAGGCATATAATACTCTATATTTTTGATTTAAAAAAGGCTTATATATGGACGAGATTAGAGAGAATTTATCAAAAGTCCACCAGGAAATAATAACTTCGTGCAGTAAATACGGCAGATCTGAGAAAAACGTCCAGCTTCTGTGCGTATCCAAGACCAAACCTGAAGAAAAAATCATTGCCGCCTATAACTGCGGTGAACGTCATTTCGGTGAATCCTATGCAGTAGAAGCCAGCGAAAAAATCGCCCATCTTAAGGAACAGGGCTACAGTGATATAGTCTGGCATTTCATCGGACCAATCCAGAAAAACAAAACCCGTCTTATCGCAGAGCATTTTGATATGGTGGAGAGTCTGGACCGAGCAATTGTGGCTACCCGCTTAAATGATCAGAGACCGGAAGGCCTTCCTCCTCTTGAGGTTCTCATTCAGGTGAACATCTCTGATGAGGATCAGAAATCAGGCTGTGAAATCAGTGAAATCGACGCACTGATTGAAACCATACAGAAATGTCCGAAACTGAAGCTTAGAGGCTTTATGGGCGTGGGCATGGATACTCCTGATTTTGAGGTAATCGATAAAGAGTTTTCTAAATTAAAGTCCTTATTTGATGATTACTCAAAGAAACTTAAGGACTTTAATATCCTCTCCATCGGAATGACCCATGATCTGGATATTGCAGTAAAGAATCAAACCACCGAGGTTAGAATCGGTACTGCTATTTTTGGCGCAAGAGAATACAAGACAATGAACACAGACAATCAGAAAATCGCTTTCATCGGTGGAGGAAATATGTCCACCTGCATTTATGAAAGCATTATAGCCTCAGGCTTTAATCCACAGAATATCACCGTATCAGGACCTCATCTTGAGAAACTAGAAAAATTCAAGGCTAAAGGTTCTGTTATCACCACCGACAATATTGAAGCTCTGAAGAATGCTGACACCGTGTTCCTTGGTGTAAAGCCTCAGATTCTGACCTCTGTTCTGGATGAGATTGCAGCCTCTGGGATTGCCTTAAACCACAAGCTATTTGTGTCTATGGCAGCAGGCTACAAACTGAGCTCAATTGAGAAAAAACTTAATACCAGAAAGCTCATCCGCATCATGCCTAATACTCCGGCAAAACTCGGCTTAGGTGTTATTGCTGTAGTTTATGACTCAGAAGTCAGCGACAATGAAAAACAGCTGAGTGAAAAGATGCTTGCAAAAATGGGTACCTGCATTGTAGGTGATGAGGATAATCTTAATGTTATCGGAGCAGTTGCCGGCTGTGGTCCTGCTTTTGTGTACAGATTCATGGAAGCTTTAATCGCTGAAGCTGTAGCTCACGGTCTTTCTGAGGACAATGCAAGAAAAATTGTCGAGCAAACTGTTCTCGGATCAGCTAATATGTCACTTAAGAATCAGGACTGTACCTTAGCCTCACTGCGTGAAGCCGTAACCTCAAAGGGCGGTACTACCTACGCAGGTCTGTGCAAGATGACTGAGGGCAATTTTGAACAGATTATAAAGAATACTGTTCAGGCCAGTCTTGATAGAACATATGAATTTGAAAAGATGTTTTAAACGGAAAATAACATGCAATTAAATTTCTACATTATGCTTGCTGAAGCAGTAATCATACTGTTCGAGCTGCGTTCTTTAATGCAGAGTTCAGGTATTGACTACTACCATCCGGCAACTCAGCTGGTTGTAAAGCTGACCGAACCGGTAATGAAATTGTTACCTTTCAGAAACAGAAACATTAAAGGCTTTTACTATGCAGGATTTATTGTTGCCTTTGTACTGTCCCTTATGTTCTGGTTCGGACTGATTACAATATTCGGCGGTTCAGTAAATATTACCGCAATTATTATGTATGGTGCGCTAATGACTATTAAGAGTTTCGGATATCTGCTGCTATTTCTGCTTTTAGCTCAGGCTCTATGCTCATGGCTTCCTGCAACTAGAGAATACAGCTTCATGTTCGGACAGCTGACCTACCCTATCGTAGCTCCAGTGCAGAAGATTATTCCACCTATCGGAATGATTGATATCTCTCTGATGATTGTGATGATCGCTATCTTTGCTCTAAACAGACTGGCCTATTCAATATTTGGTCTCAACTGGGCAATCCTATAAAAAAAATCTCCAGTCATATTAGTGGCTGGAGACCTTATTCAAACTTCTTTAACCGTTACTCAAGCGTAAACTCAGGAATCTCCTCCTCAATATTATCATCAGCATCAGTCTTAGGAAGTTCGACTTCTAATGAAGTAATCTTCTGATATCCGCGAGGAAGCATATCACCTACCTTGGTTCTGCTTCCAAGTCTTTCAAGAATTTCCTTATTATTAAGCTTGATAATCTTCTTGCCTGAATGAACAGTTAAGGAGGCGCCTTCAGGGATAATCGCCATAGTAGCAAGGCCATCAGCACCAATGGTTACCTTAGCGGTATTAAGTCCCATCAGCTTGTTACCCTTTCCAGATGAAAGCTCAGGAAGTTCATCCAGCTTGTAAATAAGCAGACGTCCTGCCTTACTTGCAACAGCAAGCAGGTCTGTCTTCCTGTTAATAACCTCAACCGGAGGCAGAATTACAGCATCCTCATCAAGATTGATTAAAGCCTTACCAGCCTTTGCTCTTGTCTGCATATCAGTAGACAGAGTTATGAATCCTCTACCCTTGTCTGAGGCTACCACCAGATACTTGTCCTTGTGAGGGATCACCACGTGACAGGCTTTTTCACCTGGCTGGAAGTTTACCTTGGCAGACAGAGGCTCTCCCTGACCTCTGGCAGATGGGAGGTCTTTAATATCAACGCTGTAGGCACGACCAAGTGTGGAGATGAAGCAGGCCTGATCATTAGTCTTACCGGATGCCTTTGACAGGAACTTGTCTCCAGAACGGTAATTGAGAGATGAGGCATCAACGTCATGACCGGATGCGGCACGAACCCAGCCCATCTTTGAGAGAACAACCGTAACAGGAGTACTT
>Ga0256407_10006028_pt1 | contig 18990 bp, 2 predicted proteins | sample RumenRJG_04DNA_FD_193489 | JGI IMG/M metagenome (GOLD analysis project Ga0256407, IMG submission 193489) | Bovine rumen microbial communities from Lethbridge, Alberta, Canada - RJG_04 | ecosystem: Host-associated > Mammals > Digestive system > Stomach > Rumen | place: Canada: Alberta | collected... | reverse complement strand
TGTAATTATATATTGCTAAATTTTTGTCATCCTTGGATGGATAATTTCTATAATAATTAAAATCGTCAGCTAGGACTTTCTTAATAGAATCTGGGAAAGAATTATGCAAAGAATAAAATATATTTTTTGTTTGTGTTAATATATAATAGCATAATATTTCAAATGTTAAGTCTCCACCGTCATTATAATTATAATAATTGGTTATTTTATCACGAAAGTCTTCTAATAAAATAATCACATTTTGTCTATAAATTTTTTCACATTCTATGTAAAATGAATCTGTCTTTTCCGGCCAAAAATATTCTTTTAAACTATAGATATTTATATAAGCATTTTTTATGTTTTTTATCTTTGACAAAAATTGAATTCGAAGATTATTATCCCAAAATTGCTCTTTTATTTGCTTCCAATCTTCAAAGTATACTTGCGGATAGTTGTTCAAAGTCTTTTTATTTTTTATAAGAGGGTACCAGATATCTTTATATATAAAGGAAAAAGAAGTGAATTTCTCTATATAAAAAAAATGCTCTTTATAATTTTGTGAATAATTTTTGGATTTTCTTATATTTCCATATTGGCTTACATCAATAAATATTACCTCTGAAATTTTTTGATTTCCCTGGATGTTTTTCATATCAATTTCATTTTTTGAAAAATTGAATGGAGTTACATAATATCCAAATTTTTGGGTTTCCTTATTTATATCAAACCAATCATCATATAAGCTTTTTTTTCCTTTAATTCCAAAATGTGAGTAATAATCATCTGAAAATACTTCTGTACTTGGATATAAAAAATTTATTTTGAAATTTGTGTTTTTAACTCCAATAAAGTCAATATTGGAATAACTTCTATTTCTAATAATTGAATTTTCATCAAAATTTAACAATAATTCAAAATTGCATTTACCATTTATAATTTTACCTTCATAAGTTGAAATATTTCCCCCAGAAAAATTTTCCGGAACAACTTTAAAAGAAGTATTTTCCATAGTTGAATATATCACAAAATTTAATTTAATTGCTCCATTTTCTCTTTTAAAAATTTTTTGAGAACTCTCATTCAAAAAGATAGTACATTCATTTTCAATAAATCTTTTAGTAAAATAATCATACATTTTTACAATATTTAAATTAGGTCTTATCAAAGCATCAATCATTATATATATAACAAAATTTTTATTAATATAAACCTCGATTATGCAATTTAATCTTGGTATTTCATTATCTTTGGTGCTAAAATCATATTTAGGAATATTTATTTTAAATTGATTCTTTTGCTTTATATTATAATTAAAAGACGGTTTATTCGAAGTATTATTTTCCATAGATTTAGCTGATAAATAAAATTCAATAGGTTCATTGGTTTTATGATTTATAATTTCAAAATTAATTTCTTCGGCTCCTAAAAATTCAGTAACATCTAACTTGAAACATTGATCAAAAGTTATATTATTATCACAATTTAATTTATGCTTAATTAATTTATATTCTTTACAAGAAATGAAGCAGGAAATCGGGATTGTAGTTAGTATTATATTAGTTTCTAATTCTAATTTTTTCATTGAAATGGATTCCATTTCTATAATAGAAGAAATTTTAAAAGTCTCTTCTTCGAAAGTTTGAGGAATTTGAATATATAATTCTATATTTTCTCCTTTTTTAATATATTCTTTAATACTCAATAATTTGTTTGAGGATTCCTCTTCAATTCCGTATTTGATTATTTCCATATTTTTCAATTCTTCTATTAATTTTTTGTTTTTTTCTTCTTCTTGTTCTTCTTCATTTTTTATTTCATCTTTTTTTTGCTCATCATTTTCTTTTTTATCACCTTTTTTATTATTTAATTCAATTTTTATTTCTTTATATGATTTTAATTTTATTTTTAAGTCTTCATTAACAAAAGATATAATATTTACTATATAAGGTTTTTCATAGAAAGCAGGACAAGTTTTCCCTAAATCTAATTCTAGCTTTTTATAACAACAAATTAAATTTTTACCTTCACTATCGACATTGATAATAGGAAGACATAAATTTTCAGAATCCTTTTTCATTTTAAATAAATTAATAAAAGATTCAGAAGTATTTTTCGGTATTTTTGGTAGAGAAAAATCGAAATTAAAAATATTACATTTATTAATTTCAAAAAATTCATTTAAAAAATTTTTAACGATTTCATTGTATTTATCATAATATTTGCATAATTTGGAATAATAATTAGTGATTTCTTCATCAAAATCTCTTGACGCATTATTTAAATCATCAAAATCATTTTTGTCGAGCTTTATTAAATTTTTTATTTTTTCAATTTGTTTTTTTATATTAACTATTTTATCCTCGAAGTTTTTTATAATAGAGCTATCTTTAATTTTATTTGTTTTTATATCTTCAAATAATTCTAATAATTTATTTACCGAAATTTGTAATGATTTAACTTTATCAAAGAAATATGGTGCTTTATGGCCTGATAAGAGTACTTCAGGGGGGTTTTTAACATCCTCCTTTGATGGAGTTCCTATTTCTTCTTCAATTGATTTTTTCATATACTCATCATTTTCTATATCATATTTTGAAAATTCAAATTTTTTTGCTTCAGAAAATTTAATGAAATTTTCAGGTTTATATTCTATTTTTTCCTTTAGTTTTTCCTCCTTATCTTCTCCAATTTTTTTTTTTTCTTCTACATTTTCAACTCCTTCAATTTTTTCTCCAATTTTATCTTTTTCCTCATTTTCCATCTTTTTTCTAGCTTTGTCCTTTTCTTCACCTTTTATTTTTTCTTCTTCTTTATCTTTGTCATCACCTCGTATTTTTTCTTTTTCTCTATATTCAATTTTTTCTCGACTTATATTTTTTCCATCATTTTCCATCTTTTCTTTTTCTTCATCTTTTTCTACCTCTTCGATTTTTTTATCTATTTCAATTTTTTCTCCATATTCAGCTTTTTCTTTATCTTTTAATTTTACTTTCTCTTCATCTTTTTTTAAATTTTTATCTTTTTCTATTCTCTCATCATCTTCATTTCCTATTTCTTCTTGATTTTCTAATTCTTTAATTTCTAATTTAAAATTGTCTTTAAATTCTTGATTATTTTCATCGAAAATTATATATATAATTCCTTTAAGTTCTTCTTTTGGCAATTCAACAATTTTATCTTTGAATAATAAGTGATATTCTTTATCATTAATTTTTTCAAAATCAAAATTTAATTCCCAACATATTATTTTTTGCATATCATTTATTTCTAATCCATGGTTTTTATAAACTTCTAACTTCAATTTGAAATCCCTTAGTTGAATAATATCTCTGCCTGTAATTTGCTTGTTTGTGTATTCAAGTCCTTTTTTATTCCTAATTTTATCAATTAATGTTATATTTTTTGAATTAATCTCACATATATTTTGAAATATTTTGTTGACTTCATTATCATTGTTATCCAGTAATATTTGATATTCTTTTTGAAATAATAAATTATTTACTTTTTTTATTTGATTTTCAAAATTTGAACTTAAATGCATAATATTATTCTTAAAATCCAGAGTTAATTTATAGATCTCTTCTCTTTCTACAATTTCCATAAATTTATTATTAATATTGGTTTTAATTTTATCATATAAATATGATGAAGGATCTTTTGTGAATTTTAATATAATGTTATCATCATTATTTTCTTTTAAATTTGTCTCTAAGATTTTGTTTAATTTTTTGTCAAATAAAAAATCTATTATTTCAGAAAAATATTTTAGCAATTCATCAATTGTGAATTTATTAATAGACTTTCCAGATATATTTAAATTATTTATCAAAGAATTAAAAAAAATATAAAATATATGAATATTAGGATCTAAAATTTCAGCTGATATATTTTCTAACACTAAATTTAACCATTGTAAGCCTAAAGGTTTTTTATTTTCTAAACAATTAGATATTTTATTTTTTATTTTATCAATTATTTTATTTGATATTCTTTTATCAATATCTTTTTTTCCATAATCTAAACAATTTAATGAAGAGATATTTCTTAATATATAAAGCCAAAAAGGTAAATAATTTATTTTTCTTTTTTTTTGTATATCATATATTATTGATTTATCAGAATTATTTATATTCGTAAATAGTTGATTTATAAAATTTTGATTGTTATTCATAAAGAATATAAAAGATGGAGAAAAGGCCGAATCACCTTTTTCACTTAATTCTAATTCTTTTTCTTTTTTAAATATACTTGAACAATTCATTAATTTATTTTTATCGCTTAATAATTTATAAAAATCATCTAATTTAAATTCGTAATTATCCATATTTTCTTTTTGGTTATTATAAATTTTCTCCAAATCATCAATAAAATCTAGGCAAGAAACTATTTTTAACAAAAATTCTTTTTTATAATTTGATTGTTGTTTATCTGATTCATTTTTTAAAAATATTTTCATTGGTAAATTTTCTTCATTATTATATTTTTGAATACAAATATTTTCATAAAATAATTTGGATATTTCGTTAGATAATTCAATCATATTTTTATAATCATTTCTTGCTAAAATTGTCTGAGCTATATCATTTATTCCGCCCAAATTAGGATTCACTTCATTAAATATATCACCTAATTTATAAAACTTATTTTTGTCATATTTATAAAATAAATAAAATACGTCTAAAGGCTCAAATATTGGCATCACAATTTTAAGATTTTTTGAATATTTATCAGATATCATAAATGTGAAGTAATATTCTTCCTCAGATATTTCTTCTTTTTGTCTTATCTTTGAATTTATATTTTTCACAAAATTATTCAAATCTTTTAAATTAACCCCATCTTTCCTTATTTTAGATAATAATATACCTCTAAGCATCTGTTTTATTTGTTGTTGTTTTTTGAACGATAAATTTTGATTTTCAATATTTAATCTACTTAATTCAAGTTTTTTTTCATTAATAAAAGTAATAATAGGATCTAAATCTGGATCCTTATATAAATTCATAGATAATTCCATAAAATTTTGTTCATTAGTTTCAGGATCTAATAATTGATTTAATCCATCATCAATAAAAGAAAACCAAAAAATTATTTCATATAATTTATAATTTTGCATATCAATATTTATATCAATATTTTTTTCTGGTAAATATAAAGTATCTAATATATTGTTTTTTTTTTTTTCAATTAAATTAAAATATACATTCACTTTATTTTGTAATATCTTTAAATTTTCTTTAGTAGGTCTAATTGAGTTCTGAAAATTTATAATATCGCTTTTTAAAAAATTTAACATTTTTATAGAGGAATTATTATTATTTGTTTTTTGTTCCAATTTAATCAACAATGAAGAAGCTTCATTTCTTAATCTAGTTATTTCAGCATCCTCAATTCCTTTATTTTTATAAGATATCAAAATATTTTGTAAAGTAAATAATTTTCCTTTATAATTGTCTATATTTTTATCTTCCCAATATATGTTTAATTTACTCATGTTATTAATTTCTTTTTTAATTAACTCAATTTCTTCATCAGCATCTGTATTTTGCTCTTCGAAATATTTATAATAATCATTTATATTTATTTCTTCTTCCCTCATTTTTTCACCATCTTTATTTTCTTCTTCTAGATTTTGTTCTTCATTTTTTTCATATTTTTGGAAATTAACTATTAATTTTCTATGTTTCCAAAGAATACTTTCCGAATCACAGAAAAATAAAATTTGTTGCGTATTATTAATTATGTCTATTAAATGATTATAATCTAATTTCTTATATAATCGTTGAAATATTTCCAAAACATCGGTTTCTAAAAAGTTTAATGACTTTTTTAGATATTTTAGAACATCTGAAAATTTATCTGTCAAATTAATAAGTAAAGACCAAATTCTGCTTATTAAATTAGATGAAGTTTTTTGTATAAAAAAATTTAAACTTTCAAATTGTGAATCATCTATTTCTTTTAAATTTTTGAGTTCCGATTCAATATATAATTTATTATAATTATTAATTGTCCATTGAATAAAATTTAAAGTATTTTCTTCATTTACTTCTTCAAAATATTTATAATGCACAGTATAATTATTATTCTCTTTTTTAGTTAATTTTAAATATGAATCTTTAGACAATAAGAGCGAATTTTCTTCATTCAAAATAAAATAAGGAGTATATTTACCATCATCTGTTTTTCCTTCAATATTATATTCATTATTTCCTATTCTTACTGAAAAATTATATTTTTTATCATATAAATTTGACCACAAATAAATATAATAATTTGAGAATTTCAATTCTCCTTCTTTTAGTTCTTCGATATTATAAGGATAATATTTATCAATAATTTTAAAGGTTTTGGGATTTTCGAATAAAAAGATTATTAAATCCTCAAAGTAAGTTTTACTTTTATATTCTACTAAAGCTAATAATTTGTTTGATAATTCGTTCGAATATGGAGTAAATAGTTTATAATTTAAATTACTATCATATATTTGATTAATATTATTATTCTTTAATATTTTCAATAAAAATATCATTCTTAACAAATATAATTTAATATCATCGTTTTTCAATAATTGTTCATCTATTAATTCTAATTTATCTTCAAATCCACTAACATTGTCAAAATTATTTAATAAATTTTCATAATTATTTTTAACAAAAAGTATTTGATAAAACTTATTTTTAAGATTTTCATCCATATTAATGCTATTATCTAATAATAAAATCGTATCTTCAAAATTATTATATAATGAATTTATCTTCTCTTTGTTGATTGGTACCCTAAGACATCTAATTAAAAATTTGTCAAAATAAAAATCTCTGAATTCAACATTTTTAGCAGCATATAACTGTATAGAAATTAAATCTTCAACAATTTCCTTAAATTCTTCATTAAAATCTAATTCTTTATCTACTTTATATTGTTGATCAGGAATAGCTTTAATTAAATTTAAGGTTTCTTTCATTAATTTCAATTTTTCTTCTGGAGAATAATTAATGAAAGATCTCCAATAATAATTGTCAAAAATACTTTGAAGCCAATTTTCAATTTTAGTATTTTTATTATCAAATGAATTATGAAAATCACTTGAAATAAAGGTTAAATGCCTAGCTGTGAATGGTACATTTCCAGCCATTAAATCAGTATTTTTCCTACTTTTTTCTGTTTCATCAATATGGTATTTTGCAATTCTAGCACATAAATTTGACCATAAAGAAAAATTTTCAATATTATTATTATTATTAATACTTTCATATAACATTGTGGTAGCGTCACTTGGTCTTGAATCTATCGATGATAAAGTAAATTTAACGCATTTATTAAATAATGATTGGTCAATTTTTTTACAATTTTTGGAATTTGGGTTATATATAATAAATAATCTGAAGTTTTCATTTATATTCGAATAATCAAAATTTAAATCTTCCAAACCAGATTCAAAAATATTTAATGAAGGTACTTCTCCACATAACGGGCTTAACTTTTCAGAAATTTGTGTACTTGCCATTTCAATTCCATCTAATGCTATCCATTTTCCAGTTTTTATTCCAGTGATTAATTCTGAATCTTCATGTGTAAATCTATTTAATGGAGATTGTAATACAGATAAAGTATCTTTAGCTTTTTCATATTCTTTTTTCTCTTCTTTACTTAATTTATCTGATTTTAATTTTTTGTTTATTTTTGACTTAAATTCAGAAAAATCCTCCGAATTTATTTCTTCTACTATTTTATCTTTAATTTTTAATAATTTTAATATTTTTTTTAATTTTTCCTTTTCTTTATCATCAAACTCTTCTTTCATTATAGACTGTCCTGTAAATATAGATAAACCTGAATTAGCATTTAATTGATAAATACTTAAATCTTGCCCTAAAATTTCTGCAAAAAGTTTTATAATAAATGATTTTCCAGATGCTGTAACACCTTGAATTATAGGTGTTTTTTTTGCAATAACACAACATAATAAAAATAGAAAACAAACTTTTTCTGTTATAGTCATTGAATTAAATTTTTTTTTAAATTCTTCTGGTTTTATAAGTTTACTGTCTTTTATTTTAATTTTTAATTGATTTTCCTTTCCTTCTCCTTTTTTTGAAGATTTAAAAGTCAGATATTTATTTTTGCCTTCATAATTAATAATAGGGTTAAATGAAAATGTATTTAACTTAAGCTCTTTTAGGGCTCTACTCATATTTTCTTTTTGACTGAAATGATAGTTAAAAATAAAAGACATAAAAATTGTTTTGTCCAAATTAGGTATTGATTTTCTGAAAGAAATGTATTTTCTAACTTCATGTAAAGTTATTGGAAATTCTCCAGTTCCTTCTTTTGCAATTTTTTGTGCTTTTAAATATGTTAAAATAAATTCATCTTGCTCTTTTTTAGGTAAATTGGCTTCAGCAAAAAGATTACTAATAATATTTACTATATCATTCTTTGAAGGGTTTTCAGCTATAAAATATAAACTATTATTAATCAAATTTCCAGGTAATTTTTCTCTGGTAAAATCATCTGAAGGATTAAATATTGATATTAAATTCATATTACCTTTAACAATTTTAGAACCGTTTGATAATAAAATATTAGTTCCTTTTGGTCCATAGATTGAATTTAAAACTTCCAAAACAGCAGGAGTTGCATTGTTTATTCCTTCTAAAATAACTAACTTATTTGGAAAATTATCAACACATTCTATAGCTTGGCATAATGGTGTTTTTGAATTAATCAAACTGAATTTTCCTTTTTCATTTTTTTTAAAAGTAGTTTTTGCTAATAAATCATCAACTTTTGTTGATTTAGAAATAGGTACTTGAACTAAATCTAATTTTGATTCTCTTGCATAATATTCAATAGCCGATTTTTTTCCTTGTCCTAATTCTCCTTCAAAAATAATAGGAACTTTAGTTGATAATCCGAAATGAATAACATCTAAAATTTCCTTTATTTTATTCGTAAAAACCAAATTTTGATGATTTACTTTTTCCTCCTCTTTTTTTTCATCTTTTACTTTTTTTTTTCCGTTTTTTTCCTTATTTTCTTCGTTTTCTTTTTTCTCGATTTCTCTTTTATTTTTGGGTATAATATGCATTATAAGACCATTTAGTTTAGATTTTAAAAAAGATTTCTTATCATCCTTTATTATTTCAATAGGAGATTTTTTAACGTCATCATCATAGTATTTATTTATATTAAAAAAATTATTTATTTCATCAATTTTTTCTTCCCTTTTTTCATTCAAGCCTTTTAATAAATAATATACAACTAGGTTTAAATTTTGTTGATGTGAATTATCCTTTCTTATTTTATCAATTTCTTTAACAATTTTAAAGCAATTTATTTTTTGTGATAAATTCATTCTATTAATATCATTAAATTTGCTATAATAATTTTCCAATAATTGATTTAGGAAATCTATATCTCTAATATCCTCTGCAATATCTTTTAAAACTTTAAATTCTTCTTCTTTTTTATATTTATCTACATATATTAGAGTAAATCTTGATAAAAATGCATCAGAAAGTGAAGTTTCTTCCCCTTCGTTACATGTTCCTACAACTCTAAAATCGTTAATAAAACTGATTTCTTTATTATTCTCCGGAGTAAAAGAATTTTGAGTATCTTCATTTAATGTTATTTTTTTATTTCCAGTTAAAGCCTCATTTAAACGCTCTAAATTCTCTGTTTTTACATATGTTATGTTTTTCAAAATTAAATTAAAACCCCTAATTTTTGCAGAAATGAATATTCCAGGTTTAAATTCAATTTTCATATCAAACAAACTTTTTTTGGCTTTTTCGTCTTCAAAGAGTTTCTTTTTAAATTGTTGTAAAGCATAATAAAAGGTATGCTTCTCGTTTATTTTTTTTTCTTTGATGAATTTTTCTATATTATTCCTAATTTTTTCTTTGTTTTTTTCAAAATCTTCTAAATCTTTTAAATAATTATCTATATTATTAATTTGTAGAATTTCATATATTTGCTTTAAAAAATAATTCTTAGCTTTTTCAGAAGTTAATAAAGTAGCAGAACCTATAAGTTGAGATATGGTGGATTCTGAATTTAAGGAAATAACTTCGCTTTTACCATTACGATAAATTAATTTTGCTAAAAATGTCTTAAAGGAGCTTGGTCCAGAAATTAAAATAGGTTCATCATCACTTGTTATCAATATTTTAAATAATGCATTTAAGACACTCGGTAATCCACTTAGTTGCTCTAATATTTTTTTGTTGTCATTGCAATAGAATATACTAATTTTACCTTTTTCGATAAAAATTTTTTTATTTAAACTTTTAATATATGGAGTTGCATTATATAATTCAGATAAACTTTGAATTTCGATGGAATTTAATTTAAATATTTTTGATATTAATTCAATTACTATTGGTAATCTTTCATTAATTAATGAATCATTAGTTGAAGATAAAATATAAAATAAAATATTTTCAACAACCCCTAAATTAACATAATGTTTTGGATTTGAATATTGCTTATAAATTCTGGCAAATAATTTAGATATATCTCTAAGAGACCACGGAGTAAGAACTTCTTTCTCATTTAATAGCATCATAAAATCGCCACATAATCTGGCATAATTACGATCTAATTTATATTGCTTTTTTCCTTTGAATAAATTTTCACATATACTTTCACAAATATTTTCTACTTCTTCTTTAACTCTATCCGGATAATTTATAACTTTGATTTTAATTTTTAATTTTTCTGGTAAATCTTTACGCCCAAAAGTATTTTTTGTATTTTGACAAATAATAAAAAAGAAATCTGGATCTATCGAAATTTTATTCTCTATACCCGGTACCAAAATATTTTCTCTGAATTTTAATTCTAAAATGGGAGTTATAGCTTTCATACAATCTTCTGATGAAATATTAAATTCATCGCCTATAAAAACATTTCCTTGTCTTATTGATTTAGTTAGAGTACCATCTCTAAAAACTAATTTTTCATCTTTTAATGAAGATATACCATAATAATCACTAGGTCGAGTAAATTGATTAAAAGTATGCATATAAAAAGGAGATTCATATGTTAATCCAAAAATTATTTCCCTTATGAAGGAAAATGCTCTAGCTCCAATAGTTTTACCTATACCAGGCGGGCCTACTATACATAAATATTGATTTACAAGAGAGGAGGCATACATTTGGACCATAAATTTTTTTAAACTATCAGATTTATCAAAATAATATTTTTCTTCACCTAAATCTCTTACTTGAGTACTTGCTTCAATTAATTCTTTTACCAAAAAATCTTGGATTTCTTCATTTTTGGAAGATAAATGCTCCTCAAATAATAATTCAAAAGAGAAATCTATAATTGACTTTTTAGTTATTTTTTCCTGAGATTTAAATTTATTTAATAAAATAACTACAGTTCGACAAAATTTTGTTATTGAAGACATAGTCAAATATTTTTTTGAATTTTCATCGACTTCTTTATCTATTGTTGAACTTGATGTAGTTGAATCATCATTAGTTCGTTCATTTGGATTTTTACCTTTGGATAAAATCAATACTTTTTCAAATATATTTTTCATTAATTCATCACTTATTTCTATCGTTTTATCAAATTTAATATTATTCTTTCTTTTTTTCTCTTCAGTATTCAAGTAATCGAAAGGGTCATCAGAAGCTTTGTTTTGCTTTGTCTTATTTTTTTTCATTTTTTCTGTTCTTAATTTATAATTATCATAACATTCTCTTTGATATTTATTACATAATAACCTTATTAAATTTTTTATTTTACTCTCGCTTATATTTTTTAGCTGATCTTCAAGAACAATAACTTCAAATCTGTTAACAAATGCTGGAGAAATTTGGTTTATTTTCTCGAAATTGGAAGTACATATAATTCTAAAATTTTCGTTAATATCAATCAAGGGTTTTTTAGTATTTTCTGGTACCTCAAAAACTTCTTCTTCCTTGCTAATTTTTTTATCCAACAATCCATTCAATCTTTCTATGACCCTTGATGGTGCTTCATTTATAGAATCCAATACAACACAATTACCTTCAATAATGGCATTATATAAAAATCTCGGCTCAAATCTTATTAATTCGTTATTTTCATCGTTGGAATCAGATATTTTTTGTGTACCTATTAAATCACTACATTCTAAATTTTTTGTGCAAAAACAAATAAAAGTTTCATCATTATTTTTCTTAGTTATATATTTATTAAAATAAAAAGAACACCATTCAGCAATTTGAGTCAATCCACTTTCATCATTTCCTACAATTATAACATTTCTTTTATTTCTTAGAGATAATAAAACTCCATTTACAGTTTGAATTAAAGCATCATTTTCAAAACATTTTGGAAAATTTTTAGGCAGTGAATTTATAACGTGTTTTAAATTTTTAAAGGATTCTATTTTTGTTAATTTTTTTTCTAATTGCCCTTTTTTAGCCAATCTAAATCTCCCGCCATAAATAGTCATAATAACTTCATAAGGAAGTTCCCCTTTATATAAACATTGAATAACAGATTCTATTTCTCTTATAGTAAAGCATTGAATATCAGTTTGAGATTCAGTCTCTTTAGCCCACTCATAATGTAGATTTACTATATCTTTTAATAATTGCTTTTTCTTGTTATCCCGCTCAGATGTTAAATAACCTATATTTTTAGCAATTCCTAAAGCAATCTCTTGCATTTCATCTTTTAATATATCTGGGAAATATATTTTCTGAAATCTTGATAAAAATTCAGGACCTAATTCTTGCCTTTTTCCAGTAAAAGCTCCCTTATTAGGATTTTGTGTGGCAACCAAAGCAAAATTGGGATTTTTATCGTATTTAAGTAAACATCGACCGTTTGTTTCTACACTCAAAAATCCATTATCCAAAGATTGCTGAATGCATTGTAAAACATTAGCAGGAGCTAAATTAATCTCATCAAATAATATTATTTTTCCATTGACATAAGCATCCACATAAGGACCATTTTGAACTATTAGTCCTATAAAAGATTTTTGGTCACTGACATATTTAGCTATAATATCGTCAATTTTTGTCTCAGCACTTAGATTATATCTAATTAATTCCCTAGAATTATTTTTTTCTTTATTTATAAATTTTTTAATATAATTACATGCAGTTAAAGTAGTTCTAGTTTTAGAAGTACCGGTATTACCCTCGAATAAAACAGGAATTCCATTTAAAATATAATGAATTAATAGTGCCATTCTTTCCATGGATTTATCAGTTAAAATAAATCCATGTTTTTTGAAAAATTTTTTTTTTTCATCTGATTTGAATTCTGTTATGTATTTATTAATTATTGAAGTAGCTTTCATAAAATTATTCATTATTTCTTGGAGAGGTTTTTGATCATTTTTTATTTTAGTTTTTTCCATTATAAATTTTCCATTTTGATTTTTAGATTTTAATCCTTCAAAAGCTATTTTTATTTCCTCAATTTTTTTGGTATGAATTATAAGGTTTTCTTTTTTTATTTCTTTAGTATCTCTTCCTTGATTATTTTGGGTTTCAGGTGAATCATCTTGTTCACTTGATTTTGATCCGGAAGGTTGCTTTTTTGTGCTTTTTGGCGAAAGAGAATTGGATGTATTTATATCTATATTATTCAATTTTTTGATTGCTTCTTCCCCTTTTTCTGAGCCAGATGATCCTTTTCTGCTTTTTTCTTTTTTATCGTTTTTCTGCTTTTCCTCATAATTCATACTTGATTGAGAGCGTTTATTTTTATTGCTATTTTTTTTTTGTGAAGAATTCTCAGAGCTCGAATCTTCAGAAGAAAAACGACTTTTTCTTTCACTACCGCTTTTATCAGATTTTTCATCTCTATCTTTTTGTGCTCTTGATGATTTTTGTTTTTTTATATTCTTATAATTTTTTTTATCTCTATCTTTTTTAGAATCTGGTTTAGAATCAGAATCTAATTTACCTTTTTCTTTTTTCTTTTTTTTTCCAAATTTCTCCTTTTTTTTCAATTTTTCTTTCCTTTTTCTATTTTTATTAACTGAATTAGAATCAGAATTGGAACAAGAATTTTCACTAGAATCAGATTCAATTGGCTTAGATTTTTGTTTTTTAGTTTTAACTTCAGTTTTTGTCTTTTCTTTTTTTTTTTTTTTTTAAATATCTTTTTTATTTTTTTTTCTAGGGTATTTATTTAGTTTTTATTGGAAGTGGTGTATGTAGGTTTTTTTATTTTTTTTTATTTTATTTTTTTTTTATTTATTTTTTTTATTTTTGTGTTTTTTAGTTATTTTTATTTGGGTTTTGGTGTAAAATAATTGTTATTTATATATTATTTTATTTTTAATTAATTTATTTTTTTCAAATAATAATTTTTTTTATTTTTATTCAATTTTGTTATAAAGAAGTTTTAAATATGAATATGTATAATTTAAATGAGAATAATTCAAAAGATGAATCTGATATTTTAATTCGTCAAATGAAAATAAGAATATCAGAATTAGAAGAACAAAGTAGAAATTATCAAAATATTTTAGATGAAAATTATCAATTAAAAGAATTATTAAATAAACTTAATTCAGAAAAATCAAAAAATGAAATTGAATCTCAAAAAAATATTTCAATATTAAATACAAGAATAAATGAATTATTAAATGAAAATGAAAATTTAAAAAATGAATTAAAAGAAAAAATTAATTCTAATAAAAAATTATATTATGATAATGAAGCATTAATTAAAGAATTAGATAATTATAATAATAATATTTCGGAATTAAAAGATCAAATTTATGAATTAAGAAATAATAATAATGAAATAAAAAAAGAAAATGAAAGTTATTTAAAAGTTCAAGATAATTATAATAATGATTATGAAATATTAAAAGATCAAAATGAAAAATTATTTCAAGATAATAAAAATTTAAATAATATTTGTTATGAACAAGAAGAATTATTAAAACAAAATGAAGATGAAAAAAGAAAATTAATTTCTGAAATTGAAGAAATTAATTTTGAATTAGATAAATTGAAAAAAAATATTCAATTAAAAGATGATAATTTAAATTTATTTCAAAATGAAAATGAAAATATGTTAAAAAAAATAGAACAAGATGAAATACAAATTCAAAATTTAATTGAAGAAATTGAATCAATTAAAAATGAAAATGGAAATTTAAAAATTGAAAATGAAAAAAATAAAAATGAAAATTCTTTATTAAAACAAAATAATCAACAATTAGAAAGTGTAATTTCTAATAAAGAAAAAGAAATAACTGAAAATGCAAATTATATAAATTCAACTAATAAAATTATAAATGAAAATAATTTAGAAAAAGAAAATTTAAGTAATGAAAATGAAAATTATAAAAATGAAATTAAAAGATTAAAAAATGAAAATAATCAATTAAATTTAAAGATTAAAAATTATTTAGATATTAATTCAAAAATTGAAAAGTTATTAAGTAGGAAAGAAAAAATTAATAGTCTGATTAAAAAAAATCAAAGGAATATTGAAAATTCTTTAGATAATTTAGTTCAATCTATAAGTTAAAAGAATCATGAAAATATATTTAAATAAATTTTTTTTATAAAAATATTTTTAATAAATATAATTATTTAATTCAAATTTATTTTATTTATTTTTTTATATATATATTATTATATATAGATAAAATATTTAATTAAAATAATAAAATATTATGAATCATTTTCTAAATTTTTTTCGATTATTTTAGCCTGATTTCTTAATAAAAGAATTAAATCTTCATTAAAAGAATTTAAGGATTTATCAAAATTAATTATTTTATTTATTTTTTTCATTTCTTCATCATCTATATTATTATTATTATTCTTTAATAAATCTTCAATAATTCTCCTTAATAAAATATTATTTTCAATAAGTGAATTATTATACTTTAATAATTCATCTTTACTTTTAAAAATAATATCATATTCTCCATCTTTATCAATAAAATTAATAAAATCTTCATATTTCATCATTAAATCTCTTAAACTTTCATAATTAGAAATTTTTTCATTTAAAATTTGGAAAGATTTTTCATAATTAATTTTATCTTTATCAATTAATTGAATTTCATTAATTTTATCTTTACATAAAATAATATCTTCATTCTTTCTTATAATATCATTATTTTCAATTTCTTTTTTCCTTTCTAAAATAACATCTCTTTGATTATAAATAACATTTTCTTTTTTATTTAAAGTATCTCTAATAACATAAAAGTCATCATTTAATCTTATATCATCTGAAATACAATTTAAAACATTTCTAATATCATCAATAATTTCAATATATTCATTTAAATCATCTGTTGTTTGTAAAGTTATTTTTTGATAATACTCAATTTGATTTAATAAAGAATAATTTTGAAATTCAAGATTGTTTATTCTTTCAATTAAGTAATTTGTATAATTTTCATTTTGATTATTAAAAAGTTGATTTAAGTAATTTTTTATTTCTGAATTATTATTTTTATTTTGATTTAAAAATTGAATTAAATAAATTTTTAAATATTTTGAATTCTTTAATTTTTCTTCATCTTCTTCTTTTATCATTGTATTTATTGTATTTAATTTTTTTAATTCTGAAATTTCTTTATTTAAAGTTTTTATTTGGTTTTTTAATTCTAAATTCTCTGATTTTAATTTTTCAATAAAATAATTTTGATTATTTGAATTTTGAGTTAAACTTTCATTTATACTATTTAAATTATTTAAAGAGTTTAAATTCATTCTATTATTATTTTTACTTATTAATCTTTGTTTATTTTCAAAACTATTCATCAAATAATTCTCAGAAATCTCATTATTCATATTATTATAATTTTGATTCATTAAATTAAGTTCATTCTTTAACTCATTATTTTCATATAATATATTATCATAATTATCAATTTTATATGAATTATTTGAAATTACATTTTTTAAATTATTTATTATTTGAGTTAATTGATTTATTATTTCTTCTTTACTTTTATTTTTTAATTCTTCATTATTAATTTCTAAATAATTACCAATTATATTTCCAATTGTTTCATTTATTGATGGTAATTTTTTAATTAAATTTTTATTACTCAAAAAATTATTTTGAGGGTTTTCAAATTCAAGATCACTTATTGAATTAAGTTTTTCTCTTAATATATTAAGTTCTTCTGTAGTAGGAATTATTCTTATTGTTTTAAAAGACATTTTTTAATTTAAATTTTTTTTTTTGAATAATTTTTTAATAATTTTTTCTAAATTAATAACTAAAGAAAGAAAAAATAAATTATTTATTAAATAAATAATATAAATGCTACTTTCATTGCTTTTATTACAGTAATTTGAGTATTTATAAAATTAAACCAAAAAATAAAATAAAAATATTAAAAAAATTAAATCCATTTTTAAAACTATAATAAAAAAACTAACTTTCACTATTTTTGAAAAAAAAAAGTAAAAAATTAAAAATCTCCATTAAATAACATATATATCAAAAAAAAAAAAAATATCTTAATTAAAAAAAAGCAACAAAAAATATTAAAATTAACAAAGCCAATAAATTATGATGGTGCATTAAAAGAATACATAATAAAAAATTACGATGCTGAACTTCCAGAAGACACAAAAGTTTTCATAGGAGAATTACAACAAAATCAAGCAGTAATAAATTCAATGACTCAAATCAATCAAAGTTTAGATACTTTAAAAGTAAATAGAGAAATAGTTTTAAATTATGTAAATCAAATAAATGTTTTAAGACAAAAATTGACATTTGGAAAAGAAAAATTTTCAATTAAAATAGAATTTAGGTGGAAAGATATTTTTAAACAGTCAAAATGGGAATCATATAATATTTATTTTGAATTATATAATGCATTATTTAATTTAGCAACAATTCATTATTTAATTGCAATTCATATGGAAAAAGATAATAGTAATGAGGAAAATTATTTAAAAGAAATATCAAATAATTATAGAAATGCAATGGCAATTTTTGAATTAATAAAAAATGAAATTTCTTTAAAAGTAAATCAAAAAGAAATTCCATATGATTTAAATCCTGATTATTTAGAATATTGTTGTAAATTATGTCAAATTCATTCTCAATTAAATTTAATTAAAATGGCTCAATTAAAAAATACTAAATTTGATTTACTTGCAAAATTAACATTAGGTGTTAGTAATTTATATAAAGATGCTGCTAATTTATATGGTAAAGACTCAATAAAAAAATATCTTGAAAGTGATTTTAGGAACTTTTTATTAAATAGATCAAATTATTATCTTGGACAAATGTATTTAAGATATTATGATAATGAAATGAAAAAATTTAATGAAATTGGAGAAGGATATGGTAATGCAATTGCTTATTTATATAAAGCAGTTGAACAATTTACAGAATGTAGTAAAACTTCAAAAAAATTAGAAAAATATATTAATGTTTTTGAATTGGAAAAATTAGTTGAAAAATTAACTAATCAAGGTACTGAGATGTATGATAAAAATCAAAGAATTTATAGAGCAATTATTCCTGATTTAAAAGATGTTAAATTTGAAAGTAAAATTATGATTACTCCTTTAATGCCAAATGATTTATTTAAATCACAATTTAATTTAGATTCATTAATTCCAAAAGAAGTAAAATTAATGATTCAAAATTATAAAGAAAAATTAATGAATTATATAACAGAAAAATTAAATAATTCAGAAACTCCAGATACAATTGATAATTTTATAAATAGTTTTGGTTTACCTAAAAAATTTACTTCACAAAATCCAGATGAAGTTGAAAAAATAATATATGAAATTCCAAATGAATTATGGAATAAAATAGCTCAAATTCAACAATTAGGAGGAACTGTTCAATTAAGTTCAACAATTCAAGGAATTATAATAAAAACAGGAGAAATGTTAAATAATTTAAATCAAGGATTACAAAATTTATCAAATGAAATGAGAGAAGATAATATGTATAGAGAAAAATTTCAAAATAAATGGATGAGAAAACCTTCAAATGCATTGAATATAAATATTGTTAATA
>Ga0256407_10006027_pt1 | contig 18991 bp, 16 predicted proteins | sample RumenRJG_04DNA_FD_193489 | JGI IMG/M metagenome (GOLD analysis project Ga0256407, IMG submission 193489) | Bovine rumen microbial communities from Lethbridge, Alberta, Canada - RJG_04 | ecosystem: Host-associated > Mammals > Digestive system > Stomach > Rumen | place: Canada: Alberta... | reverse complement strand
GCGTGAGATTATGAATTTATCTCAACGCTATGCCGTTGTTGATACATTACGTGATTGTGATGAAATATATACCAATTTCAAGCAAGACTATCAGGAACTTGAAAGAACTGTTGCACTAAAACCTGCCCCACATCCGTCTTTTCATTTCCTTAAACCTGATGAAAAGCTTCCTTTCGGAAAATACCGTGGATATAGTCTATCCCAGATTCTTGTCACTGATGGCGGTATAGAATACTTAGAATGGATTGAAGACAATGTTTCTGGATATTATATTGATTGGCCAGCAGTTTATGAATGGTTGACCAACCACATTTCGATAAATATTGATATGGCCAATGCAGATAAAAACGATTCTCCGTTGTTCGATGACCCAGTTCCGTTTTAGATGCAACAAGTTTTCGTTGGTAACGATGATTCGCACAACGTCAATATTTCATTTGTCATGGGTTAGACAAGGTTACGTATTTCATGAGATAAAATCTATGTAATACTGTGCATAACGGGCTTCAAATCTTAAAAAAGTGTAATTTAGGAATATATAATATATAATATATATTCTAAAATTTGGAAATCTCAATTTTTCTTATTACATTTGCGCACAGAAATCGTAACGTTATCAAACATGAAGCATTTACAGTTCAATAACTATCCGCAGCAACTGCATTACGTCTGCCACGAGAAAAAGGGAGATGTGTACCTTTACGCAGTTTTAGAACAGCGTAAGATGTACAAGTTACTTGATATGTTTTACCAAGAACTTGAAGAACATGGTTACGATGTCATTACTCCAAATGATGGTTTCACTTTTGAACTTGCACAGCGTGAGATGAATGAGGCCATCAAGCGTCAGGCCATCAAGAATGGTTCAAGTTCATGTGAAGAACTGACAATTGAAGACGAAATATGCAGATGTGGAAAATGGTTGTTTCTTAAAAGGCTTCCTTATCTCTCGGAACGTAAAGATATCGAACTTAAAGAAAAGGGTAGGGGAGGTGCACGTGAAGGTGCCGGACGAAAGCGACAGTATGGCAGGCTTTCATATAGTTCTTCATCGGTTATTCGCGTCCCGTCCTCAACAAAGGATGGTATAAAGGAACTTATAGACTGGCTCATCGAGCAGGAAGCAAAAGGTATAGATGTACGATCCGCCATATGGTCGGGGTTGTATTCTCTGAAGGATAGCGCAGAGGAGAGTGAAAAACTCAACGCGCTGGATCTGGCTAACAAGATGAAAGCTGAGGTTGAAGTTCTCAAAGAACTCTTTACTAAAATACCGAAATTTTCCATCAAGGATGAAGCAGAGATATAGTAAATTTTGATTTTGTTACAAATTCAAAAAAACGAATAATTATATCGGATATGAATCAGAAAGATACATCTTCAATTTTAGGTATCTTCCAAGAGTTGAAAAAACTCGCAGATGAAACTAACGCAGGAACCGCTGAATATTCGACGGAAGACAGTGAGTGGAAATATACCGTAAGTATCAAAAGGAAAAGGAGTTAAATTTTAGAATAAATAATAAATAATATATATTCCAAAATTATGAGCAAAGCAAAAGTTCTGGCAATAGCCAATCACAAGGGTGGAGTAGGAAAGACTACGACCACATCAACAGTTGGTGCTATTCTGGCATCACAGGGAAGCAAGGTTTTGCTTGTGGATCTTGACGCGCAAGCGAATCTTACTACTGGACTCACGGATGTAGAGTCCAAGTTTACAATCCTTGACGGCATCAAGGACTGTAAGAAGTTCGATCCAATTAGAGTGAAGGAGAATTTGTCTCTGATACCTTCATCAGAAGAATTTGCCTCCGTTGATCTGATTCTTGCCGGAGGAATGGAGCGTGAGTATCGTTTGAAAGATTTCCTGGAATTGTATGTCGATGATTACGATTACATTTTAGTGGACTGTCCCCCTACACTTGGTCTTCTTCTTGTTAATGCGTTGGTCGCAGCAGACGGCCTTATTATTCCAACCACTGCAGAGGCATATCCGTATAAGGGATTGACGATGCTTACCGATAGTCTGGCCAACGTTCAGCGTAGGTTGAATCCTAATGTGAAACTGGTTGCCATCCTTATTACGAGATGGAGTGGACGCAATTTGAACAAGGCTGTACAAGAGCAACTTAAAGAGCAATTTGGTGACATACTTCTGCCGACGGTAATACGAGAGAATATCAGAGTTGCCGAGGCACCTTTGGAGCAGAAGACCCTCATCGATTACGATGACACAAGTAACGGAGCGATAGACTATAGAAGTTCCGTAAAAGACTTACTGAAAAGGATTTAGAGAATTACAGAATAAATAATATATATTCCAAAATAGAGAAATATGGCAAAGAAAGATTTTTCTGCTGGCCTGAAGAAGATGGCCAGTAAGCCAGTGCCACAGGAGGTTGAGGAACCGAAAGTTGAAGTCAAGAAATCCGTTGGCCGTCCGAAGGAACATGAACAGAAAATGTTGAAGACAACACTCACGCTTCCAGCCGAGAAGATGGGTAAGCTAAGAATCTTAGCAGTCAATGAAGGAAGACAATTGCGTGAGATTCTGGAAGAAGGTCTTGATAAAGTTATCGAGGAATATGAAGCTTCACATGGAAGAATCAGAATTCCTAAAATATATCAAGAATAATAGTAACCTCCAACAGAACGGAACGAGATGTCGTCCCGTTCTTTTTTGGTCTACTATGGAGCGACGTTAAAGGTTAACGCAAGGCGTTCAACCATCATATTGAGGTCGTTGATATATTTCTCAAGCGAAGACCGATCTCCTCTACGTTCGAGTTTTGCAAATTCACAGAAAAGATTAAACCAGAAATCGAAAGGGTTATCGACAATAGCTGCAGGAATTCGGATAACGATATACCCATTATTTTGGAAGATTTCATCGCGTACGTTATCTCGCTCAACATTTTTACTTTTTTTGTGATGCCAAGTGTATCCGTCAATTTCAATGATTATCTTTTCCTTGCTAAAAAGGAAATCTGGGTAATAGGCATATTCGTGTTCTGTAAAAGCCACAGGATAGTTACTCAGAACATTTTTCTGCATACTGAATGGGAGTAGGTTGAATGCATCTCTCTCCTTACACGACCGGCGCATATAAAGTTTATGTCCGAATCTTAATTCTCCGTCTGTTACTGGTCTAATCATATCTCAAAAAAATTATTTTTCCCAAATTAATCTCCTCCGGGAGTAGGGCGTTTAACTTTAAATTTTCGGTGCATTAGTACGAGTAAGCCAGACATAAGAGCAAGGTTTTTATGCAAAAATACTACCCGTAGGTGTGGAGATTTTCGCTAAAACCGGCGGCCTGACCTTGATCAATAGGCTGGCACTCGTAACTTTGCATAGAAAATTAAGGGAAACGTCTTACGCGAGGAGGATAGATAGAAAAATCAGGTAAAGTAGGAAATACATAGGTATTTCCCTTAAAAATACTAAAATAGTTACTATAATATTGTCCATTTCGACAAATTTCACTATATTTGCGTTCAAATTCAAAATATTATTACTACATGAAAGATTTGAATCGACTTAAAGTTGTTCTTGCCGAGAAGAAGAGAACCAATAAATGGCTGGCTGAACAGTTGGGGAAGAGCTTTTCCACTGTGAGTAAATGGTGTACCAATTCATCACAGCCAGATCTCCAGACTTTGGATCGCATAGCAGAGTTGTTGGAATGCGATAAGCGGTATTTAATAGCTGAATGAAAATGGAAAAGAAGAAAGTACGTTTCAACTCTGATACGAACATCCTTGGTGGTGTTCCCGATTATGCAGCGATGATACAGTATGCCGTTGCGAGTCTTGACAAAACCAAAGACTCAGAATTCTCTTTCCGGACAGAGAATGCAGGAAAGAGATTCATAGCGGCAATTAACCGCTGTATTCTGACATTTCAGAATAAGGTGCATCGGCAAATTGTCTACGATGCTCTTTCCTCGGAAGAATTGCGGATAGACCAGAAGCTGATGATCGTCTTTTGGCAGATGACCATCAACAACGAGCTTTTCGCCCGTATTACGGAGAACTATTATATGAAGTCTGTTTATGCAGGGCGTCTCTCGCTTCGGCCTGAGGAGATAATGAGCTATTTCTACGAGTTACGTCGTGACTTCCCCGGTGAGTTGACATGGAGTGAAGCAACGTTAAAGTTGACAGCTTCCAAGTATCTGACCATTATGAAGAAGCTCGGACTTGCAGAAGGAACACAGACAAAGGAAATCAAATATCCTAATATAGGTGATGACCTATTTGTCATTCTGGTAAAACTCGCTTTAGCTGTCTATCCCGATGACCCCACAGAGGAAAATACGCTTTTCAAGTATTCTTTCCTGGACGCATCTTCGCTTGTCAGCAGGATGAAGGCCATCAAGTTCACCCCATACTGGACTCTGGTTCAGTTAGGGAATAATATTAAAATAACACTTAACACTGATGAGTAGTTCTTTTCAAATAGATCATAACCGCCTTTTCGACAATCTCGAAAATGCGCTGAAAAACGACCTTGCCTCCATTCAGGTGGAAGCTAATGGTGGCCGGAGTATACTGTTTGTATATCCTTGTGATGACGATGATGAGTATATAGCCGAAGGAAAGCGCCGGCTTTCTATGGATCATTTTACATTCATAGACATTCGCGAGACATTCTCTGATTATGTAGCTGAAATCGGTGAGGATAATTTCAAGGAGATGGAAGCCAATTTTGGAAAGGAGGTCTACCGCAGTGAGAATGCTCCTGAAGGCACCTTCTTTGATTATCTGATGAAGCGCATAGCCGAAGTATTGAATAGCGGTAAGTCGCCGGTACTTGTTCATACCGGTGCACTATATGATATGGAGTTTTCCAATATTCATATCATGGAAGACCCTCGTGTGCTGAAAGCCCGCCATCCTTTGGTGGTGTTCTATCCGGCCACAGTAGAAGGGGATGCTATCCGCTTCCTGGGGCGTGTAACTGCTTCACATTATCGTTGTATCGTAATAAAATAGCCATATGAATAAAATCAAAGATATATTGAATATCAGTCTCGAAGAAGAGATAAAGGGAGTCATTGACCTCAGTTCACAGGACGAGAATGAAATCGTCTCTGAATTGGATGGATTCATCCTGACAGAGAGCCTTTCGCAGCACCTGAATGACTTCTGCGATGAGTATGTTTCAGGAACCATGCAGTCAGGTATCTGGCTGAGTGGTTTCTATGGTTCAGGTAAGTCATACTTTGCGAAGATGCTTGGCTATCTTCTGCGGAATCCTGTTTTGGAAGGTACAGCAATGCGTCAGAGATTCCTTCCAAAGCTGGCAGGCCTCCCCGATGCAAATATGACGGAGAATAATCTTCGCAGTCTGAATCGATTTAACAGTCACGTTGTGCTTTTCGATTCAGCCAAAAGCACTTCTACGTATGGCCTTCCCTATATGCTGTTTGCTAACTTCCTGCGTTCATTGGGCCTGCTCGACAACTGGATTGGCATATTGGAGTTCAACCTTTTGTTAGACGGTCGATATGATACACTGCTTTCTACTATCAAATCAAATGAGGGTATTGACTGGCTTGATCTTCGCAAGAACATGATGAAGAACCATGTTGCTTTCAAGAAAGCCATCATCTCGATGGGTGCAACTGATCAGGAATACGAAGAGTCAAAGACTCTTGCCGAGCAGCATCGTAAGGAATACGACGCAACAAAGCTACGTGAAGACCTGCAGCGATATCTTGACCAACATGCCGACACTCGTATTGTATTTATGATAGACGAGGTGAGCGAGGCCATCACTCAGGAGAAAATAAACCTTCTTGATCTGGAGGGCATTGCCGAGGCACTGGCCTCCTTGGGCCGCAAGGTGTGGACAATCGCTATTGCCCAGCTGAAACTTGATGATGTCATCTCTATGAAGAATGTCTCGAAGAACCTTCTTACCAAGTTGCGTGACCGTTTCCGTACGGCCATAGACATTAAGGCAGACGAGGTGGATGTCATCATCAAGCAGCGTCTGTTATCCAAGAAGGCAGGTGCCCGTGAGGAGCTGATGAACTACTATCAGAAGAATAGCGGGGCTATCCGTGATCTGACCAATCTTCCTGGTCTTAACCTGCGTCCTACAACGGATGCCGAAACATACGCAGACTACTACCCATTCCATGAGTATCAGTTCCGTATGTTGCAGTATTTCCTTTTCGGCTCATCCCAGATGGTACAGACCAAGGTGGGAACACGTGGTATGATTATATCGGCATTCGACGTATTGAAGAAAGAGGTCAAACTCAGTTATCATGAGCACGCCCATGTCACGGCCACTCAGCTCTGTAACCAGGCAGAGTTGAATGCAGAGGAAGCACAGCGAGTCCGCTATGAACAGGCAGCAAATGCTCTGAAGGACAAAGGTTATAAGTTTGTGGAAGGAAAGAAGCTCCTGCAGACAATACACTTCTTGGCCAAGACAGAGGTGACGCAGACTACTGCAGAGAACGTTTGCCGTGCCTACGTTGACTGCCCCGACGATTACTATAAGGTTCTTGAAGAAATCAAGTCGGCATTGGCAATTTTGTTGGAAAACCAAATCGTGCTGCTAACAGGAAACCAGTATCGTATCACTAACCAGACCGAGCAGCGCATCCTTGAAGACATGAACACCTATGATGTGGCTCCGTTCATTATTCGTGGTGAGATTACGAGAACCCTGAAAGGCATGCAGATGCTTCGCGCCATTCAGGGAATCACAATTGAAACGGTTCCCGTTGCATTCCAAGTGTCGCGTGAGGATGGTGAGAACATCGTCGGCAATGCCAATGAATTGCTGAAGGTGTTGCTTCATGACATCTTCGTTGTTCATTCTGCAGGCGACCGCGCACAGTTCCTTGGCGAAGTTAAAACTGCTTCACAGCAGCACAAGGAATGCATCTATCTGGTTCCTGATCCAAAGTATGCCAATGACATTTCGGCATTGGTGACAGAGATTAAGCGCATTGAATATATAACACAGAAAACCTATAGCACGGATGAAGAGAAGAATATCGTGCGAGGTTTTGAGGTCGGTCTGGATGACAAGAAGAACAGATTGGAAGATATGCTCCAGCAGGCATACGGACAGGCTACTGCCGTCTATCAGTACAACACATACGAACTGTCAGAGCTTAATTTCGATTCGACGGTTAAGCAGCTTCAGAAGAAGATGTATGACAACATCTATACAAAGCGTCTGTCGGCCCGTCTTTTGGAGTCTGTTGCTCCAAAAGTACTTACGGAGAATAAGGGCCGTCTGCATAGTCTATTTGGTGCTGCCGACGATTTCAAGTTCTTTGATACCAGTGGTAATTTCATTGGTACGAATTTGTCGGTTACTACCGAAATCTTAGCCAAGGCAGCATCGTTCATCTCCGGAGCCGAATTAGAGAAGCAATTGTCTGCACCTCCAACAGGTTATTCATTGGGAACCATCATGACATCTGTTGCAGCACTCTTCCGTGGCAACAAGCTCATCGCCAAATATGGCGGCAGTGATTTCAACTCACCAAATGCTGACGGCGCAAAGGAGATATTCGCGACGGCTCGTAATTTTACACGTGCAAGTTTCAAGGCTGTTTCTCAAAGCCTTAGTTACACGGAGCGCACGGAGATCATTGACATTCTGAAAGAGGACTGCGAATACAAGACGTGGATTGGCGAGGGTCTTAGCTACCAAATGAATGACTTTGATGTGGTAGATGCTATTCGCCAGTTATCTAAGGAAATCCTGTCGAGGGTGAACCGTGAGATTGCTCTTGATGAACGTCTGTCACAGCTGTTCTCTGGATCCTTGCAGACAAAGGCCGTCTTTCAGCCGTTCACGCCTTCTGTTACGGAGGCCAACTGTTTCTCCCAGGCTCGTGCTTTCCTCAATCAGCAGGAAGAATATATAACAGCAGTCGAAAGGGTAGGGAAGGACTTCGACTTTATCCGCAATAATTTCAAGCGCATCGAAAATATCAAGGAATATTTGGAAGATGTCAAGGAAGAGCTGGAAAGTGCTAACTGTGACATGCGTGAGATCAATCCAATTGTCGAACAGTTCGAGCAATGCTATGCTACAGATGTTGTAAGTAACTATCAGACCATTCTCGATCTGGAACAGAAAGCAAGAGATATGTATTATCGACTGTTCAAGGATGTTGCAAAGAGGGTGAGGGAACAATATACTGCTTTGCAGAAGAAGGCAGAAGATGTGAAACAACAATTAGAAGCCTATCCTCGCGAATGGAATGAACGTCTGTATCGTACAATAGATCAGTTCTGCAGCAACTGTCGCCGTTATCAAGTGAAGGTAGATAGCATTGATATTCCACACTATGACATCCGCTGCAGTGTCTGTGGCCTGCAATTGCGCGATTTGGTATATGCAGAGAACATGGTACCGCAGAAGGAGCAAGAACCGCTGTTGTGGCAGTCGGAGATAGTGAAGGTGGATCCCAAACCAGCACCAAAGCCAGATCCGAAGCCGGGAGATCCCGGCCCAAAGCCGGACCCGAAACCCAAGACGCGAAATATGCGTTCCTATCTGCCATCAGGCAAATGCTCTGTATCGGAATACCGCCAGTGGCTTACAAGTCAGCTGTCAATGCTTCTGAGCTTTGATGCCACCGATGAACTTGATTTCAATAACTAAATACGAACTGAGATATGAATTTACTTGAACACGTACTTGGCATCCGACTGCTTATCCATCGTTCCTTCAGTGGTAAGATGGAGCGTATCGGCATCGGCCTTACACAATACGAGGAACGCGGCGGACTCACCGAAGAGGATATAGCCCTTCGCCAGCGTATCATTGACATCAACAATACCCACCTTCAGGAAAAGAAGGGTGACTATACCGCTGCCCGTGATTATACGTTGAAACAATGTGTATTCACGCTGTTTAACCGTCTGGCCGCTATCAAGTTGATGGAACAAAAACAGCTTTTCCCAGAGGTCATCAAGCAACGTGCGGAGAATGGCGGACTATCTGCAGCCCATCAGATGTGGTTGGAGGAACACCCCGAAGGTCGTAGTATGGAGCGCGACGGACTGCTGTTATTTATGGAAGATAAGTTCCGTGAGATGGCAGAGTTGAATTTCCTGCTTTATCAGGAAAGCTACCCTTATGCTATGATGCCTACTGCCGATGAGTTGAATGAGATTATCCAGGCTTTCAACGCCATCGAGAATGACCCAGACTGTGCTGACAGTTGGCAGAAGGATGACATCCTTGGTTGGCTCTACGAAAACTTCAACAGTGCTGAGAAAGTAGAGTTCAAGAATAGTGGCGAGAAGACCGAGTACGATAAGGTGTCGCTCCAGAGTCAGGTCTATACGCCATCATGGGTGGTGAAGTTCTTAGTGGATAACTCCTTGGGAAAGCTCTACTTGGAGATGTTTCCCGATAGTGAACTGGATAAGCCGGACATGGATGGGTATCGACGTTATGCTATTGCCAATCGTCCGACGAAACGCTGTCGTGACCCCAAGGACATGCGCGAGTTAAAAGTCATTGACCCTGCCTGTGGCTCGGGCAACTTCCTGCTCTACTCGTTCTCGTTGCTCTACGACATGTATATGGAGCAGGCAGAACGTTATGGACGTGACTATAACCGGCGTGAGATCCCTGGCCTCATTGTGGAAAACAACCTTTATGGTGTTGATCTTGATGAGCGTGCCGTCCAATTGGCACAGATAGGATTGCTCATTAAAGCCCGTGAGGCGGGTGGTAGACGGGCCCGGATGCCACAGTTTACTCATGTAGTATGCAGCAATTTCTATTTGCCCAACTATGACGAGGTACGTCCGCAATTTGGCTATGATGCCTCATGGAACAAAGCATTGGAAGAGAAGGCCCAAAAGATATGGACAGACCTTGCGGATGCATATAAGTTCGGCTCACTCATTCGTGTTGAGGAACAGCTGGAGGAACTACTACCCTCTGCCCGTCGCGACGAACAACCCTCTTTGTTTGGCCCTGTCGAAGAAGTTGACCTTTTCAACGAGGGGTATAAGTTGCGTCAACAACTGTACAACCTGGTCAACGAGTATGGTCAAAAGCATGACAACCCCTATACACTGCTAAAGATGAACGAGGCCATGACCTTCCTTGATATAATTTCGAAGCAGTATGATACAGTAGTAGCCAATCCACCATATACAGACAGCAGTGATTTCGGTACTGAGTTGAAATCTTTCGTCGAAGAGAATTATCGAAAGCCGTTGAAGTTCAACATTAACCTTTATGCTTGCTTTATCAAACGATGCTGCGAGTTAGCTGGTATTAGTGGAAAAGTGGGAATGGTTAATCCACCAACATTCATGTATATCAAGACATTTGAGGATACCAGAAAGTTTATACTTGAAAATACCCATATTAACTTATTTGTAGAATGGGGTTATCTTGGAATGTTTGCTTCTTTTGCGAGAGTAGATAGTGCCATGTTAGTTTTAGAAATGGATATCAGGAAGAATGATTCTGTATTCATCAAATTGAATGACTTGTACGAGATGAAGCGTAAAGACGTTCTCTTCAAAGCATACGACGATTTTGTCAATGGCCAGCCGAATGACCGCGTTTATACCCTCCCACAATCAAAACTGAAAGGCATCAAGTCTTATCCTTTCATCTACTGGATTTCTGATGAGTTTAGAGAAAAGTTTAAGGTTGATACTGTAGAAGAAGTTCTTGGTGTTAAACATGGAATAACAACTGGAAGTAATGAAAGGTTTGTGCGATATTGGTGGGAACTTGATGCATCTTCGATTTCAATCAACTATCATTCTGACCATAAAAAATGGGTAGGATATTCTAAAGGTGGACCATACAACAAGTGGTTTGGAAATCTTTGGACATTTGTGAACTGGAGTAATAATGGATATGAGATAAGAAATATCAAAAATGACCAAGGTAAAATTAAATCAAGACTTGGAAATGAAGATTTCTTCTTTAAGGAAGGTGTTACATATTCCGCTATAGGGACAAAGGGAATTACATTTAGATACATGCCATATAATCATATCTTTGATACAGGTGGTTCATGTGTTTTTCCTGTAAAATATAAGAATATATTTTATATATTAGCATTTCTTAATTCAAAACTTAGTTTTTATGTGGCAAATTGTTTCAATCCAACGGTAAATATTACCGTTGGAGATCTGAAACGTGTTCCGTTTATAATGCCCCAAAAAGCTCAAGAAGAATTTGTCGCTGTATTATGTAAGCAAAATGTTTCTATAAAAAAAAGTTTGTTAGAGTTTTCAATTGTCGAGATAAGTTATGTACATAATCCTATTGGAATAACTAATAATCCTCAATATGAATTGACGTTGTTTTATAATAAAGAGAATGCGCTCCTAACTCAAATTCTCCTTAACGAGTCTATCATCAACAAGACCGTTTTTGAGGTCTATGAACTGAGCGAGCATGACAAGCAAATGGTGCTTGACAAGGAGGGAATTCCTGTTGGTGACTTACCAGTGAGTCATGAGGCAAAAGAGGCTTATCGTCATTGGTTGACGGAGGAAAGTGAGTTCAAACCAACGAATGACGTTTTAGAACATCTACAGAACTTGGAAGAACGCGAAGACCTTCCTCGAATCACCGACTTCGATGTCCTCTACCAGACCAACAAGGAATGGGAGGAGTTCTGCATACAGCACAAGATGAATCCTGTGGAGGTATGGTGGCAGTTTAAGAACGCTGGCGTGCTGCCTCCCCAACGTACACAGGTGCTGGCCTTTGAGCTGATTACCGATGTTGTCCGTTCACTGTTGGCCAAGGATGATGACGGTGTGATACCTCTCACCACCAATGCTGGAGAGAAACAGCTTGTGCCTCGCATAGAGGCTGAGATGGTGGAGCGTGGCTACAGTGCTGCACAGATAGCCCAGTTATTTTCCCTGTTGGGAGGCGGCAATGTTGAGCGTTACCTACAGGAAAAGTACTTCCAGCAACTGAGTGAACATCTGAACCTCTTTATGTATCTGCCCAAAACACCATTCATCTGGCATATCACCAGCGGTTCACATCATGCGCTTGAACTCTTTATTAGTATCTACACCTGGAGTCGAGACACGCTTATGCGCATCAAGAGCGTTTATGCTGCCAATCGTGAGGCGGCATTAAATGACCGTTTGCAGGTTCTTCTCGAAGGCGATGCTACGCAGAAGGCCGAAGCTGCTGAAGTTCGTGCGCAGTTAAAGGAATTGTCAACATTCTGTGAGAAGATCGATGAGCTGCTTGCTTCTGGTTATAGCCCCAAACTCGATGATGGTGTAGGTAAGAATATAGCACCTCTTCAAAAGGCCGGTATCATCAGCTATGAAGTTCTAAAAGATACTCAGCTTAAAAAATATCTTAATGCCGACTGGTAATAAATAGAAGCCCATATGATTGAACAATGGTTTCAGAAAGAAGTTCGTCAGCTATTGGATGACCATCACAGGTTGGTTATCACAGACGCAAGGGGTAGGGGAGCATTTCTTCTGCCATTGCTACCGAAGCGCGTGACACTGCTGACAGCAAACACTCCGAAGGAAGAGTTACAAGCGCGATTGGATGCCGAGCGAAATGACCGAGAGCGGAACATTGTATTTTATACCTCTATTCCCAAGAGAAGATTAACACAACTGCAGGAATATGCAACCACTTGCGGATGTATCGTTCTTGACGATATAGAAGCCTATTTGAAAGGTCTCCTGTACCGTGAATTGGGCATACATAGTATAGTAGACGGTGAACGTCTAATTCTTGCTGCAAAGATGGATAAAGATAAGGATGAAGGCTGGTGGCGTAGTGTGGCACAGGGATTCACCAATCCGTCAAATGCTATGGATATGATTTTAGCTTTTTTGAAGGCCCCAGAAGAATATAGCAAGAAAACGGACAAAGACATATTCCAGCTGATGAAAGACGAAGCTTGTCAACTATCAGGCAAACCAAGTACACCACAGGCTCCAGAAGTCTTTGCCAAAGAGTTTATGTATATTCTCTTTGACAGGCTTCTTGACGGCGCTATTTCAGACGAGTTGCTTGCATTATACTATAATATGGTGGACAGCATGGAAATGGATGAAACTATACGTGAGTATATTGATGAATATCAGATGCCTGCATCTGTAGACCCATTCCAAAGCCATCCAGACCATCCTTTTACGGCTGTTGATGCAATAATGTTCCGGAAGCTAAGTAAGACTCTGAGTAGTGGCCTGTCACCTGACATGGTTCAGGAACATATATCACGTCGTCTGGGTTCAGATAAGGCAAAACGTTTCAAGGCTTTGTGGTTGAAAGATGTACTGACACTTCTAAAAAGCGACATCGGCAATCCACATCTGATAACGACGTTAGATGACTTTGCAAACTATTATAGAGATACTTTTGCCAAGATAGATACCGCTATGCGAAGAATTTACGTCGCATGGCTCAATGAAGAGATTGTATTACGTCCTGTCCAGGAATACTATGAGCAACGTAACCGTTCAATGCTCAATGCCTGGTACCAACTGACAGAACAGTTCAACCAGACTCAGCAAGGTCTTATTGCAAAGTGCTTCAACCAAAGTGAGGGTAGGGTAGCGGTCATCGTCTGCGATGGACTGCGTTTAGAAATGGCAGAATCCATTGCAAAAAGGAAACTTCCATCAGGCGTTAGTGTATCACGAGATACTGCTTGGAGTAAACTGCCGTCTGTTACTCCGAATGGCATGAGTGCACTATATGGGTTGCCATCAGCCAAAGAGGACGGGATTGCAAAACGCCAGCAGTCCTTACTGCAAGATGTGCCTGGTGTGGAATTCCTGCCGCTCATGCAGCTGAACCATAATGTTACGACAGACAAACTTGTTCTACTGTATGGAAATATTGATAAAATCGGCGAAAAGATGCAATTGGCGGGCTTGGCAGAGATTAATAACTATGAGCAAAAGCTCTATGAGACTATACAAGAACTTCTCAAAATGGGTTATCAGCACGTATGGCTGACAACCGATCATGGTTATGTCATTACAGGCATACTCGATGAAGCCGACAAGCAGCCTGTTCCTCCTGGTGGTGCCGCTGAAGAACGATTCGTAACGTCGATAGACCCCATTAGCGACAAGTCGTTGATAGAGCGTACAGACGAGTGGTTGACTGGTGCATACCAATACTATGCTCAGACCGATAAGCCATTTAAGACAAGGGGTGAATATGGCTATGCACATGGTGGACTTACACCACAGGAATGCTTGATACCACAATATCACTTCTTCCAGAAGGACAACCATATAGGTATGCGAGTAACTATCGCCAACAAGACAAGTTTGAAATCTGTTACTGGCCAGTTCTTCAATGTCTGCCTGAAAGGATCCGGCATCAGTGACAATGTGTTTGAGTCAGAGCGAAGAGTTCTGCTTCTATTCTATGACAAAGACGGTCATGAGATAAGCCGGTCAAACATTGTGAAGATAAAGGCAGGAGCTGAAACGGTTCAAGAATATAGCCTTAGTCAGGAACGCATAAAACTGGTCGTAGTCGATGCCGTCAGCACTGAACAGCTTGACGCATGTGATATAGAGAAATCGGATAGTCGTGATATGGGAGGATTATTTTAAGGATATATTGATATGATAGAACTCGATAACAAACTGCTGGAGAAGTTCCAGGGATATGTAGTCCGAAAGGACATCGTTCGTTCCGTAAAAGGACAGGACAATGTACCTGTCTTCGTACTGGAGTATCTTCTCGCCAACTCGTGTAGTACAGATGACGAAGAGAAGATCAAGGAGGGGGTAGAGAATGTGCACCGGGTGCTCAGAGAGCACTATGTGAATCCGGACGAGGCAGACCTTATCAAGGCAAAGATCAGGGAAAGGGGTGCATATAAAGTAATAGATAAGATAAGTGTCCGCTTAGACCCTTCGAAAGATAAGTATTGGGCGCACTTGTCGAACCTTAACATCAATGATGCCAATATTGCCGATAACCTGATTTCAGCACATGAAAAGTTGCTGACTGGGGGAATCTGGGCTATTATTGATATAGACTATGATTCCCTTCAGACAATTGGGAGCAAGATATACCCGTTTGTAGTATCTAAGATACGACCTATTCAGCTTTCATCTTTCGACGAACAGCGTATCAAGACGGCACGTGAGGCTTTCAGCAAGGAAGAATGGCTACAGGTATTACTCCGAAGCGGTGGATATGAGCCTGAATCGGAAGGCATGACCCCTCGCATGCGAATGCTGCTTCTCTCACGTTTTATCCCATTGGTTGAGCCAAACTTCAACCTTGCGGAGCTTGGTCCACGTTCATCAGGAAAATCCTTCGTATTCAAGGAACTTTCACCTTATTCCATGCTTGTCAGTGGTGGTCAAGGAACGGCTGCATCACTGTTTGTAAACAACGCTTCCGGCCACATTGGTGCCGTTGGACTTTGGGATGCACTATGTTTCGATGAGTCCACCGACGAACTGTTCAAGGACAAGGAGGTTGTGCCGCTGATGAAAGACTACATGGAGAGCGGAAGTTTTTCCAGGGCAGGTAAGACTGGTGAGAAGTCAGCCAGTGCTTCAATTATCTTGAACGGCAACATCAACCAGCCAGTGGAAACAGTTTTGCAGACAAGCCACCTATTCAGTCCGTTTAACGACAAAGTGGCCAATGATACTGCCTTCCTCGATCGACTCAGTTTCTTCCTTCCCGGTTGGGAGATTATTAAGTTTGCTCCACATCATTTCACTAACCACTTCGGTTTCTCAACCGACTTTTTCAGTGAATGGATGCACAATCTGCGTAAGGAAAGCTATGTAAATGCTATCGATGACTACTTTATCCTTGGCTCGCAGATGAAACAGCGCGACACGAAGCCCGTTCGTAAAACCGTATCCGGACTGATAAAACTGATGCATCCTGATGGGAAGTACACCAAGGAAGATGTCCGTGAATATTTGGAGTGGGCCATAGAGATGCGTCGTCGTGTGAAAGAGCAGCTGAAACGTATCGGCGGTATGGAGTTCTGGGACACCAATTTCTCATATATCGACAAAGAGACACAGGAAGAAACCTTTATTTCTCTACCAGAAGAGCGTGGTGGTAACCTCATAGAGGATACCCCTCTGCCTCCAGGCATCTGCTATACAGCCACCAGCGATGGCGACCGAGTTTCGTTAGTAAAGATAGAAGTTGTGACTGTTCCCGGCAACGGAAAGATAACCATTACAGGCAGTGTTTCTGCTGGTGCGAAGGAAGATGTGCGCAACACCTATAATTATATACGTGCGAACGAGAGGGCTATCCTCTCTCAACAGCATTCCCTTGCAAAGCTCGACACTACCGTACAGATGACTTCACTTTTAGGTTCGACAGTCCACAAAGGTATTGGAGGCGCTGTCTTCACGGCTCTTGTCTCATCGGTGGTTGGACGAACACTAAAGCCTGCACTTGCCGTAATTGGCAATATCAGCATCGGCGGTGCCGTTGAAAGAGCAACTAATTTCAGCGATAGGGTTTCACTATTGTCTGAGAATGGGGCAAGAAACGTTGTTGTACCGATGGATAACCTTCAGGAGATGGCAAATCTCCCGTCGGCAATTCTTGGAAAAACTGATGTTCCATTCTATGCGAATACACAGATGCTGATACAAAAAATCATAGCATGAAAAGAATTTTGAAAACGTTACGAAATCATTTTGCTATAGCAGTTCTATTGTTCATGACGGTAGGATGTGAGAAAGAGGTTCTAAGCGAGGGCTATCCAGAAATGGAATTCTTCTACGTGGAATCTTGTGCCCTACAGACTGTCACCACTGACAGCGTGAAGTCTTTCTCGGTAAAAGTAGATGACTTCACAACGATCTTCCCTGATTCTAAGGAGCATTCTTTATACCCGAAGATTCAGGCAAATATTCGTAAAGCCAGTTTACGTGTAACCATAACCATCAATGATGAATGGGACGGTGAAACACATATCAACTTCTAAATATGTTTAATCAGTGAAACTTAATATGTAATTCTCAAAAAATGGAGAAACAGAATATAAACCCCTACGAGATTGAAATGCTTGATGTGTTGAATGAAGTTGGTGGTACGATGACAGTAGAGTACCACACCTCAAAGCTGACACTGACAAAGGAACAGCTGCAAGTACTTCGGGACGAAGGATATGAGACGGACGTGATGATATGCGTGATGATCGGACTGGCTGCATCCTTGAAGGACGAACAGAAAGTGATAGACTACCTGAAAGAGGCACAGGCCGCAGGTGCAGCACCCAGCGTTTCCTTCGATGCTGTGGAGGGCGAGTCCCTGAACATCAGCAGTCCGGAAGAAAATCCGATGGTGGATAAGTTAGTACAAGCTGTCAGTAATCAAGAAAAGGAGACTGAAGCATGATAAAGGACTGTACATCAGTAGAGCAAGGCCGTGAATTGCTGGAGATGGGTATTTCTCCGTCAACGGCAGACAAATGTTGGATAGCCGTGGAAAGCGGTAAGGATGAACCAGCTTTGTACCCTCTGTCACTCGAACAAGCCAAAGAAAACAGAATGACGGCAGACCGTTTCCTGACAGACATAGCCAAGAAAAGCAAGCCAGATGCTTTAACCCCTGCCTGGTCTCTGACGGCATTGCTTGATTTGCTTCCTTCAGAGATAGAGAATGGGGGTAGGGTGTATTCGTTCGGACTGAATAAGATCGAGGACGAGTATCAAATCTGTTATACCGACGAAGAGTCTGATACCCTATATTCAATACTGTCGGACACTCCTGTAAATGCGGCTTTCATGATGCTCCGCCTGTTGAACGATATAAAGACCTATAACTAACAGATGATGTCACCAGTTCTGCCGATAGTGAGTGAATGCATGGCCGAATCCCTGAAAAAACTGGGATTCTCTGATGTGACTCCTTTCTGCTATCAGGATGGTGTCTTGACAGAATACCAAGAGGATCTTCTTCTTGCACCTTCTCTTCAGGAAGTGCAAGCATGGATTGGCCGACGCAAAAGGCTGGATGTGCTGGTGTATCGGGAGGTGTTCTTTAATGAGGTTGGCAAGTTCTATGCTGTCATCATCAATCGTAAGGACGGCATGATGAGGGAAACGGCCAAGTGTCCTACATATAACCAGGCATTGGAATCTGGCCTGAAAGTAGCGATCAAACTCCTGATGAAGAAGAAAAAGAGAAAGAGGAACTAAGATTTGTTGTCGTATCATCAGAGATATGCGAGAATAGAATCAGATAGAATTTGTAACAAAATCAAATATGCCAAACGAGAATCAAAACCTACCCGCAGTCAACTACTATACTCCTATAGAGTTAGTTGGTATATACCGCTCCTTTCTCGAAAGAGGAAAGAGCAATAACGTTGTATGGTTGCGAGGTATTTACATACAACGCCCTAACCAGAATCCTCAATGGGCTGCGTTTTATGATGAACTACGGGATGCCGATGATACGACAAAGTCTATAACCTTGAAGATCAACCGACAGGATAGGACAAAGTTAAAGTCCAACAGCCTTGTCCAGATTGGAGGATTGATAGAGCTGACGGCGAACAATAATGGTACTGTCCAGATAATGGTGAATGTCACCAGATATGAGATAGTCAAAGACCAGTTCGTGACGGAACAGGACTTAAAACGGAATGAGATCCGAATTGCCAAGAGCAAAAAAGGTTTCAAGAATGTGGATGCCGTCCTGGAAGAAAAACTGTTCCGAGACGAACGTCCAAAAGTTGCTCTGGTGTTTGCTTCTACCTCCATCACAATGGCCGACTTTAACGCAGGTGTGAACGCTGCTGCCGTCAAGATAGACTTTCAGGAACATCGACAATCGTTTGGCAATGCTGCAATACTGTCCTCATTCCTTCAGAACCTCGACAAGTCTGGCTATGACGTGATAGCCCTTGTCCGAGGGGGTGGGGGAGGCATTGAGGCCCTCGATGAGATTCAGGTCTTACAAACTGTTTCTGTGATGACCACCCCTGTCATCTGTGCTATTGG
>Ga0256407_10006025_pt1 | contig 19001 bp, 24 predicted proteins | sample RumenRJG_04DNA_FD_193489 | JGI IMG/M metagenome (GOLD analysis project Ga0256407, IMG submission 193489) | Bovine rumen microbial communities from Lethbridge, Alberta, Canada - RJG_04 | ecosystem: Host-associated > Mammals > Digestive system > Stomach > Rumen | place: Canada: Alberta... | reverse complement strand
CATATTATCCAGGGCACGCTTCACTTCGCCGAGGGCGCGTTTCAGGTCCTTGGTCTTGGAGCCGGCGAGGTCTTTCATCACGTCGGCGTATTTCTTCATCTGCTGGGCAGACTTCTGCTGGGCGGTGGTCAGGGAGTCGATGTATTTCTTCAACTCGCGGTCGCGCTTGATCTCGTCTTGTGTCAGCGTGCCGTTCTGCTTCTGCTTCTGGAGCAACTGCTCGCGCTCCTTGATGGCACGAGCCAACTCGCGGTTGATTCCTTCAAGCACTTGTTTGGCCTGTGCGCCGTCGCAAGTGATGATGACTTCTGCTTTCTTTGCTGCCATAGTGGTCTATCTGGTTTTTGTGGGGTTTAAATATTGATGGTGAGTCCTTCGAACGACTCCAGTATCTGAAATTCTGTCTCCTTGCAATAGAAGTCCTGCACGTAGTTCTCCAGTCGGGTGGTGAGATGTCGGAACTCCATTGCGATGGCAGGGCGGTGGCTCTGTCCGCTGGCGGGTTTCCACGCTCCGATATATCTGCGGTTGAAACGGGCTTTCTTGGCGCGGTCAACATCGTCGGCCTTTCTACCTGCACCTACACCGATATCCACGTACTGAAGATAGTCGTTGTAGCGGAATGCCAGCGTCACGATACCGTCTTCGCCTGCAGAGATGACCTCGCCCTCAAACGACTTGGATCCTTCGCCCGTGGAGTACCAGCCGCCTTCGAGGCGACGGCGCTCGTTGTCAACATGATAGCCCGGATAGACCTCGTAAGGCCATATCCGCTGGGTCATCAGGTTGTTCTGCAACTGTGCGATGGTCTGGTCCTTAAACAGGTTGGCCACGTAACGCATCGGCAGCAGTGCCTTTCCTTCTCGTCCGAATCCTGCCATAGCTTATTCGATGTATTTTTCGGGGTTGATACAAACCAGGCGGGGCTGCAGCTGGTCGATGGTGAGTCCGCAGATCTGCCAACCGTTGAAGTGGGTGGGCAGTGTGCCCCAGTGGGCTTCGTCGATCTGGAGTCCGCGCCATGCCTGCCGCTCATCCTTGGTGATGGGGAAGGTGTGACCACCTATCGTCACCTCGCTTTGCTGTGCGCTGGCGGCGGTCTGCATCTTCGTGAGGAAGGCGAGCAGATCCTGCACCATGTCGTCGGTGTCGTAGCGGGCTTCTGCTGCTGCCAGTTCGTCGGTCACATCGGTCTTGCCTGCGGCGTTCTGCTGCTTTACGAGAAAGTAGATCACGTGGCGGTAGGACACGAATTTAGGGTTTTTCTCCATGTCGGCATCCACGTGGGTGGCATAGGCCATACAGGGCGACGGCTGGGTGTTGAAGTTGCGCACGAAATAGCTCTGCGCATCGATCATGGATATGCGGAAAAACGTGCGGCGGGTGCTCTTTGCCGCCGGGTCGTGCCGTAGCGGGCGGTAGATGGCGGCCCATTGCTCCAGGATGTTATCGAGTCTGAACATGCTGCTATGAGTTTTTATGTTTATTACTACACAAATATAGTGTTTAACGTAGTTACGTTTGGGACTTGGGGTAGGGCGGGGCGGCGGATTTCGTCCCGTTTTGCGGGAGCGGGGGTGCTATCTTTGTTGATGAAATGAAGTCAAAAGAATTGTATCTATGAGTCAACCTTCTCAGAATTATATTGATAAGATTACGAGATGGGCGCAGGGCGGCGTGGAACTGAGCCGCATGAACCTGCGTCCGGAGCAGAAGTTCAGGGCGCTGCTCGTGATGAACGCCTACCGACTGATGATCGAGAACCCGACGGCACAGCCGCGCATGGTGGTGAAGAACCTTGCAGCCCGCGACTATGCCCTGATCGCGGCCAATGCGGAGATGGGCATCGCCGAGGACGTGGAACTGATGCAGGTGCTCGGCATCCGCAAGAACGAACAGGGCGTGGTGTCGGCCAGGCGCGAGTGTGAGATTGCCAACGATATCTATTGCGTGAATCAGTTGGTGGGCCGGCTGAACGTGAGCCAGAACCATCTGGATAAGCTGCTCTACCAGGCTAACACGCGGTGGCTGTCGAAGTTCGGTCAGCAGACGGGTAACGTGTCGGCCATCCGTGAGGCACAGCGTAACCTTGAGACAATCAACAACAACTGGAAGGAGGATGCCAATCCTGCCGATGCCCTGAAGCCGGGCGTGGAGCGCAATATCACCGGTGACATCTCGATTATCAAACCTGATCGCCAGAATTACACGGAGGAGGAACTGAAAGCCTTTGCCAAGCGAATCGGCGTGAAGTTTGAGGACGTTCAGGAGTTTGTGGAGGGCGAGGACGGCATGATGATTCCCGCTGACGATGAGCCCGAAGAGGAGCAGCCGCAGGAGGAGTCGATGCCGACTGATGATTATGATCCGTTTGCAAGATAAGTTATGAGCAGGAAAAAAAGGAATATGGACTGGGACGATGACTCGGGGAAGCAGGAACTGATGCCCGAGGTGGAGGTGGAGAAGGTGAGCCTACGCGACTTCATCGTGCCGGCCAAGGTGTCGGCCTTTGTGAAAGGCTACGTGCCGTGCAGCGAGGGCGACGACGGGTATGAGATGTTCGACGATGCCCGTCTGCGCGAGTTGTTCAAGGCGTATGTGTGTTCGCTCGGCGACCCGCTCAGTCTGTATGTCGATGACTTGAAGATGGCGGGGTTTCAGATGGTGTGCTCGATCGTGACGGGCGAACCGTGCATCTTTGCCCGAAAAAGGGGATGATTTGGCAACGGACTACAGGACTAAAGGATTTTTTATATGGCAGATACAGTTGATATCTATATGAACCGTCCGCAACGGATGAACCATATCATCCAGGCGAAGGACGTGAGGGGCGTGGCGTCGCGCCGCGTGGGTAAGACGGAGAGTATCGGCGACCGCGTGTTTCAGGTGGGCAAGTCGATGCCGCAAGGCATGGGTGCCTGGGGCGGTATCAGCCGTCCGCAGCTGATGTGCAAGCTGGTGCCCTCGGCACTGAGTGCGATGGCACGGTTCTACGGATTGACGCCCGGTGTGCATTACGGGCCTGGCAAACCGCCGTCATGGGTGCCGCGCCCGATTGCCGACCTGAGAAACTATGCCGACTCCATCTGGTTTGCCAACGGCTTTATCTGGCAGATGATCTCGATGGCACAGATTGCCAGTGCCAACTCCTATACGTTTAACCATGCGATCTTCGATGAGTGCCGTTTTGCCAAGAAGACGAAGATCTACGAGGAACTGATGCCTGCCATCAGCGGACAGACGCATCCCTTCGGCGACCCGGGCTTCAGCCGCGAAAACAACCCGCTCTACTGCGGCACTTACTTCGTGAGCGACGCCTCGCTGACTGCCCGTGGTGCCTGGCTCGAACAGGAGGAGGAGAAACTCGACACGAAGCCGATGCTGGGACCGTTTACCGACATGACCTACCGCCAGATTCAGGAGGAACTGGAGGCGTTTGCCGCCAGCGTGATCAAATATAACGACCTGCTCTACGGGGCGAAGAAGGAGAAGCGCGAGGTGATGGAGGTGTCGAAGGAGAAGAAGGCCGAGATCGAGGCGCTCTATGAGGCGGTGGACCGACGCGAGGGGCGGTTTGCCATCGTGCCGAAGCACCAGCATGCCGACTCGAAGCACACCATCGACTACCTGGTGAGCTATAAACTCGTGTCGCAGGAGGATGCCGAACTGCTGTATTCGCATAAGTATCTTATCACGAAGGAGGACCAGTTGGAGATGATGAAGCTGAACATCCCGAATAATGCTTATCTGAAGCGCATCCGACAACTCAGGGCGAGTGCCTTCTACTGCTGGCGGGCTTCGACGCTGGATAATGCCGACATCGTGACGTTTGAGTATATCGCCCAGATGTATCGTGAACTGCCCAGCGGCGTGTTCGGCACGAGCATCCTGAACCTGCGCAAGCGCAAGGCCAACGATGGCTTCTATACGAATCTCGACATCGAGAACGTTCATGGTTATATACCTGATGACGCACCGTGTATCGACAAGAGCGTGACGCTGCAGACCGCCACGCAGATCAAGAGCGGGGCAAAGTACACCGAGCAGTATGAGGCGTATGACTTCGACCGGCTGGCACGGGTGGACGACTGCACGCAGGACGGCGACGTGGTGGACGTGTTGCCGCTGCACATCGCCTTCGACTACAACGACAAGATGAACGTGATGGTGACGGGGCAGGTGTATAAGCGCGACGGCGTGGAGTGTCTGAACGTGCTCGGATCGATGTATGTGCAGTATGAGCGCAAACTCCACGCCCTGCTGGAGGACTGGAACCGCTACTATAGTCCGCACAAGAGCAAGAACCGCACGGTGTACTATTATTACGACTCGACCGCCAAGTTCCGTGGCTATGCCATCGAGAACAGCGCCGATTTTAAGGACACCATCATCTCGCTGCTGCAGAAGTACCAGTGGGACGTGGTGGGCGTGGATATGGGCCACCCGATGTTCCACACCGAGAAGTGGAAGATTATCAACGAGGCGCTGGGCGGCTTCTCCTTTCCGGGCATCAGGATCAACCGCATCAACAACGAGGCGCTGATCCTGGCGATGGAGCAGGCGGAGATCAAGGTGTCGTATTCGGGTACGACCAAGACCATCAAGAAAGACAAATCGCAGGAGAAGAATGCCGAGACCGAGGACAACCCGATGCCCACCCGTACCGATATCACTGATGCTTTCGACTCGCTGTATATCGGGGTGAAACTGTTCCGGTTCAGAACGTCGCTGCTGTTTACCCCTGGAGGACACTGATGAAAGGTAAAAAAGTAAAAAGGTAAAAAGAAAGTCGGTATGAAGATAAAGATTGACCTGAAGGTGCCGAAGGGCTGGCAGATGTGCTCTACCCGCGAGCTGGAGATGATTGCCGAGGAGATGATCCGCGCCAACCTGATGGCGGCCATGTCGCGCTTCCGTCCGTTTGACTGGACGGCGGTGAAGACGCGGCTGTTCTTCCGATTCGCACAGGTGGAGATTGTATCGTCTTCCCCGCCCTTCGGCAGGCTCAGGGACCGAGAGGAAGAGGTGTTTTTGTGCCGGCTGGCGAAGGGGAATCCGATGTATGATGCTTATAAGGAGGAGTTTGAACTGGCTACGTGGCAGGTGCATTCTTTCCTTGAGCAGTTGGCGTGGATCGATGCCGTGGATAGCAAGGGCAGGCCCGTGCCGATGCCGAAACTGATGTGGCCGTACCCGAAACGTATCTGGTGGCTGCGCTGGCGCAAGCCCGATGGTGAACTGCTCGACGGTATGTCGTGGCAGACGTATCGGCTTATCAATGACTGGATGGAGGCGTTATCCTTCGACAGGCTCAGGAACCGTGATAAGAGCGAAATGCGCAGAGAGCAGGATATCCGGCTGACGGTGCTGGGGCTGATGTTCGGCTGCCCGAAGTGGCGGGTGAGGCTGGCCAGGATCAGCGACGTGGAGTGGCAGGTGATCTTGTTCTGGTGGTCGTCGATGATGCAGTACCTGAAGGAGCAGTACCCGAAGTGTTTCAAGCAGTCGGACAAGAAGAGCCGCTCGAAGGCTCAGCCGCTGCCGATTGAACTCTACACGCGATCGATGGCCACGCTCCAGAAGTATCTGGGTGGACTGACTGAGGCGCAGATCAACCAGCAGTCGGCGCATGCCATCCTGCGTCACATGAATGATATGGCGGTGGAGGCGGAGCAAATGGAGAAGCTACGGCGCAAAAAGAAATAGCGGCGGAACGCGCCTTGGAATTTGTTTAATTTTTAATTATATTGTTATGAAGATTTTAGGTTTTTCATTTAAACGGTTATGGCCCTTCGGCAGGCTCAGGGACCGTAGAATTAAGGAGATAAAGGCTTTGGTGGGGTGCTTTAAGACCCTGGAGCAGTTGGCGGCGGCGGGCATGCTGGCGTGGAACGTAAAGGACCGACGGCTGTTCGTGATGCAGCCGCTGGCGGTGGTGATGATGCAAACGGCGGAGAACTGGCAGAACTTCGTGCAGAACGTGTTTCAGTGGACGTATTACCATGCCTGTCAGCAGGCGTGGAACGACCTGATGCTGCGTGAGGAACTGGCGGCGGTCAGACGGGCGTCGGTGGGCGCAAACCACGAGAAGGTGGCGCTGAGTCGTGACGACGTGGACCGCATCCGTCGTGCCCGACGGGCGGAGATTGCCCAGGAGGATTTGGAACCGCCAAAGGTGGAGCCGTTTGAGATTTTTATCCTGCCAGACTCTAAGGAGGCTGCCCCGAAGCCGATTGCCGTGGGCTACTTCGATCCCGAAGCGAACCAGATGGAACTGGCGCCGTTTGATGAGATCGAGCCGCTGCTTCGTCAGAGCGAATAAAAAAGAACCCGCAAATACCTTCTCAGGGGATGCGGGTTCCAGGCATAAGATATAACTACTTATTAACGCTTTTTCTTTTCTGGCTTCTTTTTGGGTTTTGCGGGTTTGGGTGACTCTGCTTCCTGCGGGGCTGCTGCGGCCTTGGCGGCTCGCCAGGCTTTGTTTTCCTCTTTGGTCTTTTCGAGGATGGGCAGATAGCTGTCGGCGGTCTCGTCGCCTGCCAGTTCCCTGATGCGCTCGATGCGCTGGGTCATCGTCTTCACGCGATCGTCGCTCGCGTCTTTATCGCGGCGTACGATGTACCTATGTAGCGCCTGCAGTTCCTGCTTCTTTTCTTCCTCGGCTTTCATGCGGGCGGCGTATTCGGGGCTGTCCTGCTCGATGAGCGTGCGGATGCGCAGGTCGAGTTCGGGCGACTTCAACTTCTCGTAGTAGGGGTGGGTGATATAGAGTACCTTTTCGAGATCCACGCCCTTGAAGCGGGCTTTGAACCGCTCGATATAGGGCTGGTCGATGGAGAGGCGCTTATATTGGATGGCGAGGGCTTCGTCAACGGCGGCATAGGTGCTCTCAAAGGCTTCGCGGGCTTCCTCTGCCTGTCGGGCATAGGGTGCGATGGTCTTGGGGTCGGCGCCCTGTTCTGCCAGCAGTTTGGCGCGTTCTGATGCCGATCCGAAGACGGTGCGCTGGGCGCGTACCTGTTCGATGCGGGCTTTCAGTTCGTCGCTGCACAGCCATGCCAGGTCGGAGAGGTGCAGGCGGTCGTTGATGATGCGTGCTTCGGCAAGTTCAGCAACCGTGGTTTGTGCTCCTGACGGTTCCTGAGCTTGTCGAAGGGCCGGTGCTTCTTGCGTCCCTTCGGTAGCAAGCGTCCTTCGGCCGAGCGCGGCAGGCTCAGGGACCGTTGTGGGTGCAACCGTGGTTTGTGCTCCTGACGGACTGCCTGACGGTCCCTGAGCCTGCCGAAGGGCCGGGAAGAGCGAGGGGTTCTGCTGGTCGTAGGCGGCTTGGCGGGCGGCGCGTTCGGCTGCCAGTTCGGCATTGTTCTTCTCACGCGGTGCCACGTTGCTCACCTGTACATCGATGCCCATCAGTCTGGCGATGATGATCTGCTTCTCCATCTCGGGGTCGGTGGGTTTCGGTACGTCGATGCCCCGCAGTCGGGCGGCGGCTTCCTCCTTGGTGGGTCGTCCGCGACGGCGTGCCGGCAGCGACGGTGCCACGAGGGCGTAGGTGTGGCCGTCGGCACCTTTCAGGGAGAGTCCCTTGGCGATCTCGGTCTTGATTTTATCCACATAGATGCGGATGCGATGCACACGGGCACTGTAGTCGCCGTAGCGCACGGCCTTATCCACGAAGTCGCGGGCGAACTGGAAGGCGTTTAGCAGGCGCAGTCCTGTCTCGAAGTCCTTGATGGTGGACTGCTCCCAGGCATCGCCAATTTGCTCCAGCGCAGGGAGTTTCTTGTCGATGAAACTGGTGAAGTCGGTGACGTAGCGCAGCTGCTCGTCGGGGGTCATCTCGTTGTAGAGTTTGGTCTGTATCTGTTCCATAAGCGATTTTTGGGGATTGTTGCTGTGACAAAAGTACATAGTTTATATTTAATATTGGGACTTTTCACGGTCCCTGAGCCTGCCGAAGGGCGTGAAAAGAAACCCCCGAGTCTGCTCGAGACCCGGGGGACAATAAAAACTAACCTGAATCAAAATGCTTATGAGACCTTTTGACTTTCCTTATTGTACCAGCAGGGAATCCCAACCGCCCTGGGCGGGCTCTGTGACGTACAGAAGGGGATATTTCACCGGCTTGAGGTGGAACTCGCAGGTGGCCTGGCGATCGCTGTCGGCCGTGTCGCCCGTATCACCGGCGATGCCGCCATTGTCGGCTTCGCAGCGACGGTTGGGGTCGTAGACGATCAGCGACTCGTCACCGTCTTTCACGATGAAGAACAGATCGAGGTTGTTGAGGGCTCTGCTTGCCTTAGAGGAGACCTTGTTGAGCGACTCGATCACGATGGTGATGCCGAGGTCGTAGCCCTTGCGGGGACCAAGACTGGAGAAGCTCACCTTCTGGGCCTCGTTCTTTCCCTGAATCTTGTAGAGTCCCTTGCCGCTGGCGAAGACAGGTGTAGAGTACACGTTCTCCTCGGCGGTCAGGGGAGCTTCCAGGTCTGACTTGATACCGACATAGACGTCGGCACTGATGCCAGCCAGGTTCTCAAGACACTCGTCGGACTTGAGAATACTTATCATTGTAGGACAATTTGCTGCCATATTATAACTGTTTTTTTGCGTTGGTTATTACTGTTGTTTAAGCGAAGGGGCGGCAGCCTTTAGGCGGGCGATATCGCACCTTTGGGCTGCCTTGCCCCTTTTGAGAGATTTTTATCCGTCGAGGTCGGTGTCTTCACCGCCGCCCTGACCTACGTCTGCGACTGGTGTGAGGGCTACCGTGACGTTCACCTCGTTGCCTTCTGCATCGAAGAGCGGGTACTTGGTGGTACCGTCGGCTTCGGCTGTGGCGATGATGTAGAACTTACGGCCGACCCACTCGGCTTCCGTGTTCTCCTTCACTTCCACTTCGACGTACTCCTGTTCGTTGAAGGTCTTCTTCTCGCCTGTGGTCTCTGCTACGCCAGTGGCGTACTCAGTGTTGCCGTCGGCAGAATAGGATGTGAAGTTGTAACTAACCTTCTCGGGTTCCTGCTCCTCGGGATCTGGCTCGGGTGCAGGCGTTTGGTTAGCCGGGTCGCCTCCGGCTGCTATTCCCCCAAGGGTGCGAAGACGGCTACTGCGCTCTCGGGCTGGCCCTTTGTCACGACGTTGGCCGTGGCGGTGGTGGCGTTGGAAGCGCCCTGCCAGCGAACGAACTTATAGCCTTCCTTCGGTGTGGCGGTCAGCGTGAGGGTTGTGCCCTTGGCATACTCGCCGTTCACGGGTGCGGGGCTCACGGCCACGGTACCCATCTTAGAATCGTTGGCTACGACTGAGAAGCTGTCCTTCTGGTAGTCGCCGCTCCAATACTTGTCCTCGATGGTGCCGCCGTTGGTCACGAAGCAGGCTGCGTTGATGCGCAGGATGCGGGTGCCGAACACGCCCTGGATCTGGAATGTGATGGTCTTGTGGTCGCCGCCAGGTGTCGGGTCGCCGTGCATGATGCTGACGAACGACTGGTCGGCTGTAGAGTTTACACCGAACTCCATGTTGCCGGGGATGGTGGCGATCATGCGGGTGCCGTCGCCGAAGTCATCTGAGGGACAGAATGTCACCTTCGGGTACTCGCGCACCTTGAAGTTGCCGTTTGCATCGGGGATGAACTGAACGGCCTGGTGGCTGCGGTGCTTCTGCTCATAGGCATCGGCGATGTTGTTTCCATAAGCGGTGCTCATGTAAACGATGCTCTCGCGGCGCTTCAGGGCGGGGTGCCACTTGTTGTACCACTTCACGAATGCGTCCCATGCCTGGCTGTCGCCCTCTGATGCGGGTGCGTCGAGTGCTTCGCAGGGAATCAGGTTGCCGGCTGCCACAGACACCTCGCCGTTGGCGATGTCCTTGTCGAGGTTGGTGTGCAGACCGTTGAAGAGTGCCATCTCTGGCTTCTCGCTGTTCTCGTCACCGTGCCAGATGCAGGGGAACACGTTGTCGTTGAAGGCGATACCGATCTGGTCGATAAACTCCTCGGTCTTCGGGAATGAAGGCTGGGCAGAGCCGTTGATGGTGATCTGCACGGGCTTCTCCTGGAAGTCGTCCTCATTGGCGGTGTAATGATCCCATACGATGTGGGCTTCGAGTACACGCTCCGTCATGTAACCGAGCGTAGAGTTCTGTGACTGGCCTACCACCTTGCGGCGGGCTGTGCCACCCTTGCGGTTGAAGATGGTAGCGGTGTCCTTGAACTCGATACCAGTGATGACCTTGATGGCCATGCGCTTCAACTCATCTGCGCTGTAGTACGCAGGACCCATGATGATGTTGGTCTGAAGGCGATCCTTCACATGGGTTAGATTGTCAATTCCGATAAATGCCATAATCTTTAAATGTGTTGGTGAATAAAATGTTGTTAAGAATGAAGTCTCTGTAGTCGTTGTGTAGGTTGGGGGCGGTGATCACTTGCGTGATGCCTCGAACTCCTTCTTCCGGCGCATGTTCTCTTCGTAGGACAGTGCGGGATCCATCACGTACTGGGTCGAGATAGTCACCTCCGGGGCTTCTGCTCCGCCACCGTTGTTGTCGGGGGCTGCGCCTGCCTGCGGCTGTGCGCCTGCGTTGTTCTGGAGTTCTTCGATCTGACCGTTCAGGTCGGTGATCTGCTGGTCACGCTCCTGGATGGTGCCCTCGGCTGTGGCGAGCGATGTGCGTGCGCCATCGACGTCGGCCTGCAGCTGCTCGATCTGTGCCTTCTGGCCCTCGATGGTGTCTGCCTTGGCGTTGACATCGGCCTGGAGGTCGGCCTTCTCCTGCTCAAGGGCTGAGATGGCGTTGTCCTTCTCGGTGATGGCTGCGGCGTGCTCGTCGTTGATAATCTTGATCTGAGCGTTCAGGTTGTCACGCTCTGCGGTGAGGTCGTCGGCGAGTTTCTTCGCGTCGGCAATCTCCTGGTTCTTCGCCTCGATGGCGGCATTCAGAGTCTGCAGCAGTCCTTCGTTGAGGAAGGCGCCGCCCTCTGACATCTGCATCTCCTCGACTTCGAGAAGTGCAAACACTGCGGGGAATTTCTCTTTCATGTTGATAGTGTTGTTATTGGGGTTTAACATGTGTCGGTTCTGAGTGGACTCCTTGGCGGCCGGTGAGATCTCCACCACGCGGTTGAACACTTCCTGAAGGGTTTTCTGCCCATCCATCAGGATGCCTTCCACCTCCTTGGCGGTGAAAACCTTGCCATGCAGGTGCTCGTCCTTGACGTTCGGACAGGCGGCTTTCACGTCGGCACGGAACTCCACACCGAGCTTTGCCAGTTCCTCGACGAGCAGTTTGGTGTTCCCGTCGTTGGCCACGTCGCGCATCTCGCGGTTCTTGTCGAACGACTCGGGATCATAGAGCTCGTGGTAGGTCTCGCCAGTGGCCTTGTTTCGCTCACCGTCTTTCTCTGTATAGAATGCGGCCATCACGCCGATGCAGCCAATCTGGTTCTTCGGGTGCATGTAATAGCGCTCGTCGCAGAGGGCAGCCAGATACATGCCTGCCGAACAGCACATGCCATCAACATAGGCGATGACGCTCTGGTTCTTCTCATGGGCGTAGTCGATGGCCTGCTGGAAATCGTTCTTTGCCCAGGCAGAGCCACCCGGGGTGTTGATGTAGAACACGTGGCCGATGCAGTCGGGATTATTGGCGTTGTCCATCATGCGGTCGCGGAGTTCGCGCGATCCGTAGGTGCAAGCACCGCCGTTGCGGGTGATAGGACCATCGACGTAGAGCACGCTGACGAACTTGTCGCGCTGCTGTGATACGGGCGAGCCATTCTCGTCGTCATCAATACGGTCCTCCGTGATCTCCTCGCCTGTGGCGATGGATATCTTCGTGCTCAGGATTTTTGACTCTTCTTCGAACGCTATCAGTCCTCTCTCGTAGTGGCTACGGAACAGACGGAGGTAGGCGGGAAGGATCATCCAGCACTTGGTGGTTCCAATTTCGGTTTGTACGTTCATGTTACGTTTCTGATTTTTAATTAATCTATCGGCAAAAGTAAGGCATCGGGGATTTCTTCGGGACATCTATTTCGTGCAAAAACTGGCTTTTTCAGGCAAAAACGGTCGTCTGTCGGACAAAAAACAGGGCCGATGCTCACGCACCAGCCCTGCTGTGTAGTTTCACTTTTATAGCTATTTATGATTTTAAAAAAAGATAATATAATATCGTCTATGTCAGGCGTATCATGTTCGACATCGACTGCATCGACACCTTCACCGTCTGCTTCTGCTCCTGGGCAAACTGCTCCTCGACGGTCGCCCTGGCGGTGTTGGGCAGGCTGTAGAGCAGGAAGCGGGTGCCGTCGGCTGTATGGAGCACGACATGGAAGTCGGCACCTTCAATCGTGAGCTGTGCCTGGCGCACCTTCACGAAGTCACCGCGCACGGGCACGGACAGGTCGTGCTGCCGCAGGAATCCCGCTGCCTGCGCCTTTTCTGTGGTCTTCAGCGTCGGGGCTGAGTCCATCGTGCCGGCATAGTTGTCGTTGTCGTTGATGTCGATTACCATCGCTGCCGTCCCGAAGGTGCAGCCGCTGAGTTCTGTCACTGAGTTGGCCATCGGCGGCACGGGGATGGTGCATGCGCTTGCGGGGATGAGTTCCACGTGCGTCACCTCGTTGAGGAATGTCTCGTTGCAGTTCATTTCTTCTTCTCCTTATATATTATATATAATGTATAGGATGACCGCCTTTTTGGATTTTGGCTGTTTCCTGCTGCAAAGATAATACAAAAAAGGCTTGAAAAATCATCGGTTTTATTTTGCCCCCTTAGTGGCGAAACTTATTGCCGCATCTTATAACTTTTATTAATTCTCCGTTTAACTTCCATTTGCAGTGGTTTTCCCGTTTTTCGGGAAGTATGCAGTAAAAGGTTGCGGGGCGCCATGACTGTCACAGCCGTGCGCCCCGCTCGTTTTATCTATAATCATTCGAAGGGAATCTTCATCAATGCCAGCTTCGGGAAGTGATGACCGTCAACATCTGTCAGTCCTATCTTCATTACTCCAGATTCTGTTTCCTTCTCAGGTCCTCCATGTATGCGCGGCTGTCGGAGATGGCGATGCGCATGTCAGACAGGCGGGCTTTCATGTTGTCGGGAAGGTTCTTCTGCCGCAGCAGGTCATCGACGATATGGATGTACTTCGTCATAAACTCGAAGACAGCCGCGAAATAGCGTTTATTTCGCTTCTTTACATCGCAAGCCGAGCAGGTCTGGACGGTAAACAGATCTTTATATGCCTGCGCCCGTTCATCTACAAGTTGATTCACCCTATACCGCCACTGATTGTATTCCGCCTCGTTCTGCTGCATCGCATTTACTTTTCCGCGCCAGTGGCTGATCCAGCCGCGCAGTTCTGTTTCTTGTTTGGCATTCGCTTTGCGCTCGGCTTCCAGTTTCCAGCCGAGCACTTTGGCCTTGCGCCGCCAGAGGGATGTTTCTTCCTTTCGCCGGCGGTTGGCCTTGATGAGCATTTCTATCAGTTGCTCCTTCGTCTTTGATTCAAGTCGTTCCTTCATATCTTAAAATAATTGTGGCTGCTGCTGCTCCAGTCGGATGCGCTCGCAAGCCTTGTCGTAATATTCCTTATTCAGTTCGAACCCTATGAAATGCCGATTTTCCCGAATGCAGGCGATGCAAGTGGTTCCTGATCCCACACAACTGTCGAGTATTACCCCCCCCGTATTGGAGTAGGTGAGTACCAGATAGCGCAAAAGGTCAACGGGCTTCTGGGTGGGGTGGAACACCGAGGTCTCATGCTCTTTCTTGATGCTGATGATTGACATCGGGAACTTCTCATTGGGCCGTGTCGGTTCCACCTTGCGTATCTGCTTGTCGTAGTCGTAGGTGCGACCCGACTTATATTTGCCGTAGCACTGGTTGGTCTCCTTATGCACGCCCTTGCCTTGAGGATGGCTGGGCAATCCGACCTCCATCTGCGGGTTATAGACGGGAAGCTGCTTGTAGAACACGGCGATATCCTCGTGACAGCGCATCGGCATGCGGTTGGCATTCAGGAACCCCGTCGCCCGGCCTTTATACCAGATCAGGTTGTAACGCCACAGTTTCCTGTTCGACATCATCAGTTCGGCTGTGAACATGCCCTGGCAGAACAACAGGATCGCACCGTTGTCCTTGATTACCCGCTCATATTGCGCCCACAACGGCTCGAAGGGGATCATGCGGTCCCACTGCGCATGGGGATTGTCCTTATGGAGCACTTCATAGGGCAGGTCGGTGATGATGGCATCCACCGTTCCGTCTGGAATGCGCTTCATGCCTTCCAGACAGTCCTCGTTGTATATCCTGTCGAGTTGGATTGCTTCCATTATGAGATCTCCACGATGTACGTCAGGACGGCCAGCACTGCAAAGAACAATCTCAGCAGGTAGAACACCCAGCCGCCGTCGGAGATGTGGTCAGGGTAGTCTGAGAAAGATTTCTCTCCCTTGCCGTTGAGATAGCGGACGAACAACTCGAGCGTGACACCCTGCCACAGATTCTGCGCCAGTCCGAACAGCAGAGCCACCAGTGCCAGGATGATGGGTGTGGAGTTGCGCGGTGCCAGTATGAGGATGGCGGCCACCATCCAGTAATAGACCGTGTTGGCCTTCGCCGTATGATAGTACATCGCATCCACGGCTTCCTTGATGCTGATCTTTCCCTTCGGTGCTTCGTCTGAAGTCCTTTTCCTGCTCGGAGTCTTACGTTTATTATTTTCCATCACATGATTGTTTTTTTGGTTTACTGTTTCAGACAAAGACCGCCCCGCTCGGGGAGTGTCCCCAGGCGGGTGGTCTTCTTCAAAGGTTACTTTTTCTCCGTGTCGGTTACGAAAAAGTTGCAAGCCTCGATGATGGCTGTGCCTGCCACGACGATGGCCGAGTTGATGGCCGTCGCGTTTTCAGGTGACGTGTAGGTCACAATGGCGACGCCTGCTGTCTGCAGGGCGCCCACGATGCCCGATATCAGGGCAAAAACTTTCTTACTCATAATGTTTTTGGTTTTGAATTATACACGATTCCCTTGCGGGGTTATTTGTTTTTTCGCGGTTTCTTGGTCTTTTGCAGGATATTCTTCAGTTCCTCGTCGGTGGAGTGGGGATTGTCCTCCAGCACCTGCAGGAACTTGTCGCGTCCGAGTTTACGGTAATATTTCACGAAGTCCGCGCGGCAGAGGTCTGCAGGCTCACCAGGCTCGATGGCCTTCTCACGTCCGGCTTTCTCCGCCTCTACGCTGAGTTCGAAGATGTCCTTACCTTCCTTGTTGACGATCGTATACACATGTCCGTTGGCCTTGATCTGACCGTAGTATCGCGCCACAGACAGAGGCGAGTTCGCCCAGTAGTCCTCTGCCATGCAGATGGGTTTAAAGTCGTTGTTGCTCATATTTTTCTATTTTGTGATTGTTTCCCAAACATATTGGAAAAAGAGATAAAACCATACAAGTATAAGTATCAGACACGGTATCGGCCATAGTAGCATGATGCCCAGTCGTAAAACGATGCGTATGCTACGATGAAGTTTATGAAAGAAACTGATTTCTCCCTCAAACAGTCCCCAAACTCCTATCAAAAACAAGAATCCACAGACAATATAAATTGCCGAAAAAAACATTATCTCTGCCATATTTCTTTCATATCTTACCGTTAATATTTATCTAATAAATGCACCTTTCAAAGATTGTGGCATTATTTTTTTACTTTACCATTCCACTCCCAGCGGACGCCAGTCTTTCGGTTCGGGCGTCTCGCGCTTCTTCCTGACTTTCTTCTTCGGCTGCAACTCGGGCAGGTCAGGCACGTCGCTGGGTCGGAAACTTATCGTATTTACTTCTATCATTTATCATAATTCATATTCGAAAAATTTGCTAACACTGGTAATAGTCATCGCGCCATCGTGCCATGAATGGCGATTTCTTCGTGCCATCGCCTACGACCTCGGCACGTCTGAGAATGGTGCGACCGCTTTCCAGATATTCCACGAAAGGCCGTGGCTCACGGGCTATCAGTTGCAACATGAGAAACGTCTTCTTTTCTTGTGAAATACGCTTTGGCAGTTTCAGATCGTTACAGATGAAGTGAGTGCCACCGCCATTATCGCGGTCGCCTGCTGTCAATGCCTCGGCTGCCTGTTGCACCCAGTGGAGCACAAAAGCCTCCTGGTGCAAGTTAGTCGGTTGCATGATTGCCTTCCCTTACATTCTTCAATTCCGTTGCAACCCTTTTCAGCGAGTGTCGCAGTTTCAGTCCGTTTGCGTCGGGCTTTACCTTGACTACGATGTTGGCGGGCTGGCGGTGGGCGATGCCTCGCATGTCGAGATACTTGATGATGTTCTTCGGGTTCAAACTATCCAACATATCGAAGATGTCCTCTTCATCCACGTGCAGAATGACTTTGCGGTTCTTCCGCTGATTGTCGCCTTCTTTTGGCTCTACCTGTATCACGTCGGCAATACAAGCGTAATTGATTGTAAGTCTCGGCATAATATCGTTTTTATATGACTTTTATCACTGTTACTTCGAAAAATCCTGCGGATATGAGACCGCAGGATTGCCGTCTATCCGGCTGCCTGGTCAATCTGTGGTCGGACGCCATTGTTTTTTCGCTTTTTGATTCTGGGTGCAAATTTACAGATTAAATTTTATACTTAACCCAAAAGATTGGTTAAATAATCTAAAAGATACACCTGTTTAGGACTGTAATTTGAAATTAATTATGTAAATTTGCACCCAAAAGGTCATACACCTTATTTATATAATATATACGACGAATAATTTATGAATTTGGAATATAAGAACGTGAAACAGGTGGTCGTCTGCGGCGACATCCACGGTGAGTTCGAGCAACTGATCCACACGTGCTGCGTGAAGTATAAGATGCGCGACACGCTCATCATCGTGGCTGGCGACTGCGGTTTCGGATTCCGGGGATTCCCCTACTACATGAACCTGCTCTATGGCAGGCATTACGACCGCCTGGAGCGCAGCAACGTGTATATCGCCTTCGTGCGAGGCAATCACGACGACCCGTTCTACTTCAGCAACAGGATCATATTCGACGAGCGTTTCCGTGCTGTGGAAGACTACTCGGTGCTGACGGCCTGCGGCCACAGGATCCTCTGCGTGGGCGGTGCCGTGTCGATCGACAGGGCGCTGCGGACTGCAGGCCAGGACTGGTGGACGGATGAAGCACCCGTGTTCTCAGCCGAAGCCGTGGATAGCCTGGCGGTGAATAACATCTATATTGATACCGTCGTGACCCACACCGCCCCGTCGTTCTGTGAGTTCACGTTGCCGGCAGGGTCGGTCAACAGTGAAGACCTGCTCCGTGACATGCAGCAGGAACGCCTGACGATGGACCGGCTGCTCGGTGCCCTGCTGCGTGATCACCATCCGCTGCGACGCTGGTACTACGGCCACTTCCATCAGTCATGGAACACCGACATCGACGGCATCCGCTACACGATGCTCGGCATCAAGGAGATGAAAATGTTAAATGATATAGACAGTTAAATTTATGGATGAAAAGTTTGATATAATTAATCTGCTGAAGGACAAATCGGCGCTCGTCAGATACCTGCTTAATATGATCATGTCGAGCGAGAAGTTCGCCCAAAACCTGCCCCTCCTCCGTGAAAAAGGATGGACCGAAAAGGGCATGCTCGACAAGGTGATCGAGATTACCGCTATTCAGTCGCAGCAGATGAAGCACCTGGCGCTGGTGGCGCTGCTGATAGCACAGTCAAGCGACTTCGACGTGATGGTGGGCCACATGCTGCAGAAGATGGGGCGCGGCGAGGAAGCACTCCAAGCGATGTTCGAGGCGAAATTTAAAGGCAAATGATTAAACAGATAAAGAGATGACAGACAGGTATATGAGACGCAAGAAGGTCGAGGAGAAAAAAGTGATTTGGCAGCATAGAATCGTGTTTGCAGTGCAGATGGGCAGGGATTTTCATTCCTGGTTCAACCTGCCGCCTGTCGATGGTATTCGCAAGACGGAAAACGGTAATCTGTCGGCATATATGAAGAATGTGGTCATGCTCGGACTTCAAAGCGAGGGTCTGTCGATTGTTCCCGTTGACGGCAGTTGGCTGTGCAGGGATGAAGAGGACAGATGGTGGGTACTCGATGAGAAGGCGTATGCCTCGCTTGACGAGGATCGCCACGTCACCCTCTTCCCAAACAGGCAGACGCAGAGGCAGGCTCTTGCCATTTTGGCTGCAAAAAAGATAAAGCAAGAGATTGAGTCGCTCCCGTTCAGTGAGCAGGAGGCGCTTTACAATGAATACCCGGAGTTTTTCACAAAGGAACAGGAAAATGAAATCAAGGAGGAGTGACAAAAGCGATACGTTATGGAAGAGAAAGAAAGCAAAATAACCTGCGCGGCTGTGATCGAGGTCGGAAGGTATCAGAAAGAAACGTTTGATAAGTGGGACCGTTGGGTTATTGCCAACTCCAAATATACACCCCAGCCGGCAGACATCGCATCAGCCGCAGCAGGTGGATGGATTGACGGCTACCTCTTTGCAAAGGGGGAGGCGCATTTCCTGGAGCCGAAATCAGCAAAGGAACCGACACCTGCCGACGCAAAGCCCGAAATCAAAAAAGGCTCATGGGTGGTGTGCCAGAACGAGACATATCAGGTAGTAGATGTGGATTATAACATTCAGGATGTGGTATTGAAGTTCCATACCAGGTCTGGTTCATATTTAAATATGACATACAAGATAGAAAATGTCCGTCCGTGGAAGCCTGCAGACATCAAGAAGGGCGACTATCTCACCTACGACCTGGGCGATGATGAAAAGATCATCTTTATCACACCCTACAATGGTGAATTGAATATTTCCTGTTGCGGTTACAACACGCGGGAAGGGTATTTCTGGGATAAGGACCAGTGCTGGCTCGGCGGCTGCGATGACAATATCCACCCTGCAATCTACGAAGAAATGAAACTCTTAGACACGAAGATTGCCGAGCATGGCCTG
>Ga0256407_10006018_pt1 | contig 19013 bp, 17 predicted proteins | sample RumenRJG_04DNA_FD_193489 | JGI IMG/M metagenome (GOLD analysis project Ga0256407, IMG submission 193489) | Bovine rumen microbial communities from Lethbridge, Alberta, Canada - RJG_04 | ecosystem: Host-associated > Mammals > Digestive system > Stomach > Rumen | place: Canada: Alberta... | reverse complement strand
ATCTGTGAAAATCTGGGTCATACAGCGCGTTTCTCCTTAAGAAGCGAATAGAAGCGAATCAGGCTTTGCAGCCGACCACACAGCACCATTCGCCCTGTTCAGTGACGCTTACGATCTCGAGTCCCTCGCGCAGCATGGCATCTTTGACGCTCTGCGCGCGCTCGATGAGAATTCCGGAAGTGATATAGACACCACCGGATTTAAGGCATTTGACTGCCTGGGGAGTAAGGGGCACCAGGACATCCGGCAGGATGTTGGCAAGTACAACGTCATAGCGGTTTTCACCGACTTTTGCCTGCACTTCCGGGTCATCGATGAGATTGCCGAGCAGGACTTCAAAGAGAGCCGGATCGACGCCGTTGGCCTGACAGTTGTCGGCAATGGCAGGGATCGCGCAGGGATCAAGATCGGTCCCTACCGCGCCGCGGACTCCGAGCTTGAGTGCCAGCAGGGCCAGGATCCCGCTGCCGGTCCCGACATCCAGAAGGAAGGTCTCCGGCGTGATATATTTACGAAGTTCCCGGATGCAGAGCTGCGTCGTTTCATGCATGCCGGTCCCGAAAGCTGTTCCGGGATCGATGTGGAAGATCAGCCGGGGCTGCTTCTCATGTCCGTCCTCCATGACCGGTTCGGGTTTTTCCCAGGAAGGAATCACAAGTATATCATCAATCCAGAACTGATGGAAGTACTGTTTCCAGTTGTTGATCCAGTCGATATCCTCTGTCTCGTCAATGGTGACGGTTCCCTCACCCAGATCTGTAAAGGCGCGGATCTCCTCGATCTTTGCCAGGATCTTCTCCCGGACCTCTTCCGGTGTGCATTTTGCATCATCTACGATGAGGTTTCCGTCTTCTGTCTCCTCCAGGAAAAAGCTGAGGACAGCAGTGCCGTCATCGGCCGGTCCCTCCGGCAGGATATCCACAAACATCTGCTCTTTTTCAGAGGCTGTAAGAGGCACATTGTCCTCGATCTGGGCTCCGTACAGCCCTATGTCCTCCATAAAGCTGATCAGTATATCCTCTGCGTCCGTTTTGGTACGGACTCTGAATCTCATCCATTTCATGTCGCGGCATGTCCTCCCGGTAAAAATATAAATAAAGATATAAATAAAGATAAATGATATGATGTAAAATTCAAAAGCTGGCAGCAGGAACTCCGTCTCGTCGCGGAAATATCTTCTGTGACAGACAGATACACAATAACACGAAAAGTTGTCAGGAGACAATTCCCCTGACAACCTTACGGTTACATCTATGATTCTGTGTTGCCGCTCAGATCCACCTGAAACGCGAGGTGTTTTTCGCGGGAATGCCAAGCTTTGTTTTTTCGCGACCCTCGTGTTCTACGGCGATCTACGGCATTATTTCATCATTTCTCCCAGAAACGTTTTTTCTTTTCTTTATGCTCCTTTTTGTCCGTGTCGGCGTCCTTTGCACCGGCGCGGTCCACTGCAGTGAGCGAATCACCTGTCAGCTCGTCAAACTTCCGGAGGGCTTCCTTTGCCTCCTTGCTGAGCTTTGTCGGGACATCCACCACCAGAGTGACATAATGATTGCCGCGGATATCTTTATTGCGCAGGGACGGTACACCCTTTCCGCGGAAGCGGATCTGGGTTCCGGTCTGTGTTCCCGCCTTGACATCATAGACGATCTTTCCGTCAACAGTATCGATCATGATGCTGCCGCCGAGGGCTGCGATCGGGTATGAAATGCTGACCATGGAAAAGATATCTGTTCCCTGGCGCTCAAAGATCTCATGGGGAGATACGATCACTTCTACAAGCAGATCGCCGCGGGGTCCGCCGTTGATGCCGGGCTCGCCTTTTTCGCGGATACGTACGCTCTGGCCGTTGTCAATTCCCGCGGGAATCGTGACATTGATGGTCTTGCGGCTGGTGATATAGCCTGTGCCGCCGCAGTCCGCACATTTGTCCTTGATGATCTTGCCGCTGCCGCCGCAGTCGGGGCAGGTCTGGACATTTCGGACCGTTCCGAAGAAGGATTGCTGCGTAAAGACGACCTGTCCCTTACCGCCGCACTTGGGGCACATCTGGGGAGACGTGCCGGGCTTTGCGCCTGTGCCGTTGCAGGTAGGGCAGGGATCCTTGAGGTTGAGCGTCAGCTCTTTCTCTGTGCCGAAAACAGCTTCAAGGAAGGTGATCCGGACACTGGTGCGGATATTTGCGCCCTTCATAGGACCGTTGGAAGCGCCTCTGCTTCTGCCGCCGCCAAACATACCGCCAAACAGATCTCCGAAAATATCCGAGAAATCCGCGCCTGTAAAGTCAAAGCCGCCGGCGCCAAAACCGCCGGTGCCGTCAAACGCCGCATGACCGTACTGATCATACTGCGCGCGCTTCTCCTTGTCGCTCAGAACCGCGTATGCTTCGGAAGCTTCCTTAAACTTTGCTTCCGCTTCCTTGTCATCCGGGTGCATATCCGGGTGATATTTTTTTGCAAGCACACGATAGGCTTTCTTTATTTCTTCGTCGCTGGCCGTCTTGCTGACGCCCAGCACCTCGTAATAATCTCTCTTCTGTTCAGCCATACTCCATCCAATCCAATATATGGGTTACAAATACCTGTGCAGTATGCACGCCTTTCATTCTGTTCAATTCAAGACGCTTCTCTCAAATCACAGATTCAGCCCAGGCCGCCTGCGCAGCCTGGGCAGTGTTCACTCTTCAAAACATGTTTTTTTCAAAAGATATAATTTCAAGACTCGCTCGCGAGTCTTGCGCGCCGGATGCGGGTTGCCCCTAAGGGCAACATCTTCCGTTCCGCATCCGTGCTGCATCCAACACACCTTTGGTGTGTGGGAGCGTTATTCTTCATCGCGGGATTGTACCCACGATGAAGCGAGTTTCACTTTTTGCGCGCGTATCCCACGACTGAAGTCACGGGTATTGCGCGATGAAGAATAAAATACTCGGCCGGTGCCCGCTTACAGGGGCAACAATTTGCTTTTATACCACACTGCGCCGGCCTCGTCAAGTGACGGGCCGCCGCATATGTGTCATTTACTTGATAATAGAATGATATGTGCCGTTATCAGACTTCGCGATAATCACCGTCTACGACATCATCATCTGCCGCATTGCTCTGTGTCTCCTGGTAATTGCCGGCTGCGCCGCCCATATCGGGACCTGCTGCACCCTGTGCACCCTGATACATCTGTGCGAACAGCTGCTGTGCGTCGTTCATCAGTTTTTCCTTGCCGCTCTTAAGAGCATCGATATCGGAATCGGAGAGGTCGGTCTGATCCTTGGTGCGCTCCAGAACTGCCTTGAGGTCAGCGATATCCGCTTCAACTGTGCCCTTGACTGCGCCGTCGATCTTGTCGCCGGCTTCCTTCATGGCCTTCTCGGTCTGGAAGACGATGGAGTCTGCCTCGTTGCGGGCCTCAACTGCCTCTTTGCGCTTGCGGTCTTCAGCCTCATACTGAGCAGCTTCCTGGACAGCCTTCTCGATCTCTTCATCAGACATGTTGGAGCCTGCAGTGATGGTGATGTGCTGCTCCTTGCCGGTTCCCAGGTCCTTTGCGGATACATTGACGATGCCGTTTGCGTCGATATCGAAAGTAACCTCGATCTGCGGCACACCGCGCATTGCGGGCGGGATACCATCCAGACGGAACTGGCCGAGGGACTTGTTGTCGCGTGCGAACTTACGCTCGCCCTGCAGAACATTGATGTCAACAGCGGGCTGGTTGTCGGCTGCGGTGGAGAATACCTGGCTCTTCTTGGTCGGGATCGTGGTGTTGCGCTCGATCAGAGGAGTCGCAATGCCGCCCATGGTCTCGATGGAAAGAGTAAGAGGTGTGACATCCAGAAGAAGGATATCTGTACCTGCATCCTTGTCGCCGGAGAGCTTGCCGCCCTGGATGGAAGCGCCGAGAGCTACGCACTCATCGGGGTTCAGGGTCTTGGAAGGCTCCTGGCCGGTCAGCTGTCTGACCTTCTCCTGTACGCAGGGAACACGAGTGGAACCGCCGACCAGCAGGACTTTGCCGATATCGGAGTTGTTGAGGCCTGCATCACGCATAGCGTTCTGTACAGGAATCGCCGTTCTCTCTACGAGATCGCTGATCAGCTCTTCAAATTTAGCGCGGGACAGGTCCATATCAAAGTGCTTGGGGCCCTCTGCTGTTGCAGTGATGAAAGGCAGGTTGATATTGGTGGTTGCGGAAGCGGAAAGCTCCTTCTTGGCCTTCTCAGCCGCCTCTTTCAGACGCTGCATAGCCATCTTGTCACCGGAGAGGTCAACGCCTTCTTTTGCCTTGAACTCGCGGACCATCCAGTCCATGATCTTCTGGTCAAAGTCATCGCCGCCGAGGTGTGTGTCACCGTTGGTGGACAGAACTTCGATAACGCCGTCGCCGATATCGATGATGGAGACATCGAATGTGCCGCCGCCCAGGTCATAGACCATGATCTTCTGCTCTTTTTCATTGTCCAGGCCGTAAGCCAGAGCAGCTGCGGTGGGCTCGTTGATGATACGCTCGACCTCGAGGCCCGCGATCTTGCCGGCATCCTTGGTTGCCTGACGCTGTGCGTCGTTGAAGTATGCGGGAACAGTGATGACAGCCTTGTCAACCTTCTCGCCCAGGTAGCTCTCAGCGTCCGCTTTCAGCTTCTGCAGGATGAATGCGGAGATCTGCTGGGGGCTGTACTTCTTGCCGTTGATGGTACGGCCGTGGTCTGTACCCATATCTCTCTTGATGGAAGAGATGGTATTGTCTGCGTTTGTGACGGCCTGACGCTTTGCGGGCTCGCCGACCAGACGCTCATTGTTCTTTGTGAAAGCAACGATGGAAGGTGTTGTTCTTGCGCCTTCTGCATTTGCGATAACTGTGGGCTTGCCGCCCTCCATGACTGCTACGCAGCTGTTTGTGGTTCCCAGATCGATACCAATGATTTTGCTCATGATTTTCCTCCTTATTTCAACGAAAAACTCGATAATATGCGATTTCGTCTATCAGACTAATTCTGTTTCAATTACCTGTTTTTTCTTATCTATAAGCTGTGTTAATGTGTTATCCGTTGTTCAGGTACTGTATATCGTCAAAGCGGCGCTGCCGCTGTTGTTTTCTTCTGTATCTGTTTTATATCTGCCTGTTTTAAAAAGTTCTCCTGAAGTCCTACTGCACAACGCCGACCATGCTATAGCGGATGACTGCGTCGTGATATTTGTAACCCTTCTGGAACTCCTGGGCTACGGTGCCGGAGGGATATTCCTCGCTCTCCACCTGCATGACTGCGTTGTGGAAGGCTGGGTCGAATTCCTGTCCGACCGCCTCGATCGGTGTGACGCCGAGGTCCTCGAGCTGCTTGACCAGCTGGCGGTAGACCATTTCCATGCCGCTTGCCAGGGGAGTGTCCTTCTCATTCTCGGGAACTGCCGCAAGGCCGCGTTCGAAGTTGTCCACGATGGGAAGCATCTTCTCGATGACGCTGCGCTCGCCCATGGAGAACATGGTCTGTTTCTCCTTTTCGGTCCGCTTGCGGAAATTCTCAAACTCAGCCATCTGGCGCTTCACGCGGTCCTCAAGTCCCGCGATCTTCTCCTCCATGGCGGCCTTTTCCTTGTCACCCTTTTTCAGCTTGCTGAAAAAGCCTTTCTTTTCGCCATCGGTATTATTTTCATCAGAATCCGCTTCGGATTCCGCTTCCTCCGTCTCTTCAGCACAGGCCTCACCGGCCTCTGTATCGGATTCTGCTGTTTCTGTCTCAGGAACCTCAGCATCCTGTGCCTGAACGGCCTCCCCTTCTCCTGAAGCCTCTTCTGTTACAGGGATCTCTTCGTCCTGCAGAATCTCTTCCACTTTCTTTTCTTCCATGAAATATGGGCTTCCTTTCTGTCTGTTTTTGAGTTCTGTTAGCACTCACTTGTTTCGAGTGCTAACATCTTTCATTTGAGAGAATAGCACCCTAAAGGACGGATGTCAACAAAGATTTATAAAGAATCTGTGAAAAGACATAAAGAAAAGGCAGCATCCCGTCTAATGTAACAGCCGGCAGCAGGCAATTCAAAAAGCACAAGGGTATGAACTAACTGCCCCTGTGCTTTTCTGTTGTTACAATACAGCCCCCCTCAAACGCAGGCACCATGTAACTGAATATTTATGATATGAAAGTCAAAATCTGGTAAAAGCCCCGTCTCGTCAAGTTGCACAAAGGTCCCGGGCACGCTCTCCCTCTACATTTCCTTGATCTCGATGCGTTTGATCTGCGGGATGCGGATCTCCGGAATTGTAAATGGCTGACCGGGGGCTGAAACATCCGCATTCTGACCCGGATCTGTTCCGGCTTCTGCTTTCCCTTCCGGTTTATACAGGTCGCCCAGCTGCTCCATAATGTCCTGCATGACGCCGACAACCTTGTCGTAGTCCATGCGCTTGGGACCGATGATGCCGATCGTTCCCTTCATGCCTTCCCCCAGCTCATAGGTCGCAGTGACCACACTGCAGTCGCGCATGCGCGCCACAGGCATTTCTTCACCAATATAAACCTGGATCCCGTTCTGCCCCTCGCCGGCCAAGGTCTCCTGGACGATACTGCTCAGGGCCTGTTTTTCCTCAAAATCACTGATGATCTCACTGGCCCGCTGATGATCGGCAAGCTCGGGATACTTGAAAATGTTATTGGCACCGCTGGTATAGATCTTAAGTTCATCCTCACTGCGGACAATCTCCGCCGCGGCATCGATGACATCATTGATAATGGCGGTATGAATGCCGGCATTGCGCTTAATGCCCTCGATCAGGCCCAGGGTGATTTCCTCTACAGCCAGACCGCAGAGGTTGGTGTTGAGCAGCATATTGAGCTTAAGCATATTTTCAGCCGAGAGCTCTTCCTCCACAGGGATGACCTTGTTGCGGATCAGATTTCCTTCTATAACTATAACCGCCAGCACATTTTGCGGATCCACCTGGGAGAGCTGGATAAACTTGATCTTGCTGCTGCGCGTTGTCGGAGACGAAATCATGGAAGCATAGTTGGTGCTGACCGCCAAGGTCTTTGCGACCTTCTGCAGGAGATTTTCCAGCTTGTCCTGCTTCGCGGCCAGGAAGTCCCGCATATCCAGAAGCTCTTTGCGCTGATCCTGCAGTTCCTGACGCTCGCTGCTGAGCATGTCATCGACATAGAGACGGTAGCCCGCATCCGTGGGAATGCGTCCTGCAGAGGTATGCGGCTGAGTGATCAGCCCCATTTCCTCCAGATCCGCCATCTCATTGCGGATCGTAGCACTGGAAAGCTTGAGGTCAGTGAGCTTGGAAATGGTCCTGCTCCCGACCGGCTCGCCCGTCTCCAGATAGTTCCGGACGATAGCCTTCAATATTCTCATTTTCCGATCCGGTAATTCCATATCATACCTCCTGAAAAACGATTCGGCAGGCATTGGAAGTCTGCCCTTCTATGTATTTTCTCTTTAATATTTGGATAATCAAGGCAATTAGCACTCCACTGGCTCAAGTGCTAATAAAATCTACTGGAAGAATAGCACCCTCTTCCGCGGATGTCAACAAAGGCCGCCATCCCAATGCAGGCGATATTATCCAATGCTTGTGACACTTCTGTGACCGTCTGTGCGATATACTTACGTCATCAAATAAAAAACAACCCGCACATATGCGGCCCCATAAAACATAAGGAGAAAAAGAAATGACTAACGATATCAGAAAAATGAATGAAGTAGAACTGAAACAGGTTGCAGGCGGTGTCGACGGATACCATGGCCTGGATCCCCACGGCCCCTGGAAAAGGGTAAGCGGTCTGGAGACCGGCTGGCTGGCACTCAGGAGCGATTACAAGTATAATTCCGGCAATGAGATCGGCCAGCTTTACAACGGCGACTGGGTACAGGTCATCGGCAACTCCGCAGATGCGGAAAACGATTTTGACGGCCCCGGAATCACATGGTACACATGGGTCTACTCCGAGCGGCTCGACAAGAGCGGATGGGTAAACAGCCGCTTCCTCGCTGACTGATCCCCGTCCGGATTGGCATCCCGTCTGAAAATGAGCCGAATGGGATCCGTCTGCAGAGGAATATAAATAACAAAGATGCAGGAAATGCACGAATGCAAAAAACGCAAAGACGCAAAGACGCAAAAAATGCGGGGTGGCAGCGAAAGCTGTCATCCCGCATTTTTTCTTTATATAATCCTTTAGATCATCTACCTGACGGGAGCAGTTATATTCCCTGCTGCTCCTTTTTTAATGTCTGGCACTGCCGATACGGACCAGTGCGCGGTAGAGCTTGGCCTCGGTGAGGAGTCTTGCTTCCTCAGAGAGCTTGTCTTCGCGGAGCTTTGACTCCGCACGGGCTTTGGCAGCCTCTGCACGTTCGACATCGATATCTTCACTCCACTCCCAGGTAGTAGGGAGCAGGTGGCATTCGTTGTCCATCATAGAGCACATGCCCCCGATGCAGGCCGCGGTACGTTCTGAGCCGTCCTCCATGATGACATGGGCGGTTCCCATTCCGACAGCCGTGCAATAATTGATGTGCCGCGCGAGGATGGCGAGATCACCGTGCGTGGAACGAAACATCAGGCGCTGTACGTCCCCTTCATATGCGAGACCGTCCACCGTGACGATCTTCAGATGGAAGGTATTTGCCATGGGAAGTCTCCTCCTTTACGCGTTTTTGGCCTTCTCAAACGCCTCGTCGATGGAACCGACGAAGAGGAATGCACTCTCGGGAAGGTCATCGCACTCGCCGTCAAGGATCATGCGGAATCCGCGGAGAGTCTCCTTGAGAGGGACGTATTTGCCGGGAATACCGGTGAACTGCTCTGCGACAGAGAAACTCTGGGACAGATAGTTCTGAATCTTTCTGGCGCGGAAAACGGCCTGTTTATCCTCGTCGGAAAGTTCGTCCATACCCATGATGGCGATGATATCCTGCAGTTCACGATATCTCTGCAGAACCTGCTGCACGCCTCTTGCCACTGCGTAGTGCTCTTCGCCGACGATCTCGGGGGAGAGGATACGGCTGGTGGAATCCAGCGGGTCAACAGCGGGATAAATACCCATGGAAGCGATCTCACGTGCAAGGACGGTGGTCGCATCCAGATGGGTGAATGTCGTCGCGGGAGCCGGGTCGGTCAGGTCGTCCGCAGGGACGTAGACTGCCTGAACAGAAGTGATGGATCCCTTCCTGGTGGAAGTGATACGCTCCTGCAGGGCACCCATGTCTGTTGCCAGCGTAGGCTGGTAACCGACGGCGGAAGGCATACGGCCCAGAAGCGCAGACACTTCGGAACCTGCCTGTGTGAAACGGAAAATGTTGTCGATGAAGAGCAGCACGTCCTGATTTTTGACATCACGGAAGTACTCTGCCATGGTCAGTCCGGAAAGGCCGACACGCATACGGGCTCCCGGCGGCTCGTTCATCTGACCGTAGACCAGTGCGGTCTTGTCGATAACGCCGCTCTCCTTCATCTCGCCATAGAGGTCGTTGCCCTCACGGGTACGCTCGCCGACACCTGTAAAAACAGAGATGCCGCCGTGCGCAGTCGCGATGTTGTGGATCAGCTCCATGATCAGGACGGTCTTGCCTACACCTGCGCCGCCGAACAGACCGATCTTACCGCCCTTTGCGTAAGGGCAGATCAGGTCGACGACCTTGATGCCGGTCTCGAGGATCTCCGTAGCGGGGATCTGGTCTTCAAAGGAAGGTGCGGGACGATGGATCGCCCAGCGCTCCTTTGCGTCCGGTGCGGGCTGATTGTCTACAGGGTCGCCCAGAAGGTTGAATACTCGTCCCAGGCATTCCTCGCCGACAGGAACCGTAATGGGACCTTCCGTGTCGACGGCATCGATACCGCGGACCAGTCCGTCGGTGGAGCTCATGGCGATGCATCTGACAACGTCATCACCAATCTGCTGTGCCACCTCGGCGATCAGTCTGCGGCCATCAATATTGATCTCGATGGCATTGAGCAGTGCAGGCAGCTCGCCCTCCTTGAACCTGATGTCAAGGACAGGACCGGTTACCTGTATTACCTTGCCGATATGTTTTTCACTCATTGATTTCCTCCATAGTGCCGCTCTAAAGAGCGGCACCCCGAAGCATTTTTCGCGTAATATTATCGCGTAGTATTATTCGCGTAGGCGAAAATGCTGATGGGATCATCGATCCCGGTGCTGTAATCTATGTTCTCTGCACCGGATCTTCTCTTATAGATAGTCTATAAATAGTCTAAGCTGCGCGTCTGTTACGCTCCCTCTGCACCGGCCACAATCTCTGTGATCTCCTGTGTAATACTCGCCTGTCTCGCGCGGTTGTAGAAGAGACTGAGATTCTCGATCATCTCGCTCGCATTGTCCGTCGCGGCTTCCATGGCCGTGCGGCGTGCCGCCAGTTCGCTGGCGACCGAGACATTGATACTGGTGTACAGGATTCCCGCCAGATATTCAGGAACGATCGTATTGAAGACTTCTTCCCCGGAGGGCTCGTACAAAATCAGGTCTCTGGTAGCGGGTTTCTCATCCAGATCAGGATTTTCGAAATCTGACAGGGGCAGAAGCGCACTGGATTTCGGCACCTGGGACATCATGGAAACAAAGTTGGTATAGCACATGGACACATGTCCAAACTTCCCTGCTTCATAGGCCTCGCACACAGACTTGGCAATACGGAAACACTCCGAAATCGTCACCACAGCGACCTCCGCGTATTCATCCGTAAAGATTTCCGCGTTTCTGTGACGGAAGTACTCCACTGCTTTTTTTCCGATCGGAAGGACTGCATAGTCCTGCCCCTCCATCTCTTTCTCCGTGAACTTGAACAGGTTGGCATTGTAGCCGCCCGCAAGTCCTCTGTCTCCGGCGATTACGATAAAGAGACGTTTCGGATTCGTACCCGGTTTTGTAAAAGGAGACTGAAAATCCGTGTTTTCATTTGCGATCGTCGTGAGTGTCCTTTTCATGGTCCGCAGATAGGGCTTACTCTGCATCGCCTTGTCCTTTGCTTTTCTGAGCTTGGAAGCGGCGACCAGCTGCATGGCCTTGGTGATCTGCATCGTATTCTGGACACTCTTGATCCGCAGCTTGACTGCTTTCATATTAGCAGCTGCCATTATTATCCTCCCTATGCCTGGCTGGTTCCTGCGCTTTTCGCTGTGAGAAAGCTCTTTGTAAAGCCTTCCAGCACGGATTTGAGTTTCTCGTCGTCTTCTTTACTGAGAGCGCCGGTCTCGCGGATCGCCTTCATAACAGCAATGCCGTCGGGATCCTGGTTCAGACGTCTGTTCAGCTGCTCCTGGTACTCCGCTATATCCGCCACATCGACATCCTTGAGGATGCCGTTGACGGTCGCGTACAGGATCGCGACCTGATTCTGGACTTCCCAGGGAGCGTTCTTGCCCTGCTTGAGGACTTCGACGATACGCTCGCCCTGTGCCAGACGGGACTTGGTGTCTTCGTCCAGGTCGGAGCCGAACTGTGCAAAACTCTGCAGCTCTCTGTACTGTGAATAGACCAGCTTCAGTGTACCGGCAACCTTCTTCATGGCCTTGATCTGCGCGTTACCGCCGACTCGGGAGACGGAGATACCGGGGTTGATCGCCGGCATGATACCGGAGTGGAAAAGCTCGGTCTCAAGGAAGATCTGACCATCTGTAATGGAGATGACGTTGGTCGGGATATAGGCCGAAACGTCGCCTGCCTGGGTCTCGATAATAGGAAGGGCTGTCAGCGAACCGCCGCCCAGCTCATCGGAGAGTTTTGCAGCACGCTCAAGAAGTCTTGAGTGCAGATAGAAGACGTCGCCGGGATATGCTTCACGTCCCGGAGGCCTTCTGATCAGCAGGGAGATCGCACGATAAGCGACCGCGTGCTTGGAGAGGTCATCGTAGATAATGAGGACGTGTTTGCCCTTGTGCATAAAATATTCGCCCATCGCGCAGCCCGCATAGGGAGCGATGAACTGCAGCGGAGAAGGCTCGGAGGCTGTCGCCGCTACAACAATGGTGTAGGACATGGCGTCTGCGGCGCGCAGGTCGGAGACCAGGCCGGCCACGGTGGATCTCTTCTGGCCGATTGCGACGTAAATACAGATAACGTCCTTGCCCTTTTGGTTGATGATGGTGTCGATTGCAATTGTTGTCTTGCCTGTCTGACGGTCGCCGATGATCAGCTCACGCTGGCCTCTGCCGATCGGGATCATAGAGTCGATCGCCTTGATACCTGTCTGCAGGGGCTCTTTGACCGGCTGACGTTCGATGATGCCGGGTGCGGGTGATTCTACCGCGCGGAACTCGCTGGTCTCGATCGGACCCGCGCCGTCGATCGGCTGTCCGATCGCGTTTACAACACGGCCGATCATTGCCTCGCCGACGGGAACGGAAACGACACGGCCGGTGCGCTTGACAGTCTGTCCTTCGCTGATACCTGTGTCTTCTCCGAACAGAACGGCGGAGACGCTGTTCTCCTCGAGGTTCTGTGCCATGCCGAACGTGCCGTCAGCAAATTCCAGCAGCTCGCCCGCCATGCAGTTCACCAGCCCGCTGACCCTGGCGATACCGTCACCGACTGTGAGAACGGTGCCGGTCTCGTTCTGGATGATCGCATTCTCGTAATATTTAATCTGACTGCGGATCACCTGGGAAATCTTCTCTGGTTTTAATTCCATTGCTATTCCTCTATATATGTAAATGAATCTACATATTTCTCACTGTTTCAGTCCATGTACCTTGTAAATCATCAAAGTACGGTTTCTGTGACTCTCCTGCGGAGCTCGTCCAGCCTGCCGCCGACGGTTCCGTCGAACAGCTTCCCGTCCAGTTCGACACGAAGGCCGCCCAGGACCTTTGCATCCACTTTTCGGGACAGCAGGACTTTCTTTCCGCTGATCTTCTCCAGTTTTGTCAGCAGAGCTTTTGCCTGCTCATCGCTGAGCGGGACGGCGCTGACTACTGTCGCCTCGGAGATTCCGTGATCCCTGTTATAGGATTTACGGTAGGCACTGCAGCAGGTGGAAAACCCTCGCAGCATTGCCTTCTCTACAAGAATCTTGAGAAAATTCAGCAGATAAGGATGGATCTGTCCGCCGAAGGCCTCATCCAGCAGCTGAGTCCGGGTTTTCACCGGAACCGAAGGCTCGGAGAGAAGCGTGACATAGTCGGGATTCTGTGCCAGAATACCGCGTACTGCCTCGAGTTCCTCCATGATCTGCTCATCGGCCTTTTCCTCAACAGCCAGATCGTACAGGCTCTGCCCGTAAAGACCCCATGCTGTCGTCATGATGCCTCTCCTACATTCTGAATAAATTGATCAATGAGTTTCTTGTGATCCTCTTCGTTGATCTCTTTCTCAACGACCTTGCCGGCAATATCCATTGCCAGCCCGCCGATCTCGTTCTTGACCTCATTGATTGCTTTTTTGCGCTCCTGCGCGATATCGGCTTCCGCCTGTGCCTTGATGCCGGCGGCCTTTGCCTGTGCCTCCTGCACCAGTTCATCGGCGCGTCCCTGCGCCTCTTTCTGTGCACTCTGCACGATTCTGGCAGCCTCTTCGCGCGCATTTGCAATGCCGGACTCGTACTGGTTCTTCAGATCGTCAGCTTCTTCTTTGGCCTGACGGGCATCCCGGATCTCCTGGTCGGCAAGATTTTTTCTCTTTTCAAGGATCTCATTGATCGGTTTAAAGAGAAATCTTTTGATCAGATAGAGCTGGATCATCAGGTTCAGGAACTGGGCGATCATAGTCCACGGTACAAGTGTAACCAGTGGCTGTGTATTCATACCTTTCCTCCATGGATATTGGCTTTTCGTCTGAAACCTGCGAAAAGAATTATCCCAGATAACCCATAAACATGCCGGGTGCGACGAAGATCAGAAGAAGGCCGGTAACGAAACCGTAGATACCGGTTGTCTCGGCGATAGCGCAGCCCAGAAGCATTGTGCTGGTGACATCGCCTTTGCACTCGGGCTGACGGCCGATTGCTTCCAGAGCCTTTGCAACCGCGTTGCCTTCACCGATACCAGGGCCGATACCTGCGATCAGAGCGCATCCTGCGCCGATGCCGCAGCCTGCCAGTGCGATACCTTTTGCCAGAAATTGCATTTCACTCATTTTGTTCTCCTTCCGGGAAAATAGCTTTCCCTCTCATTAATATTTCCGAAAAAAACAATCCTTGTTCGCAGCTGTCTGTATGATGACAGCCGCCGATATTCATTTTTGAAAAAACTGATAATAATCAGTCTGCTGCGCTTTTCTGCTGCGCGTTTTTTTCACCCTTCCGCAGCATTGGCAATGTACATGATGGTCAGCATTGTAAAGATAAATGCCTGCATCACGCCGGTAAACCAGTCGAAATAGAAGGACAGGATTGCCGGAAGACCCACGCTGAGGATCGGAATGTTGCTCAGGAAATCACCGACAACGCCCGGGATCAGTCCCAGAAGTGCGCCGGAGGCAATGGCCAGAGCCGCATAGATCAGACCGTTGATAACAATACCGGACAGGATGTTGCCGAAATGACGGCAGGCCATACTGACAGGTGTCGCGAGCTCTGACAGGATGTTAAAGGGCGTCATGACAGGGATCGGTTCTGTAAATCCCTTCATATAGCCAAGAACACCGCCGGCCTTGATCTTATTTGCCGTGATCAGTATAAATACCAGGATCGCCCAGGAAGCCTCCGTCGACAGGTCTGCCGTCGGACTCCGGAAGATCGGGATCAGACTGATCAGGTTTGAGACAACACTTGTGGCAAAAATGGTGGAGACAAACGGAATCAGGTTGTCAAATTTCGTACCGCCCGTATTGTTCCGTACCAGGTTGTTGCCCAGTTCCACCAGCATCTCTGCAAACGCCTGGCGTTTGGAGATATTTTCCACCTTTAAGTTGCGCGTCAGGAAAATGCACAGTCCAGTGATAATGAGCATAACGATCCATGTTACTACGATCGTCTCCGTGATCAGGATATCCCCGAGAACAGGGATCCCCGTTGGAATTCTCGCGAATATCTTCGCACCGGAAATGTCAAATTCCATTCAGAAATCTCACCTCCTCCTTTTCTATAGTGTTTCTGCAGCATCTTGTAAATAACCATAACGCAAAATGCCTCAGGTTTTTTTATAACAGCACAGAACCTCCGGACCGCGATCCGTTCGTTCCGGTACTGCGGCAGACTGCCCCTCAGTTCAGGTGCAGATCTGCAAAAAGCCCTCAATGTTTCTTTTTGCAGAGCCGCTCTCCTGTCCCGTCAGGCAGAAAGCTTCAATCTGATGTTCCGGCTTCGGACATGTCTTCCAGGGGTTTTGCCTCGGACATGCCTTCCGGGGGTTTTGCCTCGGACATGCCTTCCGGGGGTTTTGCTTCGGACTCTTCTTCCGAAGTTTCAGCCGTTTCCTGAAGATGATCTGTCGGTTCCTGAGAATCTTCACCGGCTGCGCCGGAAGCCCCCTCAGCTCCGGCTGCGGTTTTTCCAGTCACGCCGAGCATGCTTCCCCGGATCTTGATCACAAAGCCCGGAATGAAAAGAGGAATGATGCCGGCGGCATAATTGAAACAGGGCGCAAAGATCGCGATGATGATCCAGATCACCCGCATCAGCATGCGGTTGCGGTAGCTGGCGTGCATCATACGCAGGGCATCGTCCTGATTTTTGACATTTACAACATTCTGGACCGTAACTGCCATCAGGAAGAAATTGGCAACGGCTACGGCTCCTCCGACCAGAGCTCCCAGAACCACACGATAATCAAACTTCACGGAAGATTCCGGGAAGATCAGATAAAAGATCAGGAACACGGCGATCAGGAGCAGACACCCTACACCTGTTCCCACCGCCACTGCGACGGTTTCTTTTTTCACTGCGCTTTGTAATTTCATGAATTTATACTATACTTTCCGATTTTTCTTTTCTATCAAAGAACTGCTGTCATAGCGATACTGATTACAAACAGAGCCACTGTCCGCGCCCCCCCTCGAAGGGTGTGTACATGTAAGGCTGCTCCCGGCCTTGACAGCTTATCATAAATGCTTATTAAAGGACTTCTCCCGGTCTCCCCGGCCTGTCTTCTTCTCCTTTCCGGTAACCGCCAGATAGACTTTGTAGGCGGTCATGAATGAGGCACCAAGCCCAAGGATCATGCCCGGCAGATAGATCCAGAGGCCGACACCGAAACGGGTGCACAGCATATAGCAGCCTGCAAGACACATCAGAAGAGGCATGGCCAGGGACAATCCCAGCTGTGCCAGGAGGGTAAGCTGCGCAAATATCTGATTCCACTTCATTGTGCACACCTCCCTTCGCCGGCTGCCCAGCCTGTTTGTAATACAAGGACACGAATGTTATTGTAACATAACTAAAGAAAAAACTCGACTCCCTAAGTACGGGATATTCCACCTCATTACACCGGAATATTTTCTTCAACTAATCTTACACGTTTCTTTTCTCAACAGCAAGCCATAAAGTCTGTCACACGGCGCAGTTCCTCTGCATCGTTATCTCGTCACACCCTGACCAGGGTGTGACGGTAACGTTGCGTCCGGCGATTCCAATTTCGCTTCGCGAAACGCCGAAGGCCGTAAAACTCCGGTTTTTGAGCGTTCCGACGCTCAAAAACACGTCGGATCTGGTGGGGGAGTGACTTGTAACTCTGCATCTCTTACTCTGCATGTATCCGGAACCCGGACTGTAACCGCCGCAAAGCGGGAAAATATGGCACAGGATGTGTCATTCATAAGAATGATCGCAGCTACTAAATAATTTCATTTCACTAAAAATAATAAAAACCGGCTTCGGCCGGTTTTTATTACGCTTATTATTAAAAAAACACTATCAAAAATAAAGAATCAAACTTTAAATGGTATTACCTGATGTTAGTTGCTGCAGCATTTCTGCGTCAGGTTAACCCGTTTTTCTTTTTCTGCTGGGCAGCTGCCACCCGCACAGTCAGTGCAGCCGGGATAAAGCGCTGTCCAAAGACCGCAGCGCGGATCTCCCGTCCGGGAACGATGACCGTCTGTCTGCGTTCCATCATACGAAGGGCATAATCCACACACTCCTGAACAGAGATGCCGGGAAGCGCAAAGGAAACATCGGCAACCTCATTGAACTCCGTATTGACAGGCCCCGGGCAGAGGCAGCTGACATAGACAGGAGATTTGGCCTGGCGAAGTTCCTCGGCGACAGCACGGGTCAGGCTTGCCATATAAGCCTTGGTCGCATAATAACCGGCCATATAGGGACCTGCAGGGAAGAGACCCGCCGAAGAGGCGACATTGAGGATGGCGCCGCCGCCCTCGGCCTCCATGCGGTGCAGGACGTACTTGAAAAGGACGTGCTGAGCCGTCACATTGACGTCGATCATGCCGACCTCACGGGCAATTTCTGTTGCCTTGAACGGGCCGCTGACGCCAAATCCGGCGTTATTGATAAAAATATCAATGCGGCGGCCGACCAGATCCTCACAGAGACGGATCAGGTCCTCGCGTCTGGCCAGGTCTGCCGGCAGCAGAAGGCACTCTGTTCCCAGTTCTCTGCGCAGTGCTTCGAGACGGTCGCGGCGGCGCGCGATGAGAATCAGGGGATAGCCTTCCAGCGACAGGCGCCTGGCAAATTCCATGCCGATTCCGGAGCTTGCCCCCGTAATCAGGGCATAGTTTTTTCTGCCGGAGCCGGTGATTTCTGTTCCGGTACTTCCTGCGCCTTTGCCGGATGCCTTTGCCACAGCCTCTTTCAGAGCCTGCTCGGCCTCTCGGGCACAGAACCCGGCTGCTTTCTTCATTCCGGCACCCAGAATACTGCCGGTATTTTTCAAATAATCAGAAATATAGCGTTTGTCCAAATCTGCCACCTCATATCGCAGTTATTTACAGTGAACGACAAATTTCATTTAACATTCAGGGGGTGTGGACACCTTCCTTCTTTTCTTCCTGCTCTTTATCAGCGGTCTCATCGGACTCCTTCTCTGTTTCCATCGAAGCGGCTTTCTTCAATGTTTTCTCCGCATCTCCCTCTGCTGTTTCGACCAGGTCCTCAAGAAGCAGCTTCTGCATGTCCTCTCTGGAAGGCGATTCGAGGGCGGCCACACGCCGTGCCTGATTGGTAATGATCTCCTCAAACAAGTTTCTCACTTCGCGGGCGTTGGCAAAGTTTTCAAGCGTCGCCATCTTGCGCTGGATGAGAATGGCACGGACCTGTGCCCTGACTTCCTCATCCGCCGTGTAGTCGTATTTTTTGCAGTTCATGTCGAAAATGCCCATGAGCTCATCAATGGTGTAGTCCGGGAATTCAATATACTTGTTAAAACGGGACTTGAGGCCCGGATTGCTGTTGATAAACTTCTCCATGGGTTCCGTATATCCGGCGACAATGACAACAAAGTCCTCTCTGTTGTCCTCCATAGCCTTGAGGATGGTATCGATCGCCTCCTGCCCGAATGTGTCATCCTTACGTGAAAGCGCATACGCCTCATCGATAAAAAGAACGCCGCCCCTGGCTTCCTCGATTTTCTTGGAAGTCTTGATCGCAGTCTGTCCGACATAGCCGGCAACAAGACCTGACCGGTCCACTTCCACCAGCTGACCGCCGCTAAGAACACCGATCTGCTTATAGATCCTGGAAATGATCCTGGCAACTGTTGTCTTGCCGGTTCCCGGGTTGCCTGTAAACACCAGGTGGAGCGAAACCGGAACAGACTTAAGTCCGCCGTCTTTGCGGAGCTTCTGGACTCTGACAAAATCAGTCAGTTCGCGGACGTCGTGCTTGATCGTCTTCAGACCAATGAGAGCATCCAGCTCTTCCATCGGATCCTTTTCCTCTTCTTTGGCCTTCTCCGCCGGGGCGGTTTTGCCCGCAGCCTGCTGCTCCTGCACCTGCGGCGCGTCCATCTGCACAGCTCCGGGAGCGCCCGAAGCTCCGGGAACACCAAATGCTCCCGGGGCAATCCCGTTGAAAAGATCTCCGTCAGTCCCTGCCATCATGCCGGGATCGATCTCTCCGCCTGCATCCTCTATCGGATTCATATTATTGGTGTCGGAACTTCCCGCA
>Ga0256407_10006017_pt1 | contig 19018 bp, 15 predicted proteins | sample RumenRJG_04DNA_FD_193489 | JGI IMG/M metagenome (GOLD analysis project Ga0256407, IMG submission 193489) | Bovine rumen microbial communities from Lethbridge, Alberta, Canada - RJG_04 | ecosystem: Host-associated > Mammals > Digestive system > Stomach > Rumen | place: Canada: Alberta... | reverse complement strand
GACAACATCCGTGCCAGTTCGCTGATGCGCCAGCTCTTTGAAATAGCAGCTAATATGCAGAGCCACGACACCGACATCGAGCTCTACTCGCTCTTCACCGATGAGGAGGTCTACGACCAGTGGCGTATGCGGAACATCGGCTGGTACCTGGATTATGCTGCCGCTCCACAGACGGGCGCCATCATGCCATTCAGTCAGCTGAACCTGCTGAAGAACATCATCGAGACGGCAGACACCGTTCGCCAGACACAGGCCACCCTCCGCTTCGGCCACGAGGTCTGCGTCATGCCCCTCGCCTGCCTGCTCGAGCTCGGACAGTGCGGCGCACAGGTAGAGAACCTTGACACGCTCGACCGTGTATGGCGCAACTACCGCATCTTCCCCATGGCCTGCAACATTCAGTTAGTGTTCTACCGCCCCAAGAAGGGCAACGGAGACATCTTAGTGAAGGCATTGCTCAACGAGCGCGAGATGACACTGCCCGCCAAGCCCGTCAGCGGTCCCTACTACCGCTGGGAAGACTTACGGCAGTACTACTTAGAAAAAATCAAGAGGTTCAGCGATCGCTGAACCTCTTTTCTTTGCTTGGTGTTTAGAAGGCCACCAGTATGCGGAACACCTTGCCCGGATTCTGGCTCCACCACCGCATGGTGTCAAGTGCCTCCTCTGGCTGAATGACGCGAGTAATGAGCTTGTCAATAGGACACGTGCCACGCTCCAAGTAATGGATGACGGCTCGGAAGTCCTGCGGCATGGCATTGCGCGAACCGCGGATGTCGAGTTCCTTCTGGACAAAGTACTTCGTCTCAAACGACACCTCAGCCTTGGCATAACCGATACAGACGACACGTCCCGTAAAGGCTACCTCGTCGACGGCCATCTGATAGGTAGGCGTGCTGCCCACTGCCTCAATGACCACGTCGGGGCCGAAGCCGCCAGTGATGTCGAGCAGTCGCTGGTGAACGTCCTCCGTCTTAGTGTTGATTGTATAGGCAGCCCCCATCTCACGAGCCAGCTCCAATTTGCTGTCATCAAGATCGGCAGCCACTACGGTTGCACCGCGCATGGCCGAGCGGACAACAGCACCCATACCCACCATGCCACAACCGATGACAAGCACCACGTCAATATCAGTAACCTGAGCACGGCTGACAGCATGGAAGCCTACGGACATCGGCTCCACCAGCGCACAAGTCTTCGGTGTGAGCAGTCCGGCAGGAATCACCTTCTCCCAAGGCAGCACGATATACTCTTTCATGGCGCCATTGCGCTGCACGCCCAAAGTTTCGTTATGCTGGCAGGCGTTGACACGGCCGTTACGGCACGAGGCGCACTTGCCGCAATTGGTATAAGGGTTGCAGGTGACGGTCATGCCGGGACGCAATCCCTCAGGCACATTGGCACCAACGGCCTCAATGACGGCACCAACCTCATGGCCGGGGATAACGGGATTCAAGGCCATACCGTTGCGACCCATGAACGTGTTCAAGTCTGAGCCGCAGAAGCCGACATAAGCTAACCGCAGCAACACCTCCTCAGGACCAAGAGCCTGAGGCTTCTCAACATCAATGATGTTCAGTTCTTGACTGTGAGTAATTTCTATTGCTTTCATTCTGACATATTTTTTATATAAGGTAGTTCGGGTAAGTTCTTCAAATCGTAGAAGCGTTCGGCATTGCCGCCCAGGAACAGGGCTTTCTCGTCGGCCGTCAGTTCACGGCTCTTGCTGACGAAGTCGTACGACATACGGTAAGTAATGGCAGTGATGGTGCGCGGATAGTCGGAACCCCACATCAGGCGGTCCATGCCCACCCATTCGGCAGCGTCACGGATGCTACGCACTGCTGATGGATAAGGATAGAACTCGCTGTTGTAGAGCCACGTGATGCCGCCCGACTCTATCATCACTCGATCGCCCTCACGAGCCAGCATCACCTGACTGCGGAACGACGGAGTGGTGACCATGCCAAAATGGCCGATGGCCACCCGCAGGCGGGGACACTCCTGAATGATTTCGCGCATCTCGGCAATCTGAGCTTCATCGTCGCCCAAACACATGGAGAGCACCATATCACGCTGCTCCATCAGTTTGAAGACGGGCATCAATGTGTGCAACGGTTCGTGTACGCGATGACCGGGGATGGCGATACCGCGCAATCCGGCGTCGCTGACGGCCTGGGCCTGCTCTGCGTTCCATGCCAAACCCATACAGAAGAAGCGGTCGGGATAGCGCTGCTGCACATCGGCCAGGTAGTCGTTCTGACAACCGTCAATCACCTCCTGCACCACGACGGCAGCCGCCACCTGGGCGTAGTTCATGTTAGAGAGGAACACTTCAGCCGAGTTCACGCCGTCAATCATAAACGGCGGCAACATCTGAACCTCCTCGTCCATAAAGATACTGCGGCCGTTCTTCAGGCTCAATATCCGTTTGCCGTCCACCTGTGTGTCCTGTCGCAACCACAGATGGGAATGTGCGTCGATTATGTGTTGGCCCATGTCACACGCTGTTGGTCACCAATAATGTTCTTCACTTCCTCCACCAATTGCCAGTCGGGTTCTTCGTTTGCCCATTGTATATTGCGGCGCACATTATCAGGATTGGCCGACGAGAAGAGCGTCGAAGCAATATGCGGAGAACTCACAGAATACTGGACGGCCAGTTTCTCAATGGGATAACCTTTCTCACGGCAGTATTCTGCCGCTTTCTGGCAGGCATCGACGAGCGGTTTGGGAGCAGGATGCCAGTCGGGCACACCACGCTGCGAGAGCAGTCCCATGCTAAGTGGCGAAGCATTGATAATGCCGACGCCGTTCTGCTCGAAGAATTCCACGTAATCAGCCAAAGCATCGTCATTCAGACAGTAGTGGCAGAAGTTCAGCACGCTCTCCACGGTTCCCGTCTCGCTGTGCTCCACGACCCACTTCAGGTTCTGCAACTGCAAGTCGGTAATGCCTACATGACCGACGACACCTTTGCTGCGCAGCTCCACCAGAGCAGGCAGGGTCTCGTCGACCACTTTCTGCAGTCCACCGGGCAGAGCCGACTGGAACTCTATGTCGTGGACGTTGATAAGGTCAATGAAGTCAACACCCAATCGCTCCATACTCTCATAGACACTGTCGGTCACCCGCTTGGCAGAGTAGTCCCAGGTATTGACACCGTCCTTGCCGTAGCGTCCCACCTTCGTACTGAGATAGTATTTCTCACGCGGGATGTTTTTCAGGGCCTGCCCTAATACAGTCTCAGCCTTGTAGTGACCATAATAGGGACTTACATCGATAAAGTTGATGCCACCGTCAATGGCTGCTTCTACAGCCTCGATGCTCTCGTTGAGCCGGGTTTCGTGAAAGACACTGCCCAACGACGAAGCACCAAAACTCAAATGGGAAATCTTCATTCCCGTCTTGCCTAATTCTGTGTATCGCATAATCAGAAATATGATAAAAATCTATTTGACGGCAAAGGTACAACAAATAATTGGTAAAGTTGACGTGCTTTTCACAATTATTTCGTAATTTTGCGCGCTGAAACTAATGAAGAAACCTATGAAACAATAATAAAACTATACGCTATGGGAATAATCATCGGAATTGACGTGGGCATTTCGACCACAAAGATTGTCGGACTGAAAGACGGACGGGTAGCAGCACCGACACGCATTACTGCTGCCGACCCTATCACATCGCTCTACGGAGCCTTCGGCAAGTACCTGCACGACAACGACATCAATCTGCAGGACGTTGAGCAGGTGATGCTCACTGGCGTAGGTTCGGCCTACGTCAAGGGTCCCGTCTACGGACTACCAACGCAGAAAGTAGAAGAGTTCGTAGCCGACGGTCTTGGTGCCCGCTATGAGTCGAAGCTCGACCACACCATCGTAGTGTCGATGGGCACGGGTACAAGTTTCGTGTTATGCAACGGCGACGAGATGCGCCACATCGGCGGTATCGGCGTAGGCGGCGGCACACTGGCCGGCCTTTCTCGCCTGTTGCTGAACACCAGCGATATCAAGGCTGTATCGGCATTAGCCATGCAGGGCGATACGAAGAACGTACACCTGCTCATAGGCGACATATCGGCCGAACCGCTACCCGGCTTGCCAATGGACGCTACGGCCAGTATTTTGGCCAAGGCAAAGAGTGACGCAGCGAAGGAGGACATTGCTGCAGGCATCATCTCGATGGTGTTGCAGACCATTGGTTCTGCTGCATGGCTGTCGAGCCGTGGCAGCGACATCCGCGACTTCGTGCTCATCGGCAACCTGACGCTGCTGCCTCAGTGCAAGGAGGTGTTCCCACCATTAGAGCAGCTCTACAACATCCGCTACCACATACCGAAGTACTCGCAGTACTGCACCGCCATTGGCGCAGCGCTGAGCTATAAGAGTTAAGAATTAAGAGTTAAGAATTAAGAGTTATCGGCTTCGCCGACTAGGAGTTAAGAATTAAGAGTTATCGGCTTCGCCGACTAGGAGTTAAGAATTAATTCTAAATTCCTAATTCTTAATTGCCGAAGGCAATAACTCTAAATTCTTAACTCTTAATTCAAAATTTATTTTACTTCCTCCCACACCAGCACTGAGCCGTTGCGGCGGGCGGGGTCAGGACCGGCATAGTCTATCGAGTAAGGACTGCCAGTCGTGGGGCTCTTGCCCAGATACTTGTGGTTCTTCAGCGACAGCAGCATGAAGTCGTGGTCCAGATAGTCCTGCCAGAGGAACGTCGAGGCCTTGAAATCATCTTCAGAAAGACGGGTTGCCCCGCCGGCAAAGGGTGCATCATCGGTATAGAAGCGCACGTCGCCAGGCAGTCCGTCGCCATAGACCTTCACGTAACGACCGTCAGCGCATTGCAGGGCGACCATGCCCTGTCCGCGGTCGATGACCTTAAACTGCGTCAGCTCGCTCTTATCGGTGGCACGGGTGTCGTAGAGCAGACCGTGCTTCAGGGCGATGGCCGGCCGGCCCGTCGCCTTGTTGATGATGCGGATAGTCTTACCGTAAGGAATATTCTGGCTACGGTCGGCACAAGGTTCCTCAACGGTGAAGTTATCAAACTCGGCATAGCCGCCTTGTTTGCCTTTCACGTTGAAGGCAAACAGCGCGTGACGCGAGCCCTGGAAGGTAATGAGCTGATAGGTCAGCGGCATCATGCGGCCCAGTGTCTCGAAGTTCACGCCGTCCGTCGAATAGGCATACTGCATCTGGTTGTTGTCGTAGTCGCCGATGCAGCGGAGCCAGATTTTCCCGTTGGGCAAACCGACGGACACACTAACGGTATCGTTGGTCATCTGCTCAAAGCAGCGGAGGGTGTATTTAGCTCCCCCTCTTTGGGAGGGGGTTGGGGGGAGGCTTACACCAATCCACGAGCAGGGCACGTTGATGTTGCCCAGACCACAGACGTCGCCGTCCTTCATGCCTTTCGTGTATAGCTCAACGGTGGTAATGCTCTTCGGACCGATGACGCGCTGCGTCAGCGTATTGCGAGCCCACATCAGCTGTTCGGCGGGCTGCGCCTGGATACGCAACTTACCGCCTTTCAGGCTCCACAGCTTATCATCGGGATTGTGGTTCCACTGCCACACAGGCTTCAGCGTCTTACCATTGAAGTTGTCGCTACGGTCATAAGGCGCAGACCCACCCCCTTGCCCCTCCCCATAAGGGAGGGGAGTAGATAGAACTACTGCAGCCTCGTCTTGAGAGTAATCACTCCCCTCCCTCACAGGGAGGGGTTGGGGGTGGGTCTGCTGCTGGGGGTGGGTCTCCGGCTTAAACCACGTCCTTGGCGCGCGGCCCAGGTTGCCCTTCAGGCCCACCATCGGCCAGCCGTCCTCCCACGTCATGGGCATCAGGCAGACGGTGCGGCCGATGGAGTGGAAATCCTGCATGAAGAGTGCCCACCACGAGCCGTCATTGAACTGCACGATGCCACCCTGGTGGGCATTGGTGCAGGCGGTGGCGTCCTTGTCGACGGGGCCGAGCTGGAACTTCGTGCCGTCCTCGCCGATGCGGTACTTCGTGCCCCGTGGCACCTGCGTCAGCGAGGCGGCGTGGTAGCCGTAGGTCTCGTCGGCGGTGATGACGCGCGTCTCGTAAGGCCCCCAGATGCTCTTCGAGCGCGAGCAGAGTGTGCGGCCGTTGGGCGAGTAGTCGGTAGAGATGAGGTAGTACATGCCGTCAATCTTGTACATGTGATGGCCTTCGCCCACGCCGTTACCTTCAGGAATGATGACGCGCTCAGTGCCCTCGACGGGTCCGCTCATGTCGGGCTTCAGTTCGGTACACTTCACCGTGCCGTAGCCGTGGATGGCGTACACCTTGCCGTCGTCATCGAACAGCACGCCGAGGTCGTAGATATTGCCCTTCATGTTATGGTGCGTCCACGGGCCGCGGATGTCCTTCGCCGTGTAGCATTGCAGGCCCTTGCCATTGACGTTGCTGAACACGTAGAACTGGCCGTTGGCGTAGCGGATGCAGGGAGCCCAGATGCCCTGACCGTAAATTTCCTGATGGTTCTTCAGCGAGAAGCGGTCCTCGGGGAAGTCGAAACGGTCGAAGCAGTAGGCGACGTTTTTCCAGTTCACCAAGTCCTTCGAGTGGAGGATGACCAGCCCCGGCACGGCGTGCATGGTGGTGCCGGCGAGGTAGTAGTCGTCGCCCACGCGGAGAATGTCAGGGTCGGAGAACTCGTCGTAGAACAGGGGGTTGGTAAACGTACCGTTACCGTTGTCGGCTGTCCACGACTTCGGCTGTGCCTGCGTGCCCATGACGCATAAGGTCATGAAGGCAGCTCCAAGTAGTAGTAGTTTTTTCATTGTTTTGGTTATTTGACTGTTGGATTAAGATTTCTTTTCAGGAAGAAGCTGCGGGTGGCGGTGAAGAATAGCAGTACTCCCAAGGCATTGACACCGGCAACCGTCCAAAAGGCGGCCGAGTAGCCAGCCATCTCACTGATGACACCGCCAAGAAGAATGCCCAGTCCCATGCCGACATCCCACGACACGAGGATAGTGGAGTTGGCCGTGCCGCGCTTGCTGTTGGGGGCCACGCTGATGGTCATGTTCTGGAACGCAGGCCACATGTGGCCGTTACCCAGTCCGATGAGGAGGGCTGAGGCATAGTAAGTGAAGAGTGAGAAATGAGAAGTGAGAAGTGAGAAGTTAAGCGTGGGGCCTAATATAAATAAGGTGTAGCCTACGAGCGAGATGACCATCCCCCCCGCGGCGTTGTGGGTGACGCGGCCTTGCCGCAGGGCCTTGCCGCCCTGGAGACGTGAGAGAATAAGCCCCACGGAGCAGAGCATGAAGTAGGTGCCCGTACCGCCCGTGACGCCCATCACCTCCTTACCGTATATGGCTAAGTAGTTGCTCAGCACACCGAAGCAGAAGCCGAACGCCACCATGTTGACACCCAACAGCCAGCCACGGACAAGGAAGAAGCGGTCGAGGGAAAGACCCACCCTCTTCCCCTCCCTGAATGGAGGGGCATCATGACCTTTATTCGTGCTTGAAGTATCTACTCCCCGCCCTTCAGGGAGGGGCCGGGGGCGGGTCTTTACTGTCGCATCCACCGTCAGTCCTGCCATCGCAACCAAGAGGGCGATCCAGAACAGCAGTTCGAAGCTGTGGGTATAGCGATAGATAAAGATTCCGACGGTTGGTGCTATGGCCATCGCCAAATTGTTCGACAATCCGTAATAACCGATACCCTCCGTGCGTCGCGAGGACGGCAGCACGTCGATAGCTACCGTCGAGTTAGCCACCGTCAGCGCCCCGAAGGGACCGCCATGCAGCGTTCGGACAATGGTGAACAGCAGCAGCGTAGAAGCTGCCAAATAGCCTGCAAAGAAGATGGCAAAGGCCGTGAAGCATACCATCAGCACCGTCTTGCGTGGAAAGGTATCGACGACATAGCCCGAGAATGGCCGACAGAGCAGCGCCGTGATAGTATAGCCTGAGAGCACCAGGCCAATAACATCCTTCGTCGCCCCAAAGTGCTCACTCAGATAGAGCGGCAGCAACGGCGTCAGCACATAGAAGGCAAAGAACAGCGAGAAGTTCGCTGCCATCACCTTGCAGTAGTTCCTGTTCCACAGTCGTTCCATCGTCTCTATCACGAAAAGCTTCTCATTTCCTTGATTGTGATGCAAAGTTACGAAAAGTCGAGTGCAGAACAAAAGATTTTAATCTTTTTTATGCCGAGACGGAGGAGTTTCCTTGAGCAAAGCGAAAAAGTTCGCGCTCAAAGAGCGCAAAGTTACGAAAAATCCCCGAAAGCATCAACACTTTCAGGGACTTTTTTCAGTTGTCAACCCTTAATCGCCATCGTCTGGGTCATCGGGATCCGGCTCAGCCTGACTGATGCCGTAGGTCTTCAGCACAAAAGGGTTCCTTTTGTGTACTTTATGAACAAACCGTCAGAATAATTTGGCGGTTTCGGAAATAGTTCGTATATTTGCGGACGAAAAAAAAAGAGAATATGGCAACAACGGTATTTAATGATGCACAATTGGAAGTGTTGAGAATGATGTCAGTCTTTAACACCCCGGAGGCCGTCAAGGATTTGAAGCAGTCCATTTCAAACTATTTCGCCCAGAAAGCAGAGGCGGAAATCGACCAATTGTGGTCCGACGGCATCCTGACGGAAGGTAAGGTGGAGAGTTTCAGGTCGCTCCACGAACGCACACCTTATAATAAATAGTGCTCAGATGGACAACATCGTCATTGACACAAATTGCCTGATTATGTCCATCTCTTCAAGAAGCGGTTACCATCGGATATGGCAGTCGTTTCTTGCGGGTGACTTCATCCTCTGTATCTCGAATGAGATTTTAGAGGAATATGCAGAAGTCATAGCCCGCAATATCAGCGTCAATGCAGCCCGCTACGTTGTCTATGCCATTATGGAGCGTAACAATGTCAGGCAGATAGTTCCTTCATACAGGTGGAATCTGATTACAGCCGATCCTGATGACAACAAGTTTGTAGATTGTGCCATAGCTGCCAATGCGAGGTTCATTGTTACTGAAGACCATCATTTCAATGTGCTGAAGGATGTTCCGTTTCCTTCCGTTTCTGTTGTCAACATCGATGAGTTTCTTTCCGAACTGGAATCAAAATATTCATGAGCACTTAATACAGACTACTATGAGGGGAATAATGATTCTTACCCTTCCATTATTGGAACGATAAAAACCACACACATATGTCAAGGATCAGCATATTATTACATATCCTCTACCCGTTGGCGGAATTAATTTAGTGCGTACTTAATCCTGCCTAAGGGCTTTCCATTAACGTAGTTCACATATTGTGATACGGTCAGCGCACTAATTTTGCCAATGATTCTGGCAAACAGACCGCATGTCTCTTTCGCGTAGTTTCTGATGACGAGGAATTGATCCGTTAGTTGTGAGAACAAGGTCTCAATTCTCTTCCTTGCCCTTGCGTATGGAATGTATGTCGGTTTCCTGTTCTTCTAGTTCTCCCTGTAGGGACACTCCAGCTGGATGGCATAAAGAAATTGGGGAAGGTTGGTCTTCTATGGCATTGCAAGCAGAAATCTATGCGAAATATTGCTATACCAAGGGAAAAGATAGCTCTTTTTCTTAATTTATCTTCATAAATTATCCTATTCTCGATAATTTTGATTATATTTGCGCACAGAACGCTCAATGTTGGGCAAGAATAATTAAAAGCGATATGAAGATACAACGCTATAACAGGCTAAAGGCCGCGGCTGAGCGAGAGCGAAGGTTAGTTCCATCAAAAATAATTCTGAGTTGCGAACATGGAGTTCGTGCACTGTGATTATCTTTGCACGAAAATTGCGAGAAGAATATGGCAACAAACAAGAACGCACTCATACGATACAAGCATTTAGACACGCTGCTGTCAGACCGTCATCACTACTATGACATCAACGACCTGACAGAGAAAGTGAACCAACTGCTTCAAGACGAAGGATTCCAGACCGTCACGCGTCGTTGCATAGAAAAGGACCTGGTCTATCTGACGGAACGCCCTTTTTGTGCCCCCATCAAGCGTTTCAAGCACAACGGCAAGAACTGTGTGGCCTATAAGAATCCCTCCTTCTCCATCTTCATGCAGGAAATGAGCCGCGAAGAGCGTCACCTGTTGCGCGAGGTGCTGAATACCCTCGGTCAGTTCGACGGACTCGACAACTTTGGGTGGCTTGACAAGTTCAAGTCAGGTCTGGGCAATACCCGTCGCCGCCAGATAATCAGTTTCAGCAACAATCCCTATCTGAAAAACTCTAATCTTTTGGGCACGCTCTTCGACAACATCTCTAACGAGGTGGCCATCCGTCTGTCGTATCATACCTTCGCTAATACAACCATCCGTAGCATCGACTTCCACCCCTACTTGCTAAAGCAATATAACGACCGTTGGTATCTGCTTGGTGCAGCCGACAGCGACATGAAGATTCTCCACTTTGCCCTCGACAGGATAGACAATGTAGAACCGTTGCCAGAAAAGAAATACATCGAATGTACGGAAGACCTCTCTGAACGTTTTGAGGACATCGTAGGTGTAACTTTATACGAAGACCGTTCTATAGAGCATATCGTATTTTGGGTAAGTGAGACCTCAAAGGATTATGTGACAACAAAACCCATTCACGAATCGCAGAAGTTAATTAAAGGCAAAGCTGAAATCGAATTAGGCGAGAGATACCCTCAACTTGAAGGTGGTATGTTCTTTTCCATTGATTGCATACCTAACTATGAGTTAATTCGGGAACTCTGCTCGTTTGGTAAAGAGTTAATAGTGCTGGAACCGTTATCCATCAAAGACGAGATTATCAATCGAATTTTAATGATGGTAGAGAATTATTCAAGAGTACGAACATAGTGTTCGTTAATAGACGCTATCTTTGCATCACATTTAAAGACATCAAATAATGGCAAACTTTTCAGTAAACACTCATCACGCATATCTGAATACAGATATTATCATTCATAATAACACAACAAAGTCAATCATCGTACAAGATTTGACTACATCAGAAGAATGGCTTGTTGATGATGAAAAGACCATTCGTCTGTCTGCTGGCACACATATCTTGGAGAGTGAAGATGCGAAACAAACGATTATCATTGAAGATGCCATAAAGTTTGGCGGTAGTCACATAAAAGATGCTTTCGTATTTGATGACAATCCTTGGGTTTTTGTATCTACTAATGACCGTTTATACGCGACGAATATCGAAACTGGAGAAGAAAAGGTGGAGCATAATGTAACACCAGATTCAATTACATCTTTTGGTAGGTATCATATTAGTCCATGTGAATTCTTCCTATTCAAGACAAAGAATGATTATTCCATCTTTAATATTAATTCAGGAAGACTTGTCATCACCTTTTCAAATCATATCTATAGTAACAACCATCTTGTGATATACAAAACAGAAGAGACGGTTACTGTTTTTGATTATCGTTTGGAGAAGGTGATTATAGAGTTCGATGGTCAATACTCTTTTGGCTCAAAATTCTATTTTGTAAAGGAGGAAAAACTGTATGGGTTTAACCTTAGTTCATCATATATCAACACTATTGATTTTGTTGGAAGTATCCAGGATAATGCCATACTTTATGACAACTATCTTGTTAAACTAACAACTGATTATTCATTCCAAAAAAACTATAAACTTTTCTTCTTGGGCAATGGCGAAAAGAACATGACCGAAACGACTTTCTCTTTCCCATATTATATTGAAAGCTGGAAAGGGAAACTATTTGATGGTTATAACTCCATCAAAGAGCAATGGTCTAAGTTCAAAGAAGAATATAAGCAAGATAATGAATTTAAGGATGTTAAGCATATAGTTTTTGGAATAGCTATTTCCAAAGTGACTTATTCTTGGGAGCGAAACAAACATTATGTGAAACTGTTTGGTGAAGTAACTTCCAACCCTTCAATTCATGTCATTGTGCCGTTCTCCCTTTCAACTGAAGAAGGAAGTCGTGCAAATTTTGATAATTGTGTGGTGGGAGAATGCTATTCTGACAACACGCCGCAGAGTCAAAATAATAATTCAAATGCAGATAGCTTCGCTTTACCAAAAGGTGAAAAACTTATAGGAAAATCGGAGTCAGGAAAGTTTATTATTTCGCAGTCCGATGAGAAAATCTATTTTAGGAATATCGAAACCGATGTCCAAAAAGAAATTCTAAAAACTGTATTTGATGGTTCATATTATATGAATGCTTTCTTTACAAGTGATGGTAAAAATGTTATATTTGAAAAGAAAGACAAATCATTGAATATCATCGGATTTGAGAATTTGTCTTTAGATCGATTCGGAATTGAAGGTTTTACTGTTCCTAAAACAGCAGGTATCAATGGCTACAAACCAGAGGTGGAATTTTCTGACTGTAGGATACCTGTTTGGCGTGATCCAATAACCCTTTTGAAGGTACATAATTCTGAACTGTCAGACCACATCTTCATGAGTCCTGACAAGCGCTTCACTGCTAATAACAATTATACGGTAATAGTAAGAAATAGGCTCTCTGATAAAGACCTAACCGAAGAAGAGTACAAAACATTTTGCAAAGAATATGATTTTCAATGGAATGATTCTGATGAAGACAAAAAAGCAAAAATATCTCGCAGGAAAAAAATGCTTGAAAAGTATGGACAAAATTTATTGTTTAAATATATAATTGAGAGATATACGTATTTGATAGATAAAAAAAGTGTTCAAGAGAAAGAGAAAATAGGAAGAATTACATTTGCAGTTAATGAAGAAACTGATGAGTATATCAACAAAAAGGCAAATTTCACCCCTTTGTTTTTGGAAAGGCTTGGATATGTCGTGTATCAAGATAATGTTTTAAAAGTAGAAAAGAGAATTTTGATAGGACGAAGTGTCTATTTTTTAAACTACGTTTCATTTTCCTATGATTCTCAGTATTTAGCATTTGGTGCAAAAATGCGAAGTGACGACTTTAGACTGTCTGAAGATGGTGTATTTGTCCTGTATGATATTAAAGATGAGAAAGAAATAATTCGGGAAGATTCTAATAGTAATTTATGTGCTGTATGGATGACTATGTTTAGTAAAATGGGGAATGTCGCTTATTATGATAGTACGGCAAATGCTTACATTGCAACAAAAGAGTCTGACTTTAAACATATAGACGAAATAAAAGGAAAGAGCCTTTTGTGCTTTAGTCCTTCTGGTAAGTATATTGCTTTCTCTGACCAGAATTATATTGATTATGCTCATCATCCATATTCAAACTGGGGACATCAACCTTCTGGAAATATATTTATTCACTCAATCAAGGATGTTCAGATATGTTTAGAACACTACAATGATTTTGGTAAAGGCATAGTCGGTGTAGCCTCACATGCTGGAAATGTTGCTTCTGCCGCTTTTTCTTCCGACGAAAGGAGGTTGTTAGCCGTAGGCAATGATGGAGTCGTCGTGGTTAGAAATCTTCATTTAAAAGATAATGAATTGGAGGATATACCATTACCTTTTGCAGGTAGTGAAGCAAACCATAATTATCGTAAAAAGGAAAGAAATGGTATCGTTTCTTTGTCGTTCTTTGGCTCTGATGGCATTACAACAGATATTTTCAATTATTGGTGTGAGCCAGATGAGACATTAGATAGTGAACAAGGCTTGATATACTCTGCAGATGGAAAAAGGTTGGTTAGGAGTCTAAATATTTTCAATGACGAGTACTATGTGAAAGAAGGGGTGAAACGTATTGAAAAAGGTGTTTTTCACGGTATTTATGGACCAGGAGAAGGTGCCTGTAATTCTTTGAGTCGTTTACATCTACCTGATAGTATCGAATATATTGATGAAGATGCATTTGAAAATCATGGCGATGGAGTAGTATTACTTGTTAATCCAAAAAGAATAGAGGATTTCCGAAATAGTATCCCTCTGTATAAAAAGCTCTTTGCTCCTGATTCAATGGATTCTTGTACAGAAAATAGTGATAAAGGATTAAGGAACAATGACAATTACGGAAGACATTATGGTGAATACGCTGGCACTTATGCCCAAGATGTAGCGGGCTACAGCGATGACGTAATTAACGACGCTTTCGACGGTGAACCAGATGCTTATTGGAACATTGATTGAAAAAAGTTTCACTTGCGAACATAGGATTCGAAAATAGTTCGTACCTTTGCACCAGATAAAGAAAATAAAGCGGTCTTTGATGAGTCTGGAATCTGAAAACGGCATTTTGAATTTCGTCCGGTGTGGCTTCAGCCCTACTCTTTCGGGAGTAGATTCGCTGGATGTCTCCCTGCTCTTCGGAGTATGCAGGAGATAACAATGTCAGGCAGTTAACGTGATACTGATGTACTTACGTACTGTTTCTATTATTTATTATGGTATTTATTTTATTTATTACATAAAGAAAAGAAGTTTCAGTGCACAGACTCTCAAAGACCGCTATATATAAAGATGAATCAAAAGAATGGATAGAAAAGAAATTGCAAAGACGGCCTCGCAGATGAAATCCAAAGAAGATCTGCTCTCACTTCTCAACCGCATTAAACAGGCTGAGTTAGAAGAGATTGGGCTACAAGACCAGTTCCATCCATTCACTATGAAGCACATCAATTACTACTGCAACCCCAACAATGCTTTCCATCGATACACTCAGTTCAAAGTAAAGAAGAAGTCCGGTGGATTCCGCCTGATAACATCTCCGCGTAACAGGAGTTTTATGATGATGCTTTCTGCACTCAATGAGTTGCTGAAATCATTGTATACACCATCAGATTACGCAATGGGATTTACAGAAGGGCGCTCTGTTGTGAGTAATGCAAATATCCACAAGGGACAGAACTACGTGTTTAACATTGACCTTAAAGACTTTTTCCCCAGCATTGAACAGCCGAGAGTATGGAAAAGGCTGCAACTTACACCTTTCAACTTTCCTGAGAAGATTGCCAGCCTGATAGCCGGCATGTGTTCCATGAAAGAAACACGTGCTTATGAAGATGGACGTCAAGAGACTTTCTTTGTTCTTCCACAAGGTGCGCCAACCTCGCCAATCATCACCAATATGATTTGTGACACGCTTGACCGTCGCTTAGCTGGTTTAGCAAAACGTTTCGGTTTGCACTACTCACGTTATGCTGATGACATAACTTTCAGTTCTATGCATCATGTTTATCAGAAGAATGGGGAGTTTAGGAGGGAATTGAGGAGGATCATTACTGACCAGCACTTTACTATCAATGATGATAAAACCCGTTTACAAAAGAAAGGCGCAAGACAGGAAGTGACAGGTATAATTGTTAGTGAAAAGCTGAATGTGACGCAGAAGTATGTCCGCGACGTTCGCAATATTCTTTATATTTGGGACAGATATGGGTATCCAAGTGCCCTGGCTAAGTTCATACCAAAATATAAGGAGGAGAAAGGCCATGTAAAGAAAGGTAATCCCAATCTTGAGAACGTAATTGATGGAAAACTGATGTACCTGAAAATGGTTAAGGGTGAGGAGGATTCCGTCTACCAGCGATTACATAGTAAGTTCGTGACACTGGTAGAGAAAATGAAGGAAAAGAGCATAACAACGAAACAAAACGTGACCTATATTGAAACATGGGCACTACTGGAGTTTGAAAAGAAACATTCAACTGAAGTTGTTATAACAACGTCTGATAATTTACATCGCTATGCTCATTTCATGTTTGGCGACAAGAATGCAATGGCTTCTGTGAATAAGAACATTACACCCGATGAGGAAAAAAATAAAAAGCAGTTGGCAATTTCTCTCTGTATTGATGACAAGGGTGATACATTCTGGCTTGTCCATCGAATAGACAAAGTCATCGTGGCGAAGAAAACGGAAGTGGACATAGACAAACTAAATAACGATTTAGATTTACTACTAAACATATGAAGTATGGAAGAGAAACTAAAAGCTACGATAGATAAGATAGTACAACTGTCAAAGCAGAACGAAGAGTTCAATATCAATTTGCGAAAGGCGTTAATGGTAATGCCTTCCGCAAAGTCTGTTTTATTAGATGATGAACGTATCGGGCAAATTTATGAGTACTGTATTGAGAAGATTATCCGAAAGCAGGCCGAAGAATTCTATAAAGATTTCCCACTAAAGACCATTGTGCCCAATTTGATAGAAGATTTTGTGAGAATGGAGTTTTTCCGACGGAAAGATTGTTTTGGCGACTTTTGTTTGTCTTTATACCAACAAATTGAAGGAATGACTAACAAAATATGCGAAAGTAAAGAATTGGCTGACATCACAGAAAAAATGTGGGCTTCTCCTGCATATGTCAAAACGCAACAAGACTCTCCCATTAGTATCAGTAATCGTTCTGAGTCAAACTATAATATCGCAATGCTCCTCTTTCCTGGCCAAAACAAAAATACAGGCCAACCATATTCTGTCGAGAAATCAAGAGTTACACTTCAAGCACAGTATGCAGTTGATAAGATGCGCATTGTGGTTTACTTTTTAGGTTATAAAGCAATGATGAAAGCAAGTGACTTTGACAGTTATGTAGAATTAACTGGACTGTTGAATAACATATATCAATGCAGAAATATGAATCATCGTGGCAATACTCTTAACCAGTGGGAAAAGGAAACCCAGGAACGAATTCTTCCATTGAAATCATTCTATTTTTTTAAGTTCATGGGAGTACTGGCACAATATGTTGACTACATTAAGAAAGGCATTCCTTCCATTCCAAGCATTGGAGAATATGCAAGAACACTGGGAAAGAAGAAAGTAACAGGCATAAATGTCATAGGAAAGATAGATATTAAAGACGATGGTAAGAATCGCTTTAAGAAAAAGAAATGAGTGCACACCGGAACCGACCCTTCTGTGTTCCAAACTATTTGGCCGAGATTTTGAAGATGCACATGATGCAGCAAGTGATATTGAAGCTACGCAACAATGTTTCTGGGAATTGAGGAAGAAAGGGCTGATTTAAATATGAATACGATGATAATTGAGAGTTTTGAGGGATATTGCCAGGAGGTTGTTATCCCTGCATTGAAAGAAGATGCTGCTAATGGCAGATGGAAAAGTATTGCTCCATCCTCTTTCTTGACGGAAAAGGGCCAAAATTATTACGTCATCTTTGTTGACTACGTCGTAGAGAATATACTTGTCCTGCGATTAAGTCTTTGTGGAGTGTTGGAGAAGAATGATACATTTGTGATAAACTGCAAGTGTCAGTTTACAAATAGCGTCCCAGATGAAGAACAAAGGATTGAGGCTATTATATCCAATTGTTATCAAGAGTTCGTAAATATGGGATTTGGTGCAAGTGTGGGGAGTAATGGCTTGTACGTTTGGGCTTCTTTGAGTGAAGAAGAAGGGCAATATCTAGTAGAAGATGTGGAAAACCCTTACGATTTATATAGCACATTCATTGATATAATAGAAACTGCAACGAAAACGTTATAAGTTATATATGACCAACGAATCGCAGAACATAGAATACAAGGAGTCGTGGCGTGACGAATACTTGAAGTGGATATGCGGCTTTGCCAATGCGCAGGGCGGCAGCATCTTTATTGGCGTGAACGACAAGAAGGTGGTGGTGGGAGTGGAGAACTCCAAGAAACTGATGGAGGACATTCCTAACAAAGTGCGCGACGTGCTGGGCATAGTCGTGGACGTGAACCTGCATGAGGAGGATGGCAAGGACTATCTGGAGATTGTCACGGAGCCATATCCTTATCCTGTCAGTTACAAAGGGCAATACCATTACCGAAGCGGTAGCACGAAGCAGGAACTGAAAGGGGCTGCACTTGACCGCTTCATGCTTCGCAAGCAGGGAAAGACGTGGGATGGTGTGCCTGTGCCTTACTTGAAAGCGGAAGATTTGGACGAAGCAACTTTTACGTTGTTCCGCAGGATGGCCAAGCTGAGTGGACGTATGGACGAGGCAGACTTGCGCGATGACAATGCCATGCTGCTTGACAAATTGCGGCTGGTGGAAGGCAATTACTTGAAACGGGCTGCAGCCTTGCTGTTTCATCCTGACCCAGAGCGGTTCGTAACGGGAGCCTATATCAAGATTGGTTATTTCAGGGAACATGCCGACCTGATATATCAAGACGAAGTACACGGCAGTCTGTTCCAGCAGGTCAGGCAAACAATGGACTTGCTTACGACGAAATACATGCGGGCGCTTATCAGCTATGAAGGTATTCAGCGAATAGAGACGTTGCCCATTCCTCGTGAGGCTCTGCGTGAGGGCTTGTTGAATGCCGTCGTACACAAGGCCTACGAGTCGCTGACACCGATTCAGATTGCTGTCTATGATAACAAGCTGGAGATTTTCAACTGCGGCTATCTGCCCGAGAACTGGACGATAGAGAACCTACTGTGCAGCCATCGCAGCCGTCCTTACAATCCCGACATCGCCAATGCGTTCTTCCGTGCCGGAGAGATTGAGACATGGGGGCGCGGCATAGAGAGAATCATCAATGGGTGCAAGAATGCAGGCTGCCCAGAGCCGACATTTGAGTGCAGAAGTGGCGAGATATGGACGGTGTTTCATTACGGAAAGGCGGAAAGTACACAGAAAAGTGTACAGAAAAGTGTACAGAAAAGTGTACAGAAAATAGTTTCTCTCATTAAGGCAGACCCTCATATTACTACACAGGCTATTGCTGACCAGTTAGGTATAAACCGAAGTGGTGTTGCCAGGCACATAAAGCGTCTTCAGGAGCAGGGTATCATTCGTCGTGTTGGTCCAGACAAAGGCGGTCATTGGGAAATCACATCCGACGAGAAATGAAAAAGGTATATTTTATAATGGCTCTGGTGCTACTGCAAATCTGTTGTTTTGCAGTAACCGTTGAGACAACAACTAATCTCAATGTGTACTATCCTGATTACACGAAGATTGACTTGGTATGTGGGCAGATGCCGAAGGCTGCACAAAAGGATGTGGAGTTTTGTTGCGAGGCGACTTTTACTGGAGAGTTGCTAAATGAGTTCAAACATTCGAACATTGCGG
>Ga0256407_10006016_pt1 | contig 19019 bp, 19 predicted proteins | sample RumenRJG_04DNA_FD_193489 | JGI IMG/M metagenome (GOLD analysis project Ga0256407, IMG submission 193489) | Bovine rumen microbial communities from Lethbridge, Alberta, Canada - RJG_04 | ecosystem: Host-associated > Mammals > Digestive system > Stomach > Rumen | place: Canada: Alberta... | reverse complement strand
AATGTTCGGAATGGGCATGGGCGGCGGAATTTTTGGTTTGCTAAATTCCCGTCAGGCTACAGTTTCCCAAGGCACAGGCGACCAAAAGAATCAGGATTTAGATAATTTGAATGCCTTTTTCGGCGGAAAGGGTTATGTAATACGCCAAGAAAAGGATGGTACTTATACGGCTGCAAAGGATGGAAAAATCGTTGCCAGCGGTAAATATGATGATGTAAAAGCAAAATTAAGCGAACTTGCGGACGAAACAACAACTGATGAAGCCGCAAGCACTCCTGAGGCAAAGGCAAAAACTCACAAACCACCATTAACAAAGGATGATGATGGTAAATGGAAAGATGCAAACGGCAATGAGTATGTTTGGGATGCAGACAACAAATGTTTTGATAAACAAGAAAAGTTGAATGCAGATACTGATAGAAGCGACAATGGAAATGGTAATGGAAATGGTAATGGTAATGGTAATGACCCAGGAGCAGATGTTGGAGATGGAAATCGCCATGTCTCGAGAGTCCGAGGCAGTCGAGTTCGTGGTTCGGATGGGTCACATCAAGCAGCAACGGGTTATATCGGAACAATCAAACATAAGGCCGCAAATGGAGATATAATCACAAAAGATGAAAAAGGTAATACTCATTTCTATAAAAATGATAATGGTAAATATAAGGAAATAAGTGAGAAAGAATTCAGAGCAATTCATAATAAGGCAGGTAAAAAATCGAATATAAATATATCAAATATTAAAAATGGTGGTTATAGTTCTCAAAAGGGAACAAGGGTCACCGGAAAAGCCGGCAGGTATGCAGAAAAGAATGGCGATAGTTGGAACTATTATGCAAATGATGGTACAAAATTAAAACCTGAATATGTCAAAAAAGTAGATCCTGAGTTATGGGCAAAGACGCATCCAAAAGCAAAACCACAGGGTGCAAGAACATCCGGTGCAACAGGATATGAGGGTCGTACCAGAAATGATTGGGTAAACGAAGGCGGTTAATTAGTCAGTATCTCAGACAATTACCTGACACAATATACATATATAAAAGGGCGGACTGATGTCTGCCTTTTTATTTGACACCAATTTTACATTTTGTTAAACTGTTAGTATAGAAAAGCCGATATGGCTCAGTTGGTAGAGCAGCTCATTCGTAATGAGCAGGTCGCGAGTTCGAGTCTCGCTATCGGCTTTTTTATTTTGTCCAAATTATCATCTGCCGACTCTCACTACAATTTTTGTCGTTTGACAAAAATTGTGAGTTCAGCAAATAAATTTGCATACGGATATGTAAGTTCGGGCTTCCTGCCCTCACGAACATATCCTGTAGAGTCTCGCTATCGGCTTTTTTATTTTGCCCAAATTACCATCTGCCGACTCTCACTACAATTTTTGTCGTTTGTCTACTGCAAACCAAAGAAAAATTGTTTATTAAATTCTGCTCCCTTTTCCTTGTATTCTTTGCTTGCTCTTTCTCCGGCTTCTCTTGCTTTTACTTCAAGGTAATTATTCATATAATCCATATTTTTGCTCAAGTCCTCTTCATCAGTTAATTTGGGATAATTAATTGATGCAATAGAATACTTGTAGGCTTCCATACTTTCTTGTAAGTTATCAATCGGACCAAAAATTTTTCTGCTGTTTCTTCCGTATTGAGAATAACCCTTTCCTACTCTGCCGATTTGGCAATATTGATAAGCGTGTTCTACTTCGTGTGCGCTTGTGCGAACAAAATCGCATGTACTCATTGCATACACAATTTCATTCCGCTCCTCATCAAAGTAGCCTGCTGTGTTGTTGCCAAGCGTATCTTCTACTCTGACTTTGATATTTAATTTATCAAGATTTTTTTCTTTAATAAAATGTTTTGTCAGTTCTTTAATTTTTGTCTTTGTATCAAGTATAAATCTGTATGGAAGATATTTGTCATTTGCAGGCAGTTTTACATTTGTTGTTTCAAAAGTTCCGGTAATATTTGGTGTGCTTTCATTTAATTCAATTTCAAGCCCTGCAATTTTTCTTAAATTGGAAATTTTTGGAACTTTTCTGTCTCCGTTAAACGGATATTCGGTTATAGTTGCGCTAATTTTATTCCCGTCAATAATATTTTTAATAATTTCAAGTTTTAAACAGTTCTTTCCTGTTTTTTTATTCTTTTTTGTTTCTGATATATATGTTCTCATTTCTTCTATCAAATTAGTCACAAATTCAGGTCTACCATCTGCCATTTTCTTTTGCACGATTTTTCTGTATTTGCAATTGCTTCCCTTTACATCCTGTCCGAGATGTTCGTATTCTCTAATTATTCTTTCGCCGTCTGAGGTCTCAAAAAGTCTTTGAACTATGTTTTCCCCGGAATAAAATGTTGTTATTTTCTTCTTAAAATTTTTGTCATCTTTCATACCGATTGTGACAAATGTAAAACTGTCAGCATTTTGAGGTGTATTATCCGAAAAAGTTTTATATTGTTGTATGTTTATTTTTGGTGTTTTTTCAAGCAATACAAATTTGCATTTTTCAGGATTTATTTTGTGTATAATGTCCTGTTTTAAATGATATATTGATTTTCTAAATGCAGGGTAAATTTTCATAATTATATTGCCTTTGCTTTTTACAAAACCCCTGAATTTAAAATTTGCTAAATAAAATGCCCTGTAAAAGAATTTTACAGGACATTTTATATTGAAATATTAAATTATTTTTGAGCCGGAGTCTTGTCAGGTCTTGCAGTCGGCTGAAAATCGTGATGACGTTTCATTTGAATTCTGTCAAATTTTTGGTTTTTAATTTGAAAATCACCCGGTCGTCTTGCATTCCATTGACCATGCATAGGAGGAATTTGTCTTTCATACATTGGTCTTGGCGGAAATGGCATTGGTCCTTTGCATGGACATTTAGGTTTTAATAATGCCGCTGATACCAATATTGCAAGTAATACACCTAAAAATATTGCTGCAACTTGTGTAAAAAATCTGCCTAACTCTCCGCAATTACAAACTTTTGTTTCTTTTTTTTCTTCATCAGTCATAATTTGGTCTCCTTATCTTATCTACATTTGTATAACGAAACTAAATTAAAATTGTTCATTTCTTATTCTGCTGAAATTGTAATTGCCATATAATCAGGTGTTTTAGCCATCCTATCTTCAATTTCCTCAAAAGTTAGTAATCCTTGCGTTGCGCCGAAATCTGAAACAACTCCGCTGGAATTTATTGAACCTGCCATTAAAGATTTTGGAATATCAAAATTATATCTGCTCATTGCCGCACAGAAGGTTGAGGCAAAAGCATCACCTGCGCCAAGGGTTGAAACAACGGGACCGTCAAAACAAGGGCAGTAAAAATATTGTCTGCCGTTGTATGCGTAAGCACCATGTCCTCCGTCAGTTATTACTATAACCTGATAATCAGAAATTTTCAGTTTTTTAAACATTTCTTTTAAATCAGGGTGTATTGCTTCTTTTGAATATTTAATTTCTTTTGTATCCTGTCTTAAATATATTCCTGTTGCCATTTGCGCTTCTTCTTTGTTCATAACGACTGCATCCGCAAGTGCAAGAATTTTTTTTAGATAATTGAAACCTTTTTTAATCCCTGTTGAACCTGCATTAAAACAGACCATCGTGTCATTTTCTTTTGCAAATTTAACTAAATCATCAAGTTGTCTGTTACTTTCACCGTTTAATGGCGCGATGTATAAAAGTTTTGCATTTTTAATTACTTCAAAATCTATTTCAGATTTTTTGATATGAGCATTCGCACCTCTATGCGCAAGAACAGTTCTGTCACCTTCAAAACTTGTCAGAATTATAGAAAAACCCGTCGTATCTTTTTTGTCTTGAATTATTGAATCTAAATTTACATTTTTTGTTTTGAAAAAGTCAAAAAGACCTTTTGAATAAATATCATCTCCTACCTTGAATATAACTGCGGTATCAAAGCCTAAATTTGCAAAATTTACTGCGGTATTTACTCCGCCGCCGCCTACTTGTGTATCAAAGTCTGTTATTTCCAATTTCGAGCCGTATGGATAACTCATAAAATCAGTTGAGTGGTCTTTTTTGCGTACAGAAACCACATTCGCATCATCACATTCTACAAATACATCCATTGTCGCACTGCCAATTGTTACTACATCAACCATGTTATTCTCCCTTTTACTATTATTTTTTTTTATAATAGCATAAAAAAAAGACTGATAGTTTATCAGTCTTTCTTTTATTTATTGCCATAAGTATTAGTTTATGCAATTTGCTTTATCTTCCTCTGTTACACCTTTCAGTGTAAGGTTTACTCTGCCTTTTTCGTCGATTTTAATGACTTTTACGATAACTTCATCCCCAATATTCAAATGTGGTTCGATAGTTTCTATTCTTTCATTGCAGACTTGGGAAATATGAATCATGCCGTCTTTGCCGCCGCCCAATTCGACGAACGCTCCGATAGGAATAATTCTTACAACCTTGCCTTTGATTACCATACCGACTTCAGGTTTAAAAGTAATATCTTTAATCATTTTAATGGCAATTTTTGCACCTTCCTGATCGTTAGATGTAATAGTAACAACACCTGAATCCTGAATATCAATTTCAGCACCTGAAGCATCAATAATTTCTCTTATTTGTTTGCCGCCAGGCCCGATTACAGCACCAATATCTTCTGTTGGAATTGTCATTGTTGTAATGCTTGGTGCAAATGGGGATAATTCCTTAGCAGGTTCGGTGATTACTTCTCTCATTTTGCCTAAAATGTGTAATCTGCCTTCTTTTGCTTGGAACAATGCTCTGCGCAATGTTTCGTTAGGAATACCTTTTGCTTTCATATCCATTTGCAATGCGGTAATGCCTGTGTCGTTACCTGTAACTTTAAAGTCCATATCTCCTAAAAAGTCTTCAATTCCTTGAATATCAGTTAATACAACAGGTTCATAACCTTCTTCTTTAATCATACCCATTGCAACACCGCCAATCATACATTTAACAGGAACACCTGCATTCATCAATGCCATTGAACTTCCGCATGTGGAACCCATTGATGTTGAACCGTTTGATTCAAGTACATCTGAAGTTACTCTGATTGTATAGCCAAATTCTTCTTGTGAAGGTAACGCAGGAATATTTGCTCTTTCTGCCAAATTTCCATGCCCTACTTCTCTTCTGCCCGGTCCTCTTAATGGCTTAACTTCCCCAACAGAGAAACCAGGGAAAATGTATTTGTGCATATATGTTTTTTCTGTTTGAGGATCAACTCCGTCAAGTTCCTGTTTCATAGCAGGACCTGCCAAAGTTGCAACTGAAAGAATTTGAGTTTGACCTCTTGTAAATACTGCTGAACCATGCGCTCTTGGAATAACACCGACTTCACACCAAATAGGACGAACTTCGGTTGGTTTTCTCCCGTCTGCTCTGACTCCTTCGTCAAGAATCATTGCACGCATAATGTGTTTTTCTGCGGCTTTAAATTCTTCAGCAACAAAATCAATGCCTGTTTCTTCAATAATTTGCTTGATATAATCATCTTCAGGGAGAGCATCAATTTTTTCTTTAACTAATTTCTTTGCTTCTTCCAATTTATTTTGACGATATTCTCTGTCAAAGTTGTGATAAGCATCAAAAATCATATCATGAGCGGTTTCTTCAATAATTTGTGCAATTTTTGAAGTGTCATAAGGATTTGTAAATTCTTCTTTTGTTACACCACATTGTTTTGCAAATTCAACCTGTGCATCGCACTGTTTTCTTATTTCGCCTTGAGCAAATTCAACTGCGTTCATAATATCGTCTTCAGTTACAAACTTACAGCCTGCTTCTACCATTATAACGCTGTCGTGTGTACCTGCAACAACAATGTCTAAATCAGATTCGTGTGCTTGTTTGTGAGTCGGATTAGCAATAAAGTTGCCTTGTTCATCTCTTGAAACTCTTACTGCACCGATAGGTCCTTCAAACGGAGCGCCTGAAAGCATTAAAGCGCAAGAAGCACCTAACATAGCCAATGTATCAGGCTGGTTTTCCTGATCATAACTGAATAATTGCGCAACGATTTGAATATCGTTTCTATATCCTTTTGGGAAAAGCGGTCTGATTGGTCTGTCGATTAAACGAGATACCAAAATTGCTTTGTCGCTTGATTTCCCTTCACTACGGTTGTATCCGCCCGGAATACGACCGATTGCAGACATTCTTTCTTCATAATCAATCAACAATGGGAAGAAATCTATCCCTACTCTTGGTTCTTTTGAAACAACACAGTGAACAAATAACATTGTGTCGCCACATCTTACGGTAACAGAACCGTTTGTTGATTGAGCATACTTTCCTGTTTCAATTGTAACGGTTTTTCCGCCGATATCTAATTGAAAACTTTTTGTTTCAGGTTTCATATAACACCCTTTCTCTTTCTGCGCATCTTTGCGCTTTTTTTATATACACTTCCTATAAGTTCTTTATAATTTTACTACAAAAATAATTATATTTACACTTGGCAAAAAAAATATTTACAAGCGTTATTAGTAATATCATGAAAATTGCATGTAATAGTAATACGCCCTTTGGAGCAAAACTTATACGAGATAAAGTCAATGTCGGAAGATATGGAAATGACGGCAGATATCATGATTTTGAGTCTAATTTTGTAGAAATTCAACCTGAATGTGATAACGATGTTGAAGCATTGAAAAATGCAGTCAAATATTGGGAAAACGATAAATTCGGTATGAATGCTTGTTATGTTGTTCAGGCCGCAAAAAATGGCAGTAAATATTATGTTAATCATAAAGTTTATGCTTTAACTGCGCAGCAGGATAAATTTGAGATATTGAATCCTGACGAAATTTTGGGAGTAGTGCATGTTGTTCCCCTTGGTGGACGAAGTAAAGAATTATTTGTTGAGCATGTGCAGGCCAATCCTAATTATTTAAACAAAATTAACACAAAATATGCCGGAATCGGTACTGCAATGATAAATTCGTTAAAAGAACTTTGTAATATGATGACATTATTTTCTTCAAAAGAAAAATCTGTCAGAGATTTTTATGCAAAAAACGGTTTTAGTGAATATCCTCCTAACACAAATGCATATACATGGATAAAAGATATATTTGATAGATTTTAATTTTGTGTTAAAGTTTAAATTGTTATCGCCTCGTAGCTCAGTAGGATAGAGCGGTGGTTTCCTAAACCGCGTCTTGCCCGCGTTCGAATCGCGGCGGGGCGAAATAAAAAAGAGAATAGGTTTATCTATTCTCTTTTTTATTAGTCTTGCCAAAGATTCGATTGCCATTGCGTTCGAGCGGGGAGTGAGCAGAGGCTGAAGCAGATTTTGCTTTTGGCGAAAGCCATAAAAAGCAAAATGCGAAATGCCGTTTATTGCGAACGACCCAAGACATCGCGGTGGGGCGAAATAAAAAAGAGAATAGGTTTGCATATTTTCTTTTTTGTACTCTGTTTAACGACTAAATACTACCCTAATTAATATTTCTTTCTGTTTAAAGTATAATTATTTTAAATTGTAAAGGGATATTATGAGAAGTGACAATATTAAAAAGGGAATAGCACATACTCCGCACCGAGGTCTTTTAATGGCAGCGGGGGTCAGTCGTAAAAATATGGATTCTCCGTTTATCGGAATAGCAAGTTCATTTACCGATTTAATTCCGGGGCATGCAGGAATGAGAGATTTGGAACGCCAGATTGAAAAGGGTATTCATAGTGGCGGAGGTCAGGCATTTATATTCGGTGTTCCTGCAATTTGCGACGGTATTGCTATGGGGCATAACGGTATGAGGTATTCTCTGCCGTCAAGAGATTTGATTGCGGATTGTGTTGAAACGGTTGCTCAGGGACATCAACTTGACGGCCTTGTATTACTGACTAATTGCGATAAAATTACCCCTGCAATGCTGATTGCAGCAATGCGTCTGAATATTCCATGTATTGTTGTAACGGCAGGTCCTATGTTAGAAGGCGAAAGCAGATGTTCAAAACTTACTATGATAAAAGGCTCATTTGAAGCGGTAGGAAAGTTTCGAAACGGTGAAATTGATGAAAATAGGCTGTTGGAACTTGAAGAAGAATCCTGCCCGACTATTGGCTCATGTCAAGGTATGTATACTGCTAATACAATGGCATGTTTAACAGAGGTAATGGGCATGAGTTTGCCTCTGTGCGCTACATCTTCTGCTGTATCATCAAAAAAACGCAGAATGGCTTTTGAATCAGGGATTCAGGTAGTTAATCTTGTTAAAAATAATATTAAACCTTCTGATATTATTGATAAAGAAACATTAGAAAATGCAATTATTGCTGATTTGGCGCTTGGCGGAAGTACAAATTCAATTATGCATCTTTTGGCGATAGCAAATGCCGGCGGAATAGATTTAAAGATAGACGATTTTGACAGATGGGGAAAGGTCGTTCATCAAATTTTAAAGTTAGACCCTGCTGCAAGTCCTACTATGACAGAATTTCACAACGCAGGTGGTGTTCCGGCACTTATGAAAAACCTGATTAATGCAAATATCGGGGTAAAAGATAAAAATACTGTTTGCGGTTATTCTACATTTGAAATTTCAAAGGAAGCATTTGTAAATAAGGATTTAATCAAAACTTATGATAATCCGATTACAACAAAGCCAGGGCTTGGTATTTTGTATGGCAATTTAGCCCCTGACGGTTGTGTAACAAAAATATCTGGGATAGACGAAAGTTGTTATGAGTTTGAAGGCGTTGCAAAATGTTTTGATTGTGAAGAAGATGCTATGTTTGCTTTGGAAAATGACAAAATAAATGACGGTGATGTGATTGTAATTCGCTATGAAGGACCAAAAGGCGGCCCCGGAATGAGAGAAATGCTTGCACCGACCTCTTTGCTTGTGGGTAAAGGTTTAGGAAAAACGGTTGCTCTTGTAACTGACGGTCGTTTTAGCGGAGGTACAAGAGGCATTTGTATCGGTCATGTTTGCCCTGAGGCCGCTAATGGCGGAAACATTGCCTTAATAAAAGATGGCGATAAAATTAAAATTGATGTAAATAACAGAACAATAAATATTTTAGTAACGGATGATGAGCTTGACGCAAGAAGAAAAGACTTAAAACCATTTGTGTCAAAGTGTAAGTCCGGGTATTTGTCAAAATATGCAAGAACAGTTCAAGATGCTTCACATGGTGCGATTGTGTAGCAAAAAATATTTTTTTATGTTTTATAAAATATAAAACTTGAAAGGATTTTTTATGAAAATTGGATGGAATTACAGTGATACTTGGGCAAGAGGAATTTTTGCACTAAAAAGCAAAACTAAAAAAGCACAAAGAACTGATGCGCTTAGTTCTACTTTGAAAGGGCTACTTTCGTTAAATCCCTTTGGAAATTCGCCAAAAATGCCTAAAAAGTTTCCGTCTGATGAGTTTATGACATTTAAGTATCCGAAAAGAAAATTGCTTGATGAGATACTAAAGAATTTATAAATCTTTGTTATAGGATAGTATTATGGAAAAAGAGAGTGAAATAAAGCATATTGCAATAATTATGGACGGAAATCGCAGATGGGCAAAAGAGCATAATCTTCCGTCTGCAGCAGGACATAAAAAAGGTGTTACATCTTTGAGAAATGTTGTTCGTGCTTGTGATGAATTTGGAGTTAAATATTTAACTGTCTATGCTTTTTCAACAGAAAACTGGAAACGAAGCAAAGAAGAAGTAGATTTTTTGATGGATTTGGTTGCAGTTACATTAAAAAATGAATTAGATGATATGGATAATGAGAATGTAAAAATATCTTTTATCGGTGACCGCTTAAAGTTGTCGGATAAACTGCAAAAGGTTACCTCAAATGCACAAGAAAAGACTAAAAGCAATACGGGAGTAAATCTTCAAATTGCATTAAATTACGGTTCAAGAGATGAAATAGTAAATGCCGTAAAATCTATAATATGTGATAATTACAAATCTGAAGATATTACTGCTGATGTTATTTCAAAACATCTTTACACAAAAGATATTCCTGATCCTGATATTTTAATCAGAACAGGCGGGGAAAAGCGAATTTCCAATTATCTTTTGTGGCAGATTGCATATAGTGAAGTGATTGTTGTTGATGAATACTGGCCGGAATTTGACAGATGTTCGCTCTTAAAATGTATTGAAGAATTTAACAGAAGGCAAAGGCGCTATGGAAAATAAAATTAAAATTGTTCTTGCAACGGGAAATCCTCACAAATTACAGGAAATAAACGAAATAACAAAAGATTCGGGAATTGAATTTATTCTGCCTGGTGGCGACTTTAATCCGATAGAAAACGGTCAGACTTTTGAGCAAAATTCACTTATAAAGGCACAGGAAGCATCAAGGATTTCTAATATGATTTCCCTTGCAGATGATTCAGGATTGTGTGTGGATGCGCTAAACGGAGAACCCGGTATTCATTCTGCAAGATATGATACAACCCCTCAAAGACGGATAGACAAGTTACTAAAAAAACTTGCCGATACAGATAATAGGAAAGCAAAATTCGTTTGTGTTATGACACTAACAGATAAGGATGGTAATGTCTTAAATCAGGAAATCGGAGAGTGTCACGGGCAAATTGCAACTGAGCAATATGGTACAAACGGTTTTGGTTATGACCCTGTATTTTTGGTTGACGGATACGATATTACAATGGCTCAAATGAGTGAAGATTTAAAAAATACAATTTCTCACAGAGCAAATGCCTTATCTAAAATGGTTAAATACATAAAAGAAAACCTTTAGGTAAGAGGATTGATTGTATAAAAAAATACTTTTGTTTTTTATAATATTATTTATGCCCTTTGCTTATGGCGCAGAAATTAAAAATATAACATCTATACCTGATAAAGATGTCACTGCTGTTATATCTGGTTCGGTATCTTACGATTATGATATGACGCTTGAAAATTGTATCAGGATTGCACTTGGCAATAATCCTGAGATACTCTCTGCTTTTGAAGATATTTTGGCAAATGATTCAAGATTAAAACAAATCTGGTCAAATTTTTTCCCTCAGTTTTCCTGGCAGACAAGTTGGTCTCATATCAAACAATTACAGTTGTCAGATGCCTTCAATTATAACCTTGAATATGAATACTATATACTCGGTCAGGTTACACTTCAGCAGATGTTATATGATTTTGGAGTAACGCAAAATCAGGCTACAATTCAGCGCCTTGGTTTAGAATCAAGCAAAAAGACTTTTGCATCAGTTGTAAATGATGTTATATATAAGACAAAAAATGCTTATTATGAACTTCTTTATTCATACGAAGCCGAAAAAGTTGCGCAGATGAATGTTGATAACTATCAGACCTTTTATAATCAGGCAAAGGCATTATTTACTGTCGGATTAAGCCCGAAAATTGATGTAACTATTGCTGAAGTTAATTTAAGTCAGGCAAAAATGAGATTAATTAGTGCTAAAAATCTTATAAATACTTCTGTTGCAAACTTAAATAATGTAATGGGTGTCCCGTATATTGAAAAATACAATATAAAAGGGGAGTTAGGCTATACCCCGCTAAATTTGTCTTTTTCTGATGCTATTCAAAAAGCATATGACTCAAGACCGGAACTAAAAAGAGCAGAAATTGAAGTCGAACAGGCGCTTCAAAATGTAAAGTTGCAAAAAAAATTATACTTCCCGCAACTTGAATTTGACGGACATTATCAGGAAGGCGGTAAGCATTGGACTTCAAATAACGGCTGGCAAATAGGTGTATATCTCAATTTTCCGATAATAAATGGCGCTATGATATACAATCAGGTTAAAGAAGCAAATCATTTGTATAACAAACAACTTGCTCTTGCTAAGAAAACACAAAATGACATATATTTAGAAATTCAAAAGTCATATCTAAAGTTACACGAAAAAGAAAATCAACTTCCTGTCGCAACGCTGCAGGTAAAGCAGGCAAAAGAAAATTATAGGATTTCTGAGGCAAGGTACAAGGTTGGCGTATCATCTCCTATTGAGATGCGTGAAGCACAAAATACTCTTGCTGAGTCTGAACTTCAGTATTACAAGTCGCTGAGCGAATATAATATCGCGAAATCCGAATTAGAACGATGTATAGGTATAAATTTAAGTTCAGGGTCAAACTTCTTGGGAATTAATAAAAATGGTAAGAAATATTAAGGAATCGTAATAAACATTTACATTTTTTATATATTTTGTTAGTATATTACAGTGATATGTGTATAAATGGTAGTTGTCAATAATAAATTGACATTGGAGTTAAATATGGTTGAGAAAAAGGGGACATCTGAAGAAGATTTTGAAAAATTACTTAAGCAATATGACTACAAGTTTCAAAAGGGTGACTTGGTAAAAGGTGTAGTATGCGGTTTTGAAGGTCAGGGAGTACTTGTTGATATCGGTGCTAAAACTACTGCCCTTATCCCAAATTATGAAGCCGTTGAAAAGGGTGAAAATGTTGAAGACAAATTCCAAAAAGGTCAGGAAGGCGAATTTCTTATTATTAGAGAAGAAGACGAAGATGGTCGTTTCCTTTTGTCTAAAAAGAAAGTTGATTTTGCTTATGCCTGGAAAGATTTGGAAAAAGCAAAAGAGGCAGATGAAACAATACTCGGTACAGTTATCAATACCGTCAAAGGCGGTGTGCTTGTTGAAGTTGCAGGGGTCAGAGGATTTATTCCTTCAAGTCAGTTGAGAGCAAAAGAATCTGAACTTGAACAAGGTTCAAAAATTGAAGTTAAAATTCTTACTCTTGATGTGCAGCAAAACAATTTTATTTTGTCTAATAAAAAAGTCTATGATGATACTGCTCAGGAGGCAAAAGATAATTTGTTCTCACAAATTGAAGTCGGACAAATTGTTAAAGGTGAAGTTGTAAGAATTACAGATTTTGGTGCTTTTGTTGACATAGGCGGTGTTGATGGGCTTTTGCCTTTATCTCAACTTTCATGGCGTTGGATAGACCATCCGACAGATATTTTGCATGTTGGGGATAAGATTGATGTTGAAGTAATATTGGTTGACCACGCAAAACAAAGAATTTCTTTAAGTCTTAAAAAACTTGAGCCGGATCCGTGGATTGAAGCAGAAAAGAATATTAAAGAAGGTGATGAAATAGAGGGTACAATTACAAGACTCAAATATTTCGGTGCTTTTGTTGAGGTATTTCCGGGGGTTGAAGCATTGTTACCTCACGATGAGGTTATAGAATATCAAAATGAAAATAAAAACATCTTGCAGGTTGGCGACAAGATTAAAACTCATATAATTAAGTTCAATCCTGCGGACAGAAGAATTGCCCTGTCAATTCACGAACAGGCTTCAGAAGTAGATTCACTTGCAAATGAATAAATGAGTAATAATTTTTGTATATGTTATAACACTCGAAATCTAACAAGGTTTCGAGTGTTTTTTATAATGTTGACTTTTGAATATAAATAATTAAATATATCATACATTTAGATGTTTATTGCATCTTGATAATAATACATAATACTGTAGAGAGAGTAGTAAACATGCCATTTCGTTACAGATTGCAGAAAATTTTGAACTACAGAGAAAATCAGCGTGAAGAACAAAGATTGAAAGTTCAGAAGGCTCAGGCGGCAGTTAACGAAGCAGAAAACAATATTAAGAAAAACAATCAGGCAATTGTTGATACCAAAAATGGCATGCGCTCTGCAGATCCATCCCTGTATGATTATTATGACAAGTTTCTGAAACATCTTTATGAAGAGGCTGAAAGACTTGAACAAATAAGGCAAGAACTTCAGGAAATATTAGACGAAGAACTAAAGAAACTTGTTAAGTGCGAACAGAATGTAAAAGTTCTTGAAAAACACAAAGACAAAAATAAAGAAATTTATCTGCAGGAAGAAAAAGCAGAAGAACTAAAGCAATTCTCAGAGTTAGGTGTAACAAGATTTTTCAGAAAAAAGACTGAAAACCAACAGTAAAGGTAGAAATTATGGGTATAGAAGCAACTACTTCAGCATCAGCAGCAACTTCGGTACAAAGTACAACTACAACTACGGCATCAAAAGCAAATTCATCTGATACATCATTTAAAGATGAAATGTCAAAAGTTTCTGAGTCTGAATCCAAAAAAGATACAAAAACTGCTGATAAGGGCTCAAAAGACCTAAAGGGCGAACAAAAAACAGATAAAGATGAAAATAAGTTGTCAGTGTCTAAATCGGAAAATGAGCATAAAACTGCTTTGCAAAATGATGCAGAAAATAAGTTGCAGGGTGCCGCTGTTCTAAATGGTCAGTTTTTAATGAATGATGCAAATATTATGCTTTCAAATGATATTCAGCAAATGATTGACAATACTGTTTCCGTAAACGCTTCCAATCTTAAAAACTGGAGTTTTGGTTTTGGTGAAAATGGTGCAAAATCTGCATTGAAAATGAATGAATCTGATGCAGATTTCTTTATCAACCTGACTCAAAATGATAATATAAATGTTCAGTCAATTCAGGCACAGGCTCAAAGTATGGTAAATAACGGGGCTGAAATTGCAGAAGTCAAACAAAATGTTCAGGTTTCTCAGGCTTTATTAAATGCTTTAAGTGAGGCAAGAGAAAATAATCAGCCATTGAGAATTGATTTTGACCAAGATATTTCTGTAATTTTGCGAGTCGGCAGAGATGGTGCCGTTTCAGCACAGTTCATTCCCGGAGACAAAGCTGTAGAGCAATATTTGAGAAATAATATTGAATCTCTTAAAGCATCTTTTGATGAGCAGGATTTGCCTTATAGTGAACTTTCATACTCACACAGTTCAAAAGATCAAAATCAAAGACGAAGACAAGAAAAACAACAAGGAGAATAATATATGAATGATGCTTTTATTACGGCATTAAACACCCAATATGCTACAGTAAACTGGATTGATGTTTTGTCTGAAAACATGACAAATACATATACTCCGGGCTATCGCGAAAAACAGGTTACTTTTAAAACTTTTTTAAACGGAGCAATTGTTGACGATTTTGAAAAAAATAACGGTCAGGGAAAATCTACTCCCGGTACTTCAAAGAACAACTTGTTTATTGAAGGTAAAGGTTATTTTTTAACCAAAACTGCCGAAGGTAAAAGTGTTTATACCCGTCTTGGAGATTTTGACTTTGACAAAGAAGGTGTTTATCGTGCTAAAAATGGCAATACTGTTCAAGGCTACATTTTGAATGATAAGGGAGAAATAATGCAGGGAACAAGAGCATTAAGCGCAGATTTATATCAGGAAACAGCAATGAAAGGCGGTGCACTTGATATTCCTACAACAACTATCAAGATGTGGATTGACCCAAATAATGGTAAATTTCTCGGTAAATATGATGAATATGAAATTAAAAATGACGGAACAATTGTAGGTAAGGCTGAAAGCGGAAAAAAAGTTGTGCCGCTATACAAAATTACCACAAGAAATTTCCATAACTGTTCGGGTTTATATGAGTACAAAGACGGATTATTCCTTGAAACAGAAGAATCAGGCAAACCTGTTTTGGGTGTAGGTGAAATTCGCTCAGGCTTATTAGAACTTTCAAATGCGGATTTAAAGGTGAATATTTCCTATTATCAAATGGCAAAACAACAGATGGAAGTCGTAAATAAGATAATTTCATCAAATAAAGACCTCTTACAACAAGCATTGCAACTTGTCGGAGGCTCATAAGTTTAAAGATTTTTTACACAGTATTAAACTCCATTTACAAGAGGCGTGTTCGCCTCTTTTTTATTATTTTGGTATTTACAATTTTGTTTAAAATATGTAAAATGGTAATGTAGATAGTTTTAGTTTGGCAAGGAGTTAAATATGGACGATATTAAGGTTGCAATCGGTTGTGATCACGCAGGTTTACACTATAAGGAAGCCGTTATTGATTACTTAAAATTCAGAGGAATAGAATTTGAAGATTTAGGAACTTATACTCCTGAATCCTGTGATTATCCTGTCATTGCAAGAAAAGTTTGCGAGAAAGTCATTCATAATGATGCTAACAGAGGGATTTTAATTTGCGGAACAGGTATAGGCATGTCAATTGTTGCAAATAAGGTTCATGGTATAAGAGCGGCACTTTGCGGTGATACTTACAGCGCAAGAGTATCAAGAGCGCACAACAATGCAAATGTTTTGTGTATAGGCTCAAGAGTGATCGGTGAACATTTGGCACTCGATATTGTTGATACATGGTTAAAAACAGGTTTTGAAGGCGGTCGTCACAAAAAACGCGTTGATATGATTGAGTAGAGGTGAATAAGATTGGAAAATCAAATAGATTCTCATAAATTAGCCTGTGTAATAGCACAAATTTTAGATGATAAACTTGGAAAAGATATTACTATTTTAAATATCAGCCATGTTTCTTCACTTGCTGATTATTTTGTAATAGTATCAGGTGATTCTACTCCACAGGTTAAGGCTTTGATGGAAACAGTAAAAGACAAAATAAAAAAGCATTTTTCAAGACTTCCCATTCGGAATGAAAATGATATGAAAAATCGTTGGAATTTGCTTGATTATGGGGATGTTGTTGTCCATATTTTACATAAAGAAGAACGAGACAACTATGCGCTTGAAAAATTCTGGAGTCACGCTTTTAGTATAACTGAAGAAGTGTGGCGCAAAGAAGCATCACAATATAGTGAATATACAAAATAACAAAAGCCGGTTTAATACCGGCTTTAAATTTATACTTTAGATTTCAAACATTCATCAAGACAATTTATCATTGTATCTTTAAATCTGTTACATTCAGGCTCGTTATTTGCCTCAAATCGGAGAGTAAATACCGGCTCGGTGTTACTTTGCCTAATTAATGCAAAACCGCCTTTAAAAACGATTCTCATACCGTCTAAAGTAACAATATCTTCAATTTTAGAACCAAACATATCAGGATTTTGTTCAACTTTAGTTTTTACATACTCCAAAGTTGATTTTTTCAATTCATTCGGACAAGGATAGCGTACTTCAGGACTTGAATATACTCTTTCAAACGGTTCAAGCATAGATTCAATTTTAAATTCGCTGTTTTGTTTTTTATTTTTTGCAATAATTTCTATCATACGACACCCTGCATAAACAGCGTCATCATATCCGTAATATCGGTCTTTAAAGAAAGTATGACCACTCATTTCACCGCCTAAGAGTGCATTTGTTTCTTTCATTTTTTCTTTAATAAATCCGTGACCTGTTTTACACATTATAGCATGCGCGCCTGTTGAATTAATTTCGTCATACAACACCTGAGAGCATTTAACTTCAGACACTACATTAACATTTTTTCCCAAATCTTTTATTATATCAAGTGCGTAAATTAAAAGTAATTTGTCGCCTGTCATTGGGTTACCTTTAGAATCTACAACTCCAATTCTGTCTGAATCTCCGTCAAATGCAATACCTAAGTCCGCATTATCATCAATAACATGCTTACATAAGTCTTTTAATGTTGAAAAAACGCTCGGATTCGGGTGGTGGTTAGGAAATCTTCCATCAGGTTCGGAATACAATTCAACGACCTCACAACCTATCTGACGGTATAACTCCGGACCTACAACTCCGCCTGTACCGTTTGCACTGTCAACAACAACTTTTATTCCTTTGCCGATATTTCCAAATCTTTGTTTCATATCTGCGATATATTCCGGAATAATATCAACTTTAAAGTTCGGATTATTTTTTTCGTTGTATTCTTTCCACAATGCAAATGTTTCTTCTTTAACTTCTTTTATTTGTTTTTCGTTTAATGTCTGGTGATTATAGGTCATTTTAAGACCGTTATATTCGCTTGGGTTATGGCTTGCGGTTATGACCATTGCACCGTCTAATTTATGCGCAAATTCTGAATAATAACCGATTGGTGATGGCGCAATTCCATAGTCTTCAATATGTTTAACTCCGGAATCTAAAAGTCCGGTAATTAAAGCCTTTTTAAGCGGCTCAGAATGAAGTCTTGCATCCATACAGACACCGATTTTTAAGTCAGATGATTGTTTGCCGTTTTGTTTTGTAAGCCAATTTATATAGCCCAAACCAATATTATAAAACTGTTCTTCAGTTATATCTTCTCCGTAAATTCCTCTGATATCATTTTTCCCGAATGAGTGTTCATATTTTTGCATAATATATCCCCTTTATTTATAATTAAATCATAACATGAAAGAGTTTTTAAATAAATTATTTGATAATAAATCAATTACTGCGTGGGTATTTGTTTTGCCTGCAGTATTGGGCATTTTTTTATTTATAATAATTCCGATATTTTGCTCTCTCGGTTTAAGTTTTACAAAATGGGATTTGCTTAATCCTATTAAATTTGTCGGATTTGATAATTATAAATTGATATTTAGTGAACCTTTGTTTTATAAAATATTGTTAAATACCGTTGTATTTGCGTTATCTGTTTCGGTTTTAGGGGTAATAATACCGTTGATATTAGCATCAATACTCAATTCTAAAATAAGAGGAAGTGAATTTTTTAAAAGTGCATATTTTCTACCTTTTATTACCCCGATGGTCGTAATCGGAATAGTATGGGCATGGATTTTTGACCCTAATATTGGTTTTTTGAGCCAAATATTACATTTGCATATAAATTGGCTCTATGACTCAAAATTTGCATTGCCTGCACTTATTATAGTCAATGTATGGAAATTAATCGGCTACAATATGATAATTTTTCTGTCCGGTTTTTCAAATATATCGCAAAGTCTTTTTGAATCCGCAAAAATTGACGGAGCAAATTCCGTTCAGGTTTTTAAAAATATTACTGTTCCGTTGTTATCGCCTACAATATTTTTTGTTGTTATAATCACCGCAATAAGTTCATTTCAGGTATTTGATTTGATTTATCTTATGACAGAAGGCGGGCCGTTTGATTCAACAAATGTTTTGGTTTATGCGATATATAAAAATGCATTTGAATATTTTAATGTAGGAAAAGCAAGCGCTATTGCTTATGTTCTGTTTGCTATAATTCTTGTTTTAACACTGATTCAGTGGCATTTGCGTAAAAAACTTGTTTATAACGA
>Ga0256407_10006015_pt1 | contig 19020 bp, 8 predicted proteins | sample RumenRJG_04DNA_FD_193489 | JGI IMG/M metagenome (GOLD analysis project Ga0256407, IMG submission 193489) | Bovine rumen microbial communities from Lethbridge, Alberta, Canada - RJG_04 | ecosystem: Host-associated > Mammals > Digestive system > Stomach > Rumen | place: Canada: Alberta | collected... | reverse complement strand
TCTATAATAAATATAATATAAATGAATTTAATAATAACATTGGAATTAATTTTTATGTCATAAATACAGATAATTTTTACTTAATTGCAAAAGAAATTTTTAATATTATTAATTGTTTTATTATTCAAATTCATAATCCAAGAGATATTTTTATTAACTTATTTTTAACTGATGAAAAGAAAAAAGAAATGAATAATATTATTCATAAAATACAAAATTTTTTATTTCAAAATAACAATATTCAAAAATATAATGAAATATTTTTTACAAAAAAAATAAAACCTTTACTTTTAATAAAAGAAAAAGAAAATGATATAGAAGAAATTTTTAAACCTATTGTTGAATATGATATAGATGGAAATATTATTAAAACAACTGAACAATTAATTAAAGAAAATAAAAAAATAAATTCAAATGATATATTAAATGAATTAAATTCAATAAATGATAAAGAAGATTTAATTAAAAAAGAATATTTACCTCAAAATAATAATCTATATATTGAAACTTTTTCTTTAATATTGGCAGATTTTTTACAAAATTTTTCAATTTATGGAATCATAGAAATAAATGATGACTTATCAAATGAATTAAATAACCTTTTTAATAAAGAAATCTTAGAAAAAATAAATTTATTTGAACAAAAAGGAAAAGAAAAAGAATTGGTTAAAAAAATAAATATATCAAAAGAAAAAGAATTTGAAAAGTGTAAAAAACAAAAACAAATAATAGACAAAAATATACAATTATATGAAAAAATATTGTTAGAAAAAAAAGCAAATCACGAAAATGGAATAATAATTGAAGATATGTTAGAAAAATTATTGACCAAAAAAGTTTGGTTATCACATAAAATACAGTTATTAAATAAATCTAAAATAATAATAAATGAATCATCTAGAATTGATAAGAAAAATGAATCCAATAAAAATTTTTTAAATGTTGAAATCTCAGAAAATAATATTCAAAATCTCCAAAATTCTCTTAGTAATTTAAATTACTATAATAATTCAATAAATAAAATAAAATTAATTAAAGAAATAAATCATGCAAATAATAATACAATTACACAATCAATTTCTAATATAACATCCAATAATATAAGTATAAAAACAGATTCAATTTCTTCAACAAAAGAAAAAATAAGATTAAAATCACTTAAAGAAATTTTTGATTTTTATTCAAATAAACATAATTATATAAGATTGGGTAATGGATTATTTTCTTCTATTGATGAAAAAAAAAATTTAATTAATTTATCAGAATTTTCAAAATTTTGTAATGAATTTTCAATATCAATTTCAAGACAAAAATTAGTAGAAATTTATAAAAAAAATTCTTCTAATTTATCAACTATGACATTCAAAGAATTTTTAATTACAATTGAAAATTTAAGTTTTGCATATCATGAAAATAAAAAAGAAACATGTTTAAAAAGAATAAAACAAAATAAAGAAAAATTAAATTTAATTGAAATACAAGAAAATGAGAGAATTGAAGAAGAAAAAAGTATAAATTTATTTAAAGAAAGGATAACAGGTAATAAACCTAAAAAAAGTTTAGAAAAATTTCAATTTATTTATTTAACAAGAAAGAAAAAAATTGAAGATGATATTTCATCAGAAAAATATAAATATGATAAATTAGTTAAAAAATCTTATATAGAAATCATTGAATCTTTTTATGAATTTCTAGGTTTATATCAAAAATCAATTTATAGAAAAAAAATGATTGGATTTAATATTCCTTTTTATAATCCTAATAAAAATAATAATATGAAAAAAAATGTTTTAACAAAAAATAAAAGTATGGAGACTTTAAGTTTACAAACAATTGAATCAATGAAAAGAGAAAAAGAATTATTATCATTATCAAAACAAAAATTACAAAAAGATTTATTATATAATAAAAAATTAAAATTATTTGAAAAAAATAATAAAAAATTAGAATTAAATTTAATAAAAAAACAAAGAGATAATAATTATGTAAATATTAAAAAAGATAAAGATCTTGAAAATTTACAAAAGGAAATTGAAAATAAAAATAAAATTTCATGGAAAAAATTAGATGAATTAAATATAGATGAAATTGATATGAATGATAAAGAAAAAGAAATTTTTGATAATTCGTATAATTCTGATGATGAAGAATTATTATCACATATATCATCAAATAAAATGAATAATAGAAATGAAAAATTAGAAAAAAATAATTCAAATATAAGGAAAAATTACTCATCAATCAATATATTTCCTAATATAAATAAATTGCCACCAATTGTTGAAAAAAAATGAATTTAATAAATTTTATAATAAAATAATTCTGAGTTTTAATGTTTTTAAAAATATATAAATAATTTATGTTTTATTTTTCTATAATTTTTTCATAAATTTAAAATTTTAAATTTTTATTTTTTTTAATTATAAAATTTATAAATAATTAATTAAAAACATAAATTTTAATCAATTTATTTTTAATGTAATTTGACGATTTTATCATTTTTATTATTTTTCAATTCATTAATAATTCATTGTCATAAATTCCATCATATGTTTAATTGAATTTGCATCTTTAGCGTAAAGTGTTAACTTGCCCTAGTAGCTCAGTAGGTAGAGCGTCAGGCTGTTAACCTGCAGGTCGAATGTTCGAACCATTCCTGGGGCGAGATTTAATTTTTTAATTATTAAAAACATTCAATAAAGAAATCAATTAATATTTTAATACTAAATTTAAAAGAATATCTTTATAAAAATTTTTTTTGAAATATTATAAAATAGAATATTAAATTATTAAAAGATTATATGTGATATAATTGATATGATAAATACTTTTTATTTATTTAATAAATATGAAATATTAAAGATATTAATATTAATAATTGAATAAAATAAATTAATTAATTTTTTATTAAATATTTCTTTAAATATTTTATATAAAGTTTAAAATGTTTAATTTAATATGTCTAAATTAAGAATTGGATATAGGATTTTTATTAATTTCATTATTCTTTTTTCAGGATATAATATATTTAATAAAATAACTAGTCATAAAAATGATTTTGAAAAATCACCAAAGTTAAATTTATATCCAAATAACACAGATCCTAATAATAGGTTAATGAACTATTTTATGATATCAAAATTTAATAAAAAATTGAAAATTTTATTTAATAAATTATCCAAGAAAACTTTTTTTAAAATTATTAAATTCAATATTCATAAGAAATGCATTTTAAATTTAAAAAAAGATAATTTTAATATTTCAGAATGTAATATTAATAAATATTATAAACTAGAGAAAATAAATATTTTGGAAAATGAAAAAGTAAATTATAAGGATAATATTTGGTTAGATGAAAATGATATCAATCCAGGTGATTTAAATTATTATAATATAATAGATGATGATTATGACTTTTATCAAAATGATTCAAATTTTGATTCAATATTTAATGATATTTTAAAAAAAAATTTAAAGTTAAATAATAAAACTCTTGAAATAGAAAATAAAATATTTCATAAAATTTTTTCTGGATTATATTTTAATTATAAATTCTTAAAAGGTATTAAACCTAAAAGTAAAAGAGATAGAAGATTACCATATTTAAATATAACAAATATTTTAAATGTAATAGAAAATAAAGAAGAAATAGAAAATTTTTTTTATTTATATTCTTTTTTAATTAGAGTTTTTATAAAGTCAGAAACAATATTAACATCTTATGATTTTAGAACTCAAAAATATCATAAAAAAATAACTCCAATTATTACAGAAATATATAATAAAAATAAAGAAAATTTAAATTCTTTAATTGATTCATATAATAATATCAAATTAGATTATATTAATTTCCTTCAATCTAAAAATATTGATATAATAAAAATACAATTAAAAAATATTTCCTCAAATATAGATTGTATTTCATGTGATAAAAATAAACAATTTCTAAAATTTCAATTATTTGGTATTACTACAATGTTTAAAATACTTTTTTCTGGGGAAAATAATTTATTATCAACATTAACAAGAAACGAATTAGCATCCTTTATAAATTTAATAAATATAATTTCAAATTCTATAAATACATTATATGAAATTGATGATTCAATTAAACAAGCACATTTTCAAATGAAATTAAAATATGTTAGTATTTCCTGTATTATGATTTTTTTATGGTATTATATTAATTTCCAAGTAGTAAAAACCAATGAAGAATTAATTGATGTTAATCCTTTAAACAAAGGTAAAAAACATAAAAAATATAAAATTGACTAATATTATTTAATTAAAAAAATTTAAAATTTATTCATAATAAATAATTTAAATTTAAATTTCAAAACCAATCTTCAAAATTATAAAAAATAAGAAAAAAAATTATTAATAATCCAAAAAAAAAATTTAAAAAAAAAACAAAAAAAAAAAAAAATGTCATTCTCTCGTCTTCGTCGTTCAAACAATCCTCGTCCTCAAAATGACGACAATTATTCAAATTACAGTGGTAATTCTAATCCACAATATCAAAATCAAAACTATCAAAATCAAAATTACCAAAGAACATATCAAAACCCAAATCAAAATTACCAAAATCAAAATTATCAAAAATACGAAAATCAAAATTATCAAAATCAAAACTACCAAAAATACGAAAATCAAAATTACCAAAATCAAAAGTACAACAATGATATAAATAAACTTCAACCAACAAATAATTATTCACATGCATCAAGTGAAACAAATTCAAGTGCAACTGATCAATATATATGTAACAATTGTATAAATGAAGCATTAATTGATGCTAAAAATAAACCAAAAGATTATTCTATAAATGGTGAATCTCCAATGGATATTCAAGATCGTTTAAATGCAATGCAAAAAATGAGAATAAATGATCAAGTACAACAAAGAATAAGAAGAGCTGAAGGTGTTGCTAAAAATTTAAATTATACAAGTGATAAAGATAAATTAATTAAAGAAAATGAAGGTGGGAATTTTTTTTTAAATCAAGATAATATTGATTATCAAAAAGAAAGAGCAATGGAAAAATATCGTCAACAAGAAGTAAATTTAAATAATAGAAATTTTAATGGTAATAATCCTGGTGTTGATGCTTATTATAGAAATTATGTTGATAATTATAAACAACCAGAAGATAATCAAACTGATAATAAGAGATTATTACAAGCAAAATATAATGAAGAATTAGAAAAACAAATTGAACAAAATCAAAAATTAAAAGCAAAAATGAATAAAGATATTGATAGAAGAGTAAAAGAAGAGCAAGATAGAGAAAATTATAATTATCAAAGACAATTAAATGAACAAGAAAAAAGAAGACAAGAAATGAATGATGAATTCTTAAAAGAAAATGAAAATTTAGTAAGAGCAAAAAATAGAAGAAAACAAAATGATAAATTACAAGATGAATATGATGAAAAGAAAAATCAAAGGGAATTACAGAGAAAATTAGAAAATGAAGATTTAAGACAAAGAGAACTTGATGAACAAAAAAAAAGAGCATTACAAAAAGATTTAGATGAACAAATGAGAGAAAGAGATAGGAGAAAAAAAGCAGAAAAGGAAAGAGATGGTAAATATAGTGGAAATGATGGTTTTGGAGAATGTACTTGTGAAGGACAAGGAAAATGCTGTTGTTGTAAAAAAATGTATCCTATGAGTTTTCTTAATCCTAGAAGACAATATGCTCCGCTTATTAGAAATATTAAACAAAGAAAGTTGAGAGAACAACAAAGAATTGCTAATCAAGGTGGGAATCAGTAAGATTGTTTTATTTTTTTTTCTTGGTTTTTAAAAAATATTTATTTTTTTTTTAGATTCTATTAATTTAAGAAATTTTTTTTTGAAAAGACTTTTTTATAAAAATTATTTTTTCAAAATTTTAATATTTAAATAAATTATTATCAGCATACAAAAAGTGCTTTAAATTAACTTAAAACAATTTTTTAATTAATTATTAAAAAATGAGGGGAACAACATTAGTATCTAGTAAAAGTATTATATTAAAAAAAAAATTATATGAATTTTATATTAATAGTCCAAATAAAAACACTCAAATGTATAAACACAAAAATAATTATATTTCAACAACAAAATATAATATAATAACATTTCTTCCAAAATCTCTTTTATATCAATTTTCAAAATTACCAAACATATATTTTTTATTAATAGCAATAATCCAAAGTATAAAATTAATTTCCCCATTAAAACCTCTCGCAGCAATTCTCCCATTAATATTAGTATTAAGTATATCATTATTAAGAGAATTAATAGAAGATATTTCAAGATATAAATACGATAGAAAAAATAATAATAGAAAAGTTTTAATTTTAAGAGAAGGTGAATTTGTTACTGATGTAAGTAGTGAAATAAATGTAGGTGATATTATTTTAGTTAATGAAAATGAAGAATTTCCTTGTGATTGTATTTTATTAAATTCTTCTCATAATGATGGTGTTTGTTATATTGAAACTGGGTCTTTAGATGGTGAAAAAACATTAAAAACTAAAACTTGTAATAAGGAAATTAAAGATGATTATTTTTCAAAAACTCAATTAGATATTCAATATAAGAATTTTATAGGGAAATGCCAATGTGATTTACCAAATCCTGAATTATATAAATTTAATGGGAAAATGTCATTTATTTTTAAAAGAATTCCTAAAGGTTATAAATATTCAATTAGTCAAGATTATGATATTGATAATTTGAAATATTTTTTATCTAATGACCAATTATTATTAAAAGGAGCTATTTTAAGACAAACTAAACAAATTGCAGGAATTTGTGTTTATGCTGGAAGTGATAATAAAATTTTGTTAAATTCTAAAAAACCTAGAATGAAAGTTAGTCAAATTGAAATCTTAATGAATAAACTTTTAATTTTTATTTTTTTCATTCAAATTTTTTTATGTTTAATATGTGCTGCAATGCATAGTAAATTTGAATCTAGTAAAAAAGATTTTTTGATTAATTTTATTTTTCCAAAAAATAGAAAAATTAAAAATGAAACTTTTTTATCTTTTTTCACTTATCTTTTATTATTAAATACAATGATTCCCATTTCATTAATTGTAACTTTAGAAATTATTAAAGTTATTCAAGGTTATTTTATTTCAAATGATATATTACTTTATAGTAAAATAAGAAAAAAATTTTGTAATCCAAATACAGTAAGTATTATTGAAGAATTAGGAAAAATAAATTATGTATTTAGTGATAAAACAGGAACATTAACTTGTAATAAAATGAAATTTAAATATTGCGTAATAGGAAATTTATGTTTTGAATATAATCAAAATGGAGAAGAAAATATAGATATTAATAAAACAATAACAAGGGATAATCAAACTTATAAAAAAAACAAATATAATAATTCAAAACTTTCATCAATAAAAGAATATGAAGATAAAATAAAAAGATATAATATATCAGAAAGAGATGGAAAAAAAAATATTAATTCTCAATTTAATATAGATTTAAGTCACCAATTAAATTTAAATTTTTCTTATAATCCAACAAATCCATTTTCATCTCGTAATTCATGTTTAGAAAGTGTAACAAATAAATCAAAAAATTACTTTATAAATTCAATAAATAATTCAAACACAAATGAAAATGACAATTCAAATTATATGACAAAAAATGATATTCAAAACATAATAAAAATAGGATATAATTTCATGTACGAAGAAATAAATAATAAAAATCCAAATCGTAAATTTTTAAAAGAAGAATTAGAATTAATGAATGAATTTTGGTTTGCATTATCAATAGGAAATGAATGTATTCCTACATATAATGATACAAATGGAAATTTAGAATATAATGGCGTTTCTCCTGATGATATTGAATTTGTTTATACTGCTAGTCAACAAGGTTTTTGTTTATTACCATCATCAAATGATATTAAAAAAGTAAAATATGGTGATTCAGAATTAGATTTTCAAATTTTAAATTTAATAAATTTTTCAAGTGAAAGAAAGAGAATGAGTATAATTGTAAATACACCTGAAAATCAAATTAAAATTTATATTAAAGGAGCTGACAGTGAAATTTTAAAGAGATTATCTAAAAATTGTAATAAAAAATATATTAATACAGCAATAAAATATAGTGATTATTTTTGTAGAAAAGGTTATAGAACATTATTTGTAGCATATAAATTTTTAGGTAGAAAAGAATATAGAAATTTTTCTTCAAAATTAAAAGAATGTGAATTAGATTTAGATAAAAAGGAAAAATTAGTAAATGAATGTATAGAAGAAATAGAACAGAATTTTTTTTTATTAGGAGTAACAGTAGTAGAAGATAAATTACAAGATAAAGTCCCAGAAACAATACAAGACTTAAGAAATAGTGGAATAAAAATTTGGATGTTAACAGGAGATAAAATAGATACTGCTGAAAACATAGCATTAAGTTGTAATTTAATATCACAAGAAAATAGAAATTTTAAAATTCAAATAACAGATACACCATGGACAGAAATATCAAAATTTTTTTTAGAATATGGTAAATTTTCCAATATCCAAATTAGTTTAGGTGATGGATTCGAAAGTGAATCATATTCATATTCCTTAGAACAAAATTTAAAATTTAGTTTAATAATAGATTCTTCAATGTTATCATATATATTCTCAAAAAAAACTTTGACAAAAAAATTTTTAAAAATAGCAATTTTTGCAGAAAGTGTAGTTTGTTGTAGAGTAAGTCCCTTACAAAAAAGTCAAGTAGTAAAAGAATTAAAAAATATAGATAAACATTTTATTACTTTAGCAATTGGAGATGGAGGAAATGATGTATCAATGATATTAGAAGCTCATGTTGGAATTGGAATTTATGGAGAAGAAGGTATGTTAGCAGTTCAAAGTTCAGATTTTTCAATTGGAGAATTTAAATATTTAAGAAGATTATTATTTTTCCATGGTAGAAATTCTATTAATAGAACTGGAGAAATGACTTTATATTTTTTTTTTAAAAATTTCGTTTTTACTATTTTACAATTTTATTATATGTTTTATAATATAGCAAGTGGACAAAGTTTAATTGATGATTGGTTTATTACTTGTTATAATTTAGTTTTTACAGCTTTGCCTTTAGGAGTTCAGGCTTTGACTAATTTTGATGTTTTGGATAATGATTATGAAATTGGAAATAAATTAATGCCTCTTTTATATAAGGAAAGTAATTTAAAATCTATTTTTTCTGTTTTTAGTTTTTTTATTGTTTTGGTTAAAGCTATTATTTTTAGTTTGATTAATTATTTTTTTACTATTATTTCATTTAAAGAAAGTTCTATTGGGAGTTATGGAATTTATGGTGATATTTGGTCACTTTCTTTATTAATGTATACTAATATTATTTTTATTGTTTCTTTTAGTTTAATTATTAAACAATTATATTTTGTTTGGATTTTTCCTTTTGTTTTATTTTTATCTTCATGGATAACATATTTTTCTTTTTGTTCTGTTGTTCAATATAGTTTATTTTTTAATTCTGTTGCTATTATTTTTCCTACTTTTCAAAGTGGTAAATTTTGGATTAATTTAATTTTTGTATGTGGTATTTGTTTTTTAATTGATTTTTTATGTCATTCATATGCAATATTATTTAGTTATAATTTAAGAAATGAATGTATACTTTATAGAAAATATAAAAATAGGACTGATACTTTATTAGAATGTAGTAAAATAATTAAATATGCTTATGATTTTATAAATTCTAACATAATTAAAAGTGAATGTACTTTAAAAGATGATAGTAATAAAGAAAGTGAAATAAATTTAAAAAGTTCAATTATGATGGGTAGTGAAATGAATTTTCAAAAAAATGATTTCAAAAATTTGAAAGAAGAAGAAGAACATTATTTTGATAATAGTAATCAAATATTAAAAAATTATAATGATAATAAAATGTTAAAAGCCTTAAATTCTAAAGAAAAATTATCATTATCAACAAATAATTCACCTAGTTTTAATAGAGGTGAAAAATTAAATTTCAATGTTCAAAATAAAAATTATTATAAAGGAATTATTCAAGTTCCTGAAGAAAAAAGTGATTCAAATAATATGAATGATAATGATAAAAATTTAAACACAAATATAATAAAAATACATTCAAAGATTTAAATTTAATGTAATGTAATTATTTTGTTTTTATATTATATATATCATTTTTTTATAATATTAAATTTAATAATATATTGATTAAATTAATTTAAAAAAATTGTAATGGATAATAACATAAATAAATTCAATTATTATGAATGGATTAATTTTTTTTCACAAGGATATGATGTTTATTCTTTAAATAATCAATTAAAAGGGAAAAATGCAAATAATGATTTATGTAATTATCCAGAACAATTAAAAATAATTTTCAAAAAAAAAGAAATAAAAGAAATTACTTTAAATAATCACTTGAATAATATGATTAGAGATATAAAAGATAATGATAAAAATTCAAATAAAAATAGTAAATATATAAAAACTGAATCAAATGAAGTTTCATTAAATGGTAAATTACCAATTAAATCAAATAAAAATAAAAATTTAAGAGAATTAAAAAATAAATATGATATAAAAGAATATTTTCATAATTTAAAACCTTTTCTAAATACTACTACATATGAAAAGGATGAAAGAATAAAAAAAATAGAGCCAATGAATAAAAATAAAATAAATCATTATAATAAAAAATCAATTGATACTAATTTGCCTTTTAAAAATACAACACCTATTAAAAAAAATGAAAAATTAAATAATAATAAAACAGAATTAAATAAAATCAATTTATTTAACAATAAATTACTAAAAAAAATAGTAGCTAAATCCCCATTAAATTCTAATTTACAATCTACATTGGAAAGAACTAAATCTAATGTTAAAATAAGTAATATGAAGTTATCAATTGAAAAAAAAAATGATAATATATTTAATTTTATAATACCAAAAGATTTTGACTTTACTCATAAAAAAATTAAAACTTATATTACTTGTAATAGTGAAAAATATATTCCAAATAATAACAAAAGAAATACAACAATAGAAAAAAAAACATTTGATAAAAAAATAAAAAAGAAAAGATTTAGTAAATCTGATTCAAAAATGAATAATAATCATAATAAAAATAATATTTTTATTGATATGAATTTATTTAAAGATACAACTTATACTTCAATTTATAAATGGAAACGAGTTTATAAAAATAGAAATACTATTGGATATAATTATAAAAATAATAATTATAATTATAAATATTTCTTATATCCAAAAGATAAAATACCTAATAAAGTAAATAATTCTTTTTCTCAGCAAATTAAATATCTAGATGATTATAACATATTACAATTATGTGATGAAAAAAAAAATATACCTTCAATAAATAAAAATAAAGATAACATTTTGTTTTCTATGGAAAAAAATAAAAATAATATTAATAAAAATAGAAAATATCATAGATTAAATAGAACTCAAAATATCAAAACAAAACCTAAAAGAGAAATTATAACAGATAATGGATATTTTAATTTCAATGATATATAAAAAATTTGTAATTTAATTTCAATAAAATCTAATCTAAAAAAATAATAAAAATATATAAAGAATAAAAATATATAAAAAAATTTAATATATAAAAATAAATAATAAAAATAAATTAAATAAAAATTTCTATGTCCGAAAATGTTTCAATATTAGGAAACGAAAGATCATTTTTTGAAGATAATACATTTTATCATAATGAAGCCCAGAAAAACAATAAAGAAATATCAAAAAATTCATCAAATGCAGAAGGAACATATGACAAACTTAATAATGAAATAAAAAAATTTACAGAAAATCAAAAAGATTCAAGTTATGTTAGTTCAAATTCTAATTCAAAAACTTTTGAAAAACATACAATAAATGATCATTTATTAGAAAGAAAATATTGGGATAAACAAGGAACACAAACAGAACAACAATTTACAAATAAATTTGAGAAATTAAAAAAATTAAGTGAAAAAATTCAAATAAGAAAACAAATTCCAAAACCAAATCAAGATAAAATTTTTGAATACACATCTGACATAGATGAATTTGACTCAGATGAATTATCAAATGATGATAATGATATAATAAATAAAGTATCATCAATTCATATTCAATCAACAAAATTTAATACAGAACAAAATAAAATAAATAATAATAATTATGATAATAGATATATTTGTGTTACTGAACCAGAAGAATTTTCATATCCAAAACAAATTGTAAATTCTTTTAATAATGAAAATATACAAGATATTTTTTTTTGTCCTATTCCTAGGATTCCTATTGGTTCTTTTGTTTCAATGAATTATCCAACTTTAAATAAAGGAAGTTTTGTTTCTACTAATTATTCAAGTACTAATAATAAAGTTCCTTTGAATTTTGGAAGTACTGATGCTTCTCAAAATTTAGATGGTGATGAAAATAGTGATAATATTGAAGGTAATCAAAATATTACTTTTAATAAACATTTAAATGATTTTAGAAATAGAATTAATAATAATAATGAATATGATATGAATTATAATAATATTCAAAAAATGAATTTAAATAATTTAGTTTATTGTCCTTCATTAATGCCAAATCCACTTCAAAATATGATTCAAAATCAAAATAATAATAATAATAATATAGGACAAAATAAAAATAATATTAAAGAACAAATTCCACTTAATTTAAATAATAATGTAAATAATATAAATAATATTAATAATATTAATAATACTAATAATGCAAATAGTAATAATAATAATAAAACAATTTTTTATAATCAAAACTCAAATACATTTTTCCATAATAATACAAATGGAACAAATAATAATAATACAAATAAACAAGTTAAAAATATTCATCATAAAGTCGAATCTTTAAAAGGAGAAAAACAATTAATAAATATAGATAATATAATAAATGGAAAAGATAAAAGAACAACAGTAATGATAAGAAATATACCAATTAAATACTCAGATAAAATGTTAATTGAAGAATTAAATAGTTTTAAAGGAAAATTTGATTGTATATATGTTCCACATGATTATGAAAAAGGAGGAAATAAAGGATATGGTTTTATTAACTTTGTTCATCCTTTTCATATTCTTTTATTTCATGATAAATTTCAAAATAAAACTTGGACTCATTTTGAAAGTAAAAAAATATGTGAGTTAAATTGTGCTAATTTTCAAGGGATTAATGAAATTCAAAAACATGCTAAAAATTATAAAGGATTAAAAAAACCTACTTTTTTTAAAGGATTTGAAAATTTAAAAAATTTAGAAATTCCATTAAAGTATTTAGATAAGATTAAAAAAAAATATCCGAAACTATTGTATACTGAAAAAAAAGAAAATGAACTATTTGTAATCAAAAGTTTTGGTTATTAGTTTTTTTTTTTATTATTTTTTTTTTTTTTTTATTTTTTTTATTTTAATGTTTCGAACTTTATTTTTTTTTTTCCTTTAATATATAATAAATATGTCTTTTTCTATATTTTTATTTTTATTAAATTTTGTTTTAATAATATGTATCAAAGATGGTTTTTTTACTTTTGAAACAAATGAAAAAAATCAAATAATAACAAATATTTCAAAAGGAACACCTCCACAACATTTTAGAATATTATTAGATACATCTACAATTTATTTAATGATATTTCCCTATGATACAAAATCAAAAATGAATATAAAAAATAAATTTAATTATACAGCTTCAAGTACATTTAATAATATAACAAATTTTGAAATTAATAATGAATATTTGGAAAATCAAATAACTCCAATAACAGTAAATGATACAATTACAATTGCAGATATGACTTTAAATTTTTCTTTTTTATTAATTGATGATTCAAATGAATTTCCAGATTTTGATGAGATAGATGGAATTTTAGGAATAGGTTTTAAATATGAAGAATTAAATTATAATATGGAATTATTTTCTCTATTACAACAATTATATGTGAAGAATTTAATAAGTAAAAAAGTTTATTATATTAATTTTTATGATTATAATAAAGGTATTGTTCAATTTGGAAAGAAAAATAAAGAATTATTAAAACATAATATTGGGACATGTATTCCTCCTAATGATGGTATTAAAAATATGTTAATTGGAAAATGGCAATGTGTAATTAAAAGAATTTTTATAGGGAAATATATGAAAAATTTTACAATATATGAAAGAGAGGAAAATAATATTGATTTTATTACATTTGATACTGGAATTAATTTTATCACTGTTCCAGAAAATTTTTTTGAATTTATTATAAAGAAAATAACAAAATATATTAATGATACTTGTTTTTATGAAACTTTAAAAGGAAAAAAGATTTATAAAAGGATTAAATGTAAAAAATATTTTAAAAATATATTTTATAATAATGATATTTATTTTACAATTGGAAATCATATTATGATTTTACCATATCAAAGTATTTATTCTGATATTGATAATTATACTTATTTTAATATGATTACATATGAAAATAATACAAATGAATTTGAATTAGGTCAAATTCTTTTAAAAAATTTTATAATTGAATTTGATAAGTCAACAGAAACAATAAGTTTTTATTCAAAAGATTATACTATTGATACAAAAAAAAATAAATTAAATGTATTAAAAACATTTTCAATTTTCTTTATTTTTTTTGTTATGATAACTTTTATTATTTATAAATTATTAATTAAATTTGTTATCATTGATGATTTCAAAATCAAAGATTTTGAAGAAGAAAAGAAATTAATAAAGAAAAGCTTTAATAAAATAGATAATAAATTAATTCCTTCAAATGAAACATCTTTTAATCATTCAATTACAAGTTTAAATGATTTAAATAAACTTATAATGGAAGAAGAATATGAAATTGAAAAATAAAAAATATGACATAAATAACAACTACTATATATTAAAAAAAAATAAATATAAAAAATTAAATTTTAAAAAATAATAAAATATGCTTCAAGATTTTTATATAAATGACATAATAGAAACAATAGAAAATGATGAAGATTTATATTCAATAATGAATAAAAGAATTTTATTTTGTAAAAATTTAAAAATAAATAAATATAATGGAGGTCCTCCAGACATATGTTATATGGTAAGAGAAAATCAAACAAAAGGTTTTTTTAAAACAAAGCATGGAAATAAATATGGAGCATATCATTATATTTATGGTTTAGATACTTCAAACATTGCTTGTATATCAACATATATTACAACATATTTACAAAAAAAAGAAAAATTAATAAAAAATTTAAATTCTTTAAATCAAATTAATCATAAAACTATACAATCAATTTTTTGTGCTTTTGATTTTTTTTATGAAAAAGATTTAAGATTATTAATAAAATTCCCAGGTGGAATAAAAAAAATATTTTATATTGATGATAGTCAAGCAATTGAAGCAAATCCAGATGAATTAAGAACAGTATTTTTATCTTCAATGTTAAGAAGTTGGTGTTTTAATGAATTTCCAGTTCAAAATAATTGTTTATTTTTAGAAGAAATAAATAATACTAAAATATTTGATTATTTAGTTGAGGCTATTTCATATATTATAAGTGAAAGAACTGAATATAAATTTCCTAAATTTGAAAAAAAATTAGAAATTGTTCTTTTTTGGTTTGTTAAATATTTAATGTCAACTAGACGATTTAGTTTTATTATAACTTACTTTTCAAAATTGAGTTTTAGTGATAGTTCATTATCAAAATATGTTTTGAAACCATTAAATTTTTTAAATTGTTATGCTGATGGATTGCAATTTATAGCAACTTTACTTTGTTCAACATCATCTCCTCTTTTAATATGTTATGAAATTGAATTATTAACTATTTTAGGTAAATATTCAGATGCAATGGAATTGGGAAAATATATTACTAGTATTAATCCTGAATGCCCTGATGCTTGGTTGGCTCTTGCTAAATTATATTTAAAGGAAAAAAAATTTGAACAATGTTTAAAAGCTTTAAATAATTTATATTATTTAAAAGATTTTATTGGAATTGATAATAAAGATAAAAAAATTAATAATAATAATAAAAATAGTAAAAATAATAAAAATAAAAATTATGGTATTGTTATTAATGAAATTCCAATGCAAAAATTACATCTTGATAATATAAATATTGGGAATAATAAAATTATTAAGTATACTGATTTGTTATATTGTCCTAGGAAATTTGTTGATTTTTATTATAATTCTTCTCAATTTTATTTATGTGAAAATAGTGATGTTTTAAATGATGCAATTAATAAAATTTTAACATCATCTTATTTTTTATTTGATAAAACTAAAGAAAAAGCATATATGGTTTTATTAGATATAATAAAAGAAATAAACTTTGATACTTTTATTGATTTAAAAAGTAAAATATTTTATGTTAAAAAACCAATAAAAAATAATTTAGATGATATTGATGATAAATCATCAATATCAAAAGGTGATTCAATAAATGATCATTCATCAAATGAAAAAATACCAATTAATTCATATTTTGAAGAAATAGTAAATAATTTAATTGAAGATTTAAAAATATTCTCAGTTGCAATTAGTCAAGAAGATGGAAATAATTATTTTCAAGCTTTAAAAAATAAAGAAGATCTTGCAATTTCAGAAATAAAATTTTGTATTAGTTTTGCAATAATAAGTGAAAGATTAAAATATTATCATACTGCTTTAAAATATTATATTAAAGCAATGAATTTTTGTTTTAGTAAATTTCTCTATTATAGAATAATTATTTTATATTCAAAATTAAAAGATTTTAAAAGTGCAATTATTACTTTATCAAAATTATTAAGAACTATTCCAATAGAACAATTAAGAAATGTAAATAAAACTCCTATTTGGATAGATAAAATAGTATTAAAAACTTTATTTGATTATCAAGCAAGTGATATTATTTTTTGGATTGATGATTATCCAAAACATATAAAAGATTTTTTTAAAGTTATTATTAATAAATATAAATTTTGGGTTGAAGCTGGTCATGAATTACATTTAATTAAATAGTAAAAAATTATATAAGGATAATATTATATTTTCAATATTGATATTTTAATAATTTTTTTTCAATAAAAATATTAATTTTATATTTCATTAATTATAAATTATATTTTCTTCATCAGTTTCTTGAATTTCATCTGATTTATGATTTTGATTTTCTTTATTTTTATTTTTATTATCATTAAAATAATTATTTGAAAAAGTAATTTTTTTAGGATCATTATCTCCTAAACTATTTTGATAAATTATTTTAGAAATATTTTCTTTTTCAGTAGGAGTATCAGATAAACTTGGTTTAAAAGTAAAACTTTTAGAATATTTATTTTTAATATCTTGTATATGATTTTCATATTCTTTTTGATAATATTCTAATCTTTGTTCAAATGGAGTTTGCAATAGTAAATTATTTGAATAATAATAATAATTTATTTTAGGATAAAATGTACATTCTTTATCTATTTCAGGTGTACTTGTTTTATCATTAAAAAATTCATTTTCTTTATTTTTCATATAATTATTGTATCTCTCTATAAAATTTTCCTTTATTTTTTTTGAATTGTAATCATCATTTAATTTTGGTTTAAATGTTATTCCATTTTCTGTTGTCATTTGTGAAAAAATTTTATTTAATTTTTCTTTTTTTCTTTTTTTTTTATTTATATTATCTGATTCATTTGTTTCATTCTTATTTTGTTGTTTTTTATTATTTAATTGAGATGTTATTGTATTAAAATTATTATTTATTTTATTATCTGAAAAAGATTTATTTAATGATTTTTTATTATTTTTTGTTATAAAATTAGGTGAAAATGTAAATTTTTGTTCAAAATCTTTATTTAAATTTTCTCTTAATTTTTGTATTTTTTTTTCTTTGAAAATGTTTGAATTTGATAAATTAGTAAAAAAATTCATTTTTTCATAAGGTTTTAATTTACATAATTTATATTTTGGAATGGGAATTACTTTATAAATTGATTCTTTTTTTATATTATTTTTTTTTTCTTTTATTTGTGGTTTCAATTCTTTTAATAATGATAAATGTATTTTATTTTTATTAGATGTTTTATATGAATCAATTGTTTTTTGATTAAATGATTTTTCTTTTGATATTTTTTCCTGTTTAAACTTCATTTTAAAGTTTGTTTGAGTATTTTTCATTAAAATATCTAATTTTTGAAATGGAATTTTTAAGTTTTGTTTAAAGTCATTCAAGTAAATTATTTTATTCCATTTATATATATATCTAAGTTTTATTTCTTTTATTTTATGTATATATATTATAAATATTTTTTTTAAAATTGATTTAATTTTGATATTATCTAATTCTATGAATGTATCATAAAATAAGTTACATCTTTGAACTTTATTATTATCATTATATAAATAATCTTTTATCATTTTAATTAACTTTTTAGAAGAATATTTTAAAGTATTAAATTTTAATCCATTAAATTCATTATTTGATATAATACCTATTTGATTGAGATAAATTAAAAATAATATATTTGTTTCATCCATTATATATTAAAAATTTATTAGAAAAAAATTTAATTATTATTTTCAAAAATACTAAATTAAAATCAAATATTTTCAATGATTCAAAAATTTAATTAATTTACCAAAGAAAAATTATTATAAAGATATTGTTTTAAAGTCATAGACACCATATTTTTTTAAAAATTTATTGCTTGAGAAATTATGTGATAAAGATATAATTATTGATTTAATTATGGATGAACATGGAAATTATGTTGCACAAAAAGTTTTAAATTCTTGTTCTGAGGAAAAAAAAAAGAATTATTAAATTTAATTATTCCTTTATTTAATAAATTAATAGATTTATCTTTTGGAGGAAAAATTATTGGAAAATTAATTTTAAGTTATCCAGAATTAAAAGATAAAATAAATAAAGAAATTTTAGATAAAATTGATTTAAGTAATGAAAAGAAAAATGATGATAAA
>Ga0256407_10006014_pt1 | contig 19020 bp, 30 predicted proteins | sample RumenRJG_04DNA_FD_193489 | JGI IMG/M metagenome (GOLD analysis project Ga0256407, IMG submission 193489) | Bovine rumen microbial communities from Lethbridge, Alberta, Canada - RJG_04 | ecosystem: Host-associated > Mammals > Digestive system > Stomach > Rumen | place: Canada: Alberta... | reverse complement strand
ACAGAACCCGAACGGCTTTCTTGCGCAAAATGATTCATCATTACCAACCTGTTTTTATTGTTTTTCGCGGTCAGGAACGGCTTGAGACAAGTCCTTTCTGTTCGTCTGCCGGGAGCACGTACTATGTATACTTCCTCCGGCGCATTTTGTGTTGACTTTCAGCGAAAGAACTGAATATTAACAACACAAATTGAAACAATTTAAACAAGGAAATATTATGAACACCACAACGATTATTGTCGGCATCGTATTACTTGCCGCCTTTGTAGTGCCGGTTATCTGGCTAAACCGCAAAAAGTAACTTAATCACACAAAATTAAACCTCGACCGCCTAAAAAACGGCCGAGGTTTGTTGTTATTCTTAGTTGACCCGCGGGTGACGACTACTTACTCTTTTTTCTTTCTGAAGGCAGCCGGTGAGAGGCCGGTGTGGCGTTTGAAGAACGTACCGAAATGGCTCTGGTTTTGGAATCCGAGCTGGTCGGCTATTTCCTGAATGGAGTGTGTAGTAGTGTAGAGCAGTGTTTGCGCCCGTTGGGTGATAGCGTGCTCTATACAGGCGCTTGCGGTCATGCCGACTGTCTGTTTGACCGTGTTCGCCACATAGCGCGTGGTGAGGCACAGTTGGTCGGCGTACCAGTCGAGGTTGTGGTGTCGCTCGCAATGCTCGTCCACCAACTTCATAAAGCGGCCGGTGATTTCTTCGTTGCGGGACATGGTGGAGATGTCCTGTTGCGGAAAATGGTTCAGTTCGGGTTCCGCCAGATAATAGAAGAACGAGCGCACCAAGTGAATAGCCGCTTTGCGGTCTTTGTCGTTGAGCACTTCGCGCATCAGATGGAAATACTGCTCCAAGCGTTCCATTCTTTTGGGGCTGATATTCCACACCGGATGGACGTATATGTATGAAGTAGCAGCAAGAGGGAAGTCCAGATTCAGCTCCTGAATAAACTCCCGCGAAACAGACAAAACCAACATTTCCACATAATTTTCCAGACTCTGCGGTTTCCCAACCAGCAGTTCGGGCGTAACAAGGCAGCCTTGGTTGGCGGTCAGTTCGTAGTTCGTATTGTTGATGTTTACATGGAGAGAGCCTCCTTTGACAATCTGGATGCAATAGGTGGGCGTGAAGTACTGGTCGGGGAGGATAAAGCGGCTGAAGTTTGCTTGCGTGGTAGCGATTTCCATGACGGCAATATCGTCCAGAGCGTGCTTGCCCGGAATAAAACTCATCCACTTGAAACCGGAGTAATCCTTTAGAATAGTGTTCTCATTTTCACACTTTTCTACTTCTACATGTGTTTTTTCTTCCATGATTGTACGGATTTGAATATACGAATTAAAACAATTTGTGTGCAAAGGTACAACAATTTTTTGATATGTGCAAGCAGATTAGTAGAATTAGAACAATCTTTGTATGAATTAGAAAAACAATAATTGCTTATAAAGCAGTACTTTTGCACCGGATTTGAAAAACGACACACATTTTAAAAAACAAAATTTATGAAAATTTTATTCGTAATTGACAGTTTCTATACGACGAACAACGGGACTTCTATCTCCGCCCAGCGTTTTGCAGGGGAGTTGCGCAAAAGAGGTCATGAAGTGAAAGTTCTCTGTTGGGACACTCCAGAGTACATTGAGAACAATTTGACAGATGGTGATTTCACCACAAAAAAGTTCAATATTCCGGTATTCCAGCCGCTGTGCGACAAACATGATTTCAGTTTTGCTTATAACAATAAAAACATCGTCCATGACGCTTGCGACTGGGCGGACATTGTGCATATTTTCGTGCCGTTTGGCATCTCAATGGAGGCAATCAATTATTGCAACGAAATAGGCAAACCGGTCACGGCTGCTTTTCATATCCAGCCGGAGAACATGACTTCTTCGGTGAATATGGGCAAAGTGGAATGGTTTAATGAGCTGTTTTACAAGAGTTTCCGAAGCAATATATATAACCGAGTGCGTCATGTACATGTGCCGTCTAAATTCATGGGCGACATGATAGCCGAGCGCGGCTACACCGCCAAAATTCATGTGATCAGTAACGGAATCCAGAACGAGTTTCTGGAGGCAGGAAAGGAGTATATCGACCATGGGCGTCCCGCAAAGAGTGCAGAGTTGGAAGGAAAAATAGTGATTACGATGGTTGGGCGTCTGTCTGGCGAGAAGCGTCAAGACGTGCTCATCAATGCCGTGCCGTATAGCAAGTACGCAGACCGAATTCAGTTGGTTTTTGCAGGTAAGGGGCCTAAATATGACGAATATGTTGCGCTGGGCGAGAAACTGGCTAACAAACCGATGTTCCTGTATCTGAGCAAAGAAGAGTTGATCCACCACCTCGGAATGACCGATTTGTATGTGCATGCTAGTGATATGGAGAGCGAGGCCATCAGTTGTATCGAGGCGTTCGCAACGGGTCTGGTGCCGGTGATAGCGAACAGTGAGGTGAGTGCCACGCCGCAGTTCGCGTTGGACGGCCGCAGTCTGTTCATCCCCGGTAATCCCAAAGATCTCGCACGTGCGATAGACTACTGGCTGGACCACCCCAACGAGCGTAAATACATAGGCGAGTTGTACTATCAGTCCGCCAAACGATACACCCTGGAGAACTCGGTAACGCAGTTTGAAGAGATGTTGCAAGAAGAAATAGCCGATTGCGCAAAGGCACAGGAAAAGAGAAATGAAGAAGCGGTTGCACATCATAGTATTCGTCTGCCTTTCTTTTTGTGGTAGTATGGCTTACGCTTTGGAGCCGCAAACACCCAACTGGTCAGAGCGTTTTGTCATGCGCCCTGTCCGTTTGGACAAAGGGCTGTTTGGCGGTCCGGTAGGAAAAGGAAGAATGTATTTCGATATCAACCTGCCGGCTATCACTCCCAATCTGTTGATAGATGTAGGAATGAGTATGTCGCAGATGCATGGAGTGGTGGGCATGGCTCCGCGGTGGTTTGCGATGTTCAGCCCAACCGCGTGCCCCTACAGCGAACTATACACGGCTCCGAAAGGAAATTCGGCGATCATGATTACTTTTAGAACGTATTTTTGAAATTGAAAATGAAGAATAGATTTTTAGTTATATTTCTGTTTGTAGCGCTCACGTCGCAAGCGCGGGAGCGGGTAGAAGTGCTGCCGTTTGGCGACATGGAGAGTTGGACGGTGCGGTACATCAAAGAATCCGCACTCATTGGCGGTAAGACCAAGACCATGTACATGCTTGCAGAGCCGGATACGATCCATGGCACGACATACAACCGCGGCAGTTCCCCCTGGAGCAGCAGCAATGCATTTGCGCGTGCTTTGGGAGTGAACAAAGTGTCGGTAGGCGTGACGCCTGAGCGTCGTGGCAACGGTTGGTGCGCCAAGTTAGAGACGCATTTGGAGATAGTGACGGCAGTAGGGATAGACCTGAAGGCGCTCGCTACCGGCAGTCTCTATACGGGTGTGCTGGCTGAGCCGGTGACTATGGCGCACAGCAAAGACCCCAACTCGGCAATCGATATGGGTGTGCCCTTTACGAAACGCCCGACTGCTTTAGTGCTGGATTACAAAGCGAAAATCAATCCTAACGGGCAGATCGTGTATGCGAATGCCGGAACAAGAGTGAAGAACGTAGCAGGTCGTGATAAAGGACAAATCGTTCTGGTGCTTCAACACAGATGGGAAGAGAATGGTCATGTGTACGCCTATCGTGTAGGTACAGCAACGGAGTACATCGAGCAGAGCACATCGGGTTGGGTAGATGGGCACCGCGTGGAGGTGTGTTACGGTGAACCCAAATCCGATTGCAAGCAACCCTGGCACGAACTGACCAACAACCGTTTCAAGACCCATAACAGCGAAGGCCAAATGGTGTGTATTGAAGAAGTAGGTTTCCGCGGGGAGATGCAACCGACGCATATGATTATTCAGATCTCATCCGGTTCGATGCCTCCTTTTACCGGTTGCCCGGGGAACACCATTTGGGTGGATAATATCAAATTAGTGTATAATAATCCATTGTTGGCACATGAGAAATAAAGGGATCTATAACTTGCTTCTCCTGCTGATCCTTGGTGTTTCCCTGCCTGGCTGGGCAAGGAAACATCGGATTGTATTGCCTTCTGCATATGACCAAACGTCATTCGTGGTAAATGAGGATAGCACGGTCTCGTTTTGCTACTGCGGGCCCGGAAAACGGGTCTCTGTGTTGGGCGATTTTCAGTACTCGGGCAAGGATAGCACAAGGTATAACGATATGCGGACGCGCAAAATCAAGATGCACCGCGGGAGTGACGGATGTTTTCATGCAACCACTAAACAACTTGTGCCGGAGACGTACACCTATTGCTTTCGCGTTAACGGCAAACGCAAGCCCGATCCGTACAATAACGACACCGCTTGGCAGATGATGCATAAATGGAATATTGTCTCTGTCGGCGGAACACCACAGGCAGACCTGTACCTCCAACCCGAAATACAAGGACAACTTATCCAAACCAAATGGTACGATCGTGCGGAGAATATTTACAGACGCGTTAATATCTATCTGCCGGCGGGGTACTCTGCTCCCTCCCTTGAGGGGAGGGATGGGGAGAGGTTTTTTCCTGTTCTCTACCTCCTCCACGGCATCAACGGGTATGAGGGGTCGTGGTCGGAACGGGGGAGAGTGATTCAGATTATTGAGAACTTAATTGCCTGCGATTCCATAGCGCCGATGATTGTAGTCATGCCGGATTGCAATACCGGAGTTCATGAAGACCGTCCGAGCCATCATACTATATGGAATAACGTGTGGCACTATCCGCGTTTGTGTCGCGACCATAGTTTGGAACACGCGCTGGAGGATCTGATGCAATATATAGACGCCACGTACCGCGTGTCCGACCAACGCTATATAGCGGGTTTTTCTTCCGGCGCACGTATTGCGGCGAATATCGTCAACCGCTATCCGGATAAATTCCAAGCAGTCGGACTTTTCTCACCGGTGATCTATAAAGAACAGATACCTCAAAAATCACAAATTTCAAATCACAAATCACAAATATCTTACCATATTTATATGGGAAGATCCGATATGTTTATCAACAATGGACGCCGTTTCCACAAACGGCTTACGAAAAGCGGAATAGACCATTTCTACATGGAGAACGAAGGTGCCCATACTTGGCGCAACTGGCGCTTTTACCTTACTGATTTTCTTGAGCGCTTATAAAAAATCCCACTCATCCTTGCGTATGTGGGATTTTTTTTGTACCTTTGTGCCGAAATTCATTTTTGATTGTAAATTAGTAGAATTTGTATGGTACTACATGTAACACCGGAGTATATCACTTCTTTGAAGCCGAACGAGATTTTTGTCTTCGGCAGTAACCTTGCGGGCATGCATGGTGGCGGAGCGGCGCATATGGCGCACAAGCTCTTCGGAGCTGAATGGGGTGTGGGAGTCGGTCCGACAGGGCAATGTTACGCCATTCCTACCATGCAAGGCGGCGTAGAGACTATCCGTCCGTATGTGGATGAATTTATCGAATACGCCAAAAAACATCCGGAACTGCTCTTCCGCGTGACGCGTATCGGTTGCGGCATAGCGGGCTTTACGAACGAAGAGATTGCTCCGTTATTCAAAGCGGCAGTGGCGATGGAGAACGTCTCGCTCCCAAACGGATGGAGAGAGATTACCAATGAGATAGTCAAAGCCAAATACACCAAGAAAAAATGATGACCGAATACGAGAAAATGCTTCATAACCTGCCGTACGACTATACGGACAAGGAGGTCCAGGCGAATATCCTGCGGGCGTATTATGCGATGCGCGACCTCAATCAATGCGGCGCATGGGACATGGACGAACTGCACCGCTGTATCCACGCACTCATCCCTGATGCGCACCCTTCGGTGATCATCTGTCCGCCATTCCACTGCGACCATGGTAACCGAATCAGCATAGGCGAAGGTTCGATGGTCAATTTCAATGGTGTGTTCCTGGACGGCGGCGGTATCACCATCGGTGCCCACACGCTCATCGGACCGAACTGCCAACTGCTGACACCCGACCATCCGCATGATTATCTGGAGCGACGTCAGACCATAGAAACAGGTCTGCCGATACGGATAGGAGATGACTGCTGGCTGGGCGGCGGAGTAATCGTTTGTCCGGGTGTTACTATAGGAAACCGCGTAATTGTTGGAGCCGGTTCGGTCGTCACGCATGACATCCCTGACGATGTGGTCGTTGCTGGCAATCCCGCTAAAATAATCAAGACAATTGAAAAAAATTTGACAATATCGCGCAACCTTTGATATGACTCAGAAACAGAAAACATTTCTCGGCTTTGCAGCCGGAGTGGCGGCGGGTGTCTCGTACGGACTGAATCCGCTGTTCGGCAAACCGCTCTTGGACGGCGGCGTGCCGGTGTTGTCGCTCCTGTTCTTCCGTTATGCTATCTCGGCGGTGATCTTAGGTCTCTGGATGGTGTTCCGGCATGAGTCCTTCCGCGTCAACGGGCGGGAAATGCGCCTGTTGGTCGTCCTCGGCTGTCTGTTCGCCGCCAGCAGTGTCTTTCTCTTCGAGTCGTACCGGTTCATTCCTTCAGGGCTGGCAACGACTTTCGTTTATCTGTATCCGGTCTTTGTAGCGCTTATCATGGTCGGGTTGCATGTCTATCCCAAATGGCAGGTATGGCTGTCTATAGTCGCCACGGTTGCGGGAGTGGTCTTACTCAGTTGGCCTGCCGCCGGAACAGAGATTCACTGGCTCGGCATTGTTCTCGCGGCGATGTCCGCTTTGAGTTACGCCGTTTATCTGGTGGTCGTCAACCGCTCGCAGCGTATCAAACATATCTCCGAACACATGCTCACGTTCTATGGTCTGGTGGTGGGTGCCGTCGCTTTTCTGGCGTACCTGCTTATTGACGGAACGCCGGTCCTGCAAGGCATAGACACCACTTTGGACGTGCTGAATCTCATCGGCTTGGCTATATTTCCTACTATGATAGCCATGCTAACGATAGCCCTTTCCACACGCCTTATCGGACCTACGAAAACATCCGTCTTGGGCGCTTTCGAACCCGTAACGGCAATCTTGGTTGGCACGCTGGTCTTTGGCGAACCGCTGACGGTCAACATCCTCGTGGGCATCGTCATCTGCATTGCCGCCGTCCTGTTCATGATCCTCAGCGAGAAGTAAAAATAAGATCATCCGAAACTCATATGACCTACGACGAATACATAGCCCAAGAGCAGCAAGCGATGGATGAGGAGCAGCGGGATGACAGTTGCTTCCTGGAGTATCAGCCCGAAGGGCAGTTTGTTCGCGGACATTAAATCTGACAACACCGCCCAAGCGCAGTCCGTCTTCTCCGGCTCCGTCCTCGTGCCGGATGATTTGGAAAGAATACATTTATAGAATGATTATCTGCGGATCACAACAATGTGAGTCGCTTTTTTGTAGGAAAATTTGCACATGTCCCCAAAAAGTAGTACCTTTGCACCGCAAAATGATAAACACATGATGTATTATTTCTCCGTCCGCGGTTTGGTGCAATACCTCAAACTGCCGGAGAAGAAATAACTGTTTCTTGCAGAATTTATTAGCCACTGACTCTTGCAGAGCCGGTGGCTTTTCTTTTATATCCACCTACGGTCTACCATTATTCTTTGTCGTTCGTTCGCCCTGACCAAGCAGCCGCGCCCTACACTCTACCTGCCGGTGGCTGCAACTACCTCCAATCCCTAACGCGGGATTTTTGTTTCAAAATGCAGAAATTTGGACGAATTAGGCAGAAAAATTTGCATATTCAAAAAAAATGTAGTAGCTTTGCAGCCGAAAGTTGCAAAAAGTTAGTTATATGGACTTTAAAATCTTAAATTTTACTATCTTTTGCGTCAATAACGTGGCTTCTTATCTGAACAAAAGCGCAAAGGACGTGTATCATGCCATGCAGAACGCAGGTATGATAGATGGTTATATTGTGCCATGTTACGATGTCTTGCACTCATTCTCAAAGGAATACATAGTGGATGATTTAGTGTCGCTTATGCGGCAGAAAGGAGTTCAGCTATGATTCTTTACCACACCTCATATACAGAAATATCTCATCCGGATTTGCAACACTCCCGTCCACGCCTTGATTTTGGCATCGGGTTCTATCTCACACCTTTGCGTGCACAGGCAGAGCGTTACGGCGAGCGTTTTATCAGACGCGGACAGAAAGCCATTATGAACATCTACCAGTTCGATGATGATAGTCTGGATTGTACTCGTAAAGTCTTTTCTGCATATGATGGCGAGTGGTTGGATTTCATAACTGCTTGTCGTAAAGGATTGCCCCATGAACAATTTGATATTATCGAAGGCGGTATTGCGGACGATCAAGTGTTTGACACAATAGATCTCTATTTTTCAGGCATTTATACACGCGAACAGGCTTTGGGCGAACTGCGTGAGAAGAAACCGAATCATCAGATATGTATTACCTCTCAAGTTGTATTGGATAAATTTCTTCATTTCAAATCCTCCCAAAGACTATAATCATGCAAGCGAATCCAACCATATTACAAATGAAGTATGCCCGCATAGTGAAACTCTTTGCTGAGCAAGCGGGACTTTCGTACGAAGAGGCATTGGGCAAGTTCTATGATTCCACAACATACGACCTTATCAGCAACGGCATAGCCGACATGCATTGTTTCAGCGATGAATACCTCGCCGATGAACTTTTGATAGAATTCGGCTACAAAAAATAAATACCGTCCCTCTCTGAGACGTTAAAACGGAGAAAGTATCGACCAATCTTGACCGATAAAAAAAATAATAACCACCGCCTATGGCATACAACCACATGGACGTGGTGCTCATTACTCAAAAGAAGGTGTATATATTCAAGGTGGCTGGTGGGAAAACGGCATATTAAAAACGTCAATGTCCCAAGAAGAATACGAATATTAGAAGTAACAACTTAACACATAATCATCCTCATCCTCCGTGGAGACAAAATCTATACTCTCCAAGGTCAAGAGGTAAAATAACCCCTTTCGATCTCTCGGAACTCCAGTCTGCTCCACCACAGGGCAGGCTAGCTTTTTCTTCGTCTCGTTCGCGGTACTTTAGTGCCGCGTTTTTCTTCGTCTATTTCGTCGGATAACATCCGACACCTTCGTGATCACCTAATCACGTGAGCACGTGGTAACGATTTCTTTCTTCTTTTCCCCTGCATTTGATGCCGGCTGTTTCTCGCGTTCCTGCATCCTGCATTGATGCGCGATTTGTATTACGTCCCTGACGCGGAGCATCAGCTCCGCCCTCTTCATCGTCCATTGTGTCGGATGTCATCCGACGATTTTCACAGAAAATCCCATTTTCATTACTTTTCTGTTCACCAAAATTTGCATATATCAAAAAAAAGTAGTACCTTTGCACTCGATTTCAAAAGTGTTCTTTTTCCCGTTTGGAGCAACCGCTTGTGGTCGTACATTCCGATGTCCTACAACAGACCACTCCGCCCCGCTACCGCCTCGACCTAAAATCGAGGTTTTATAAGACCTAATAGCATCAAAAAGCGCGTGATTAGCGCGTGATAACCGAGTGGTTACCGCGTCATTAGCCTGTCATTCCTATAACGTAAGCGGGAGAAAAACATGATGGACACTCGAAATCCTAACTGAAGTTAGAAATCTTAAAATCCTATAAAATATACTACAAAAATCATGCCATTCTATGACAAAAGTTAAGTTACATGCACCCGTGGCAGAAATGCACGGAGAATTTGAGAAAAATAGCGGAATTATCATGCGCCAAAAGAAGTATCGCGCACCCAACGGCGCGGTCCTCAAAGTCGGCGTGCAGGAGTCTTACAAAGTAGCTCATCCGCGCGATTTTGACAGAACACCCGCACAAGGCGCCGAACTTGCCAATATGCGCTCTTTCGGGGAAGTCAGCCGGATGACAACCGAAATCATCCGTTCCGAGCGCTACACCGACGAAGAACTCGCCACAATGACACCCGAAGAACGCGCACACGTAGCTGAACTCCGCCTCCGGCTGGAGAACTATCGTACCCGTTTCTATGCCCAGTTCAAGAACCCCGATCCGGAAGCACCTTTCGAGAAAAAACTGCGTCCCGGAGCATCCAAACTCTACCGGAAGCAGTACTCCAAACTCGACACATTCATCCAAGCCCTCCTTCGCCCCAAAACAGCAATAAACAACTAAAAATCCCTCAAACCCTTGCACATGTGGGATTTTTTATGTACCTTTGCAGCCCAAACAAGCAAGTCTGATTTATGAACGTAGAAGATATCCGCGAATTCTGCCTTTCTTTAGGTTCAGATGTAGAAGAGAAACTACCTTTTACCAAGTTCAAAAACGGTGAAGGAGTGCTGGTCTTCTATGTCTGCGGACATATGTTCTGCTTCTTCGATCTGAATGATTTTCAGGTCATTTCGCTCAAGTGCCAGCCTGAACGGATTGATGAACTGAGGGCTGAGTATGACTGCGTCGGAAACCCCTATAACGAGTCGCCGAAACATTGGATAGGTATCGCCCCACATACCGCGCCGGACGAGTTACTACGTGACCTCACCCGCAACTCCTACGAGATTGTCAAAGCGAAATATAATAAGAAGAAATAAAACAGATGACGCGAGAGAAAGAGATTATACGAATCACCCTATGGGGTAGCGTGGTTAATGTGGCATTAACTGCCTTGAAGTTCGTGGCGGGAATCATAGGTTGCTCGGCTGCGATGATAGCGGATGCCGTACATTCGTTGAGCGACCTGCTGACGGATTTTGTGGTGCTTCTTTTTGTGAAGATCAGCAGTCGTCCGGCGGACAGTGAGCACCCCTATGGTCACGGTAAATATGAGACACTGGCCACTACTATCGTGGCTATTGCGCTCTTGGTGGCAGGTGGTGTCTTGGCGGCGGAGGGTGTGCAGAAGATAGTGAGTGCGCAGCACGGCGCGGAACTGGTGATGCCTGGTCGGATAGCCTTATGGGCGGCGCTCATCAGCATAGCAGCGAAAGAAATCATCTATTGGCTTACGGTCCATGTCAGCCGTCGTGTCAACTCACCGGCTCTGGAAGCCAATGCCTGGCACCATCGCACAGACGCGTTGTCGTCGGTAGCTACGGCGGTCGGAATAGGCGGAGCGTTGTTGTTCGGCGGTCAATGGGCTATTCTGGATCCGATAGCCGCTGTGCTGGTAAGTATCTTCATCATCGTCACAGCCGGCAAACTGCTGCATGAAGCCGTACAGGATTTGATGGAGAAACGTTTGCCGGAAGAAGTGGAGCAACAGATCCGCGAGATCGTAGCACAGGACAGCGAGATGAGCGAGATGCACCATCTCCGTACGCGCCGTGTGGGCAATGTGTACTCGATTGAGATGCACTTGCGCATGCATGGAAACGTGTCGCTATACGAGGCGCACAGGCATAGTGTCCTTCTGGAGCAAAAACTGCGTGAACGTTTCGGCGCAGCGACGATGATAACCATCCATCTGGAACCGCTCAAAGCCAATGGCGTTTATTTACCCGATTAATAGAACTGATAGCATATGAGTAAGTTTCGTGCAATAGCCGGCTATGTGCTCGGCGGAGTGATGTTCGTGGTGTTGTTGCCGACGATCATGTGGTTGGCATCAGGTATGCCGGCATTGGAGCATATCGGCGTGTGTCGCGCATCGATAACAGGTGTGCTGATTATCGGCGGTTTGGCTCTCAGTATATGGACGATCGTGTATATGAAACGTCGCGGCAAAGGCAATCCGATGGACGCTTTTGATCATGAGATAGGTCCGCGCACCCAACATCTAATGGTGGATGGACCGTATCGGCTCAACCGCAATCCTATGTTGACGGGGACGTTCATCTATCTGCTCGGTTATATCGTGTGGCTCTGGACGTGGCAAGCTTTGCTTGTTTGGGTTATCTTCGTGGCTATCATGATAGTACAAGTACTGAGCGAAGAGAAACGGCTGCGCCGTGATTTCGGCGAGGAATATGAAGCTTATTGCCGCCGTACCGGCCGGTTTCTGCCATGGACATGTAAAAAATGAACTTCCAAATTTTCGGCAGCGAAAAAGCCCCGACGTTATTGCTCATTCCCGGATTGGGAGTGTCGTACGAGATATTCCTTCCTCTCATTCGTTTGGTGGAAGAGCGGTTTCGTATCATAGCCGTGGAGGTGGACGGTTTTACGCTTGGCAAGCACACACGCTTCACCTCTGTGGACGAACAAGCTTCGCAAATCATTGCCTCTCTCTCCGCTCAACTAAAATCCGCAGAATAGCATTTTCCCCTTACAAAATCTACTTTCCCGAACGATTTTCACCAAAATCTTTGCATATCTCAAAAAAAAGCAGTAACTTTGCAGCCGAAAGTTGCAAAGATATACAAAATATGGCATATAACAAGTATGACAAATTGGAATGGACGCTGATTTTCGTAAGCGAGTTCGGTAAGCGTTTCGGGCTGTCACTCAAGCAGGCATTTAACTACTTGAGCCGCTACCAAGGTATCGCGTTTGTGGACAGCCATTATGATTACGTGCACACGCAATCCTTTTCATCTATGGTCAACGATATGGCGGAGTATTGCCATAAAAACGGAGGAGCACTTGTATGATTCTATATCACGGCACGAATAAAGCGTTCGACACGATTGATCTGACCAAGTCCAAGCCTAACAAGGATTTCGGTCAGGGTTTTTATTTGTCGCGTGAGTACAGCCAAGCTTTGAAAACCAGATGATTGATTTGGAGACGTTCACGAGAAATCTGCATCGAATGGAAGGTATCACATTCCAGTATTTCTTCGGTACCGAACGCGCCATCAAACTATTGAAAAAACTATGAGCGAGATAGATCAAATGAAACTTGACATGGTGACGAAATTAGCTTCGTTACTCATGGAAGAACAACCGGAACTGACGATGGAGCAAGCACTATCTATCGTGCTCAATTCAGATACATACCAACGCTTGTTGGAGGATAATACCACATTTTATTACCAAAGTCCCCGATATGTCTTCTCCTTCCTTCAAACGGAGTTGCAGACAGGCAAAGTTGGATAAATTCACGTCCCCCTCTCCGAGACGTAAAAGATGGAGCAATCTATCGGCCATATATGACCGATTAAAAAATATCAAATCAACCAACACACCGCCTATGGCATAAGACAACAGACAAACAACATACATAAATAAGCATTTGCTTTATTAAGGATAAATTCAATCTTCCACAAATTGTAATGGTTTTCCTAAATATAGCGAATGTTCACACGTGAGTGTGGACTTTCTGCATATATTGGAGTACATGGGAGTCGAAGCCCGAATAGCCCAATATAATTTTCAAACAGAAGCCCACACTTTTTATATAACCATAAAAACAAATTTATTATGAAACGATTATTTTTAATTTTAGCGGTTTCATTTGTTTTAACCGCTGTTCATGCACAACACATGTCATTTGGCAACTATGTGTATCAAGACAACACATCTCAATCTCGTCAAGCAGCGGTAGATGCTCTTGTGGAAGCTGCTCAGCGTATCGAAGATAATCAATATCGCACATATGAGGACTTTTATATGATACAGCATCCAGAATCTTGTACTTTTGATAGCTATGAAGAAACTACAGCATATGGAAAAGAGACACACTATTTTGTTACAATTCCAGAATTAAATGTTACAGTAGAATGTAAACCTTCTTCATATGCCAGAAAAAAAGTTTATGGAGTATCGCTTGTGCGAAATGGAAACGGAAAGATTGTAAGGTATGGAATGGCTCAATAAAAGTAATATTATGAAGCGTGGATATATTTTGCTTATTGCAATTATTACTTGTTTGCTTCTTGGAGCACAAGAATACACTCAGAAATGGAATGATTTGTACCAACGAACCGAGTTTTATGATTCTTATGGTCGTATGATAGGCTATGCCAAATATAACGACCTATATAAGAGGTTGGAATATTATGACGCTTATGGTAATTTAATCAAAACAGAACAAAACAATAACCTATACAATCGTACAGATGTAAAAGATTCATATGGAAATCTACAATCTACCAGATCATATAATAGTCTTTATGATAGAGAAGAAATTAAGGACGACTACGGTAATGTGATAGGATATAAAAAATGGAATGATTTGTATAAACGCTATGATATATATAATTCAAAAGGCACTTGCGTTGGATATTATAAATATAATGACTTATATAAACGATGGGAATATCATGAAAATTAAAAGATAATTTGGGACATTTATCCGAATGTAAAAGCAAAATTAGCAATTGATAAATTATTAAACTCAAATAGAAAAATAATATGGAAAAGTTAAGCAAAATTGTGGTTACAATAGTAGCCGTTGTTGTGTTTTTTATTGTCGGTATTTTTATTAATGCAGGAACCGATGGTAAGGCTGGTTGGGTCATTATTGCATTAGCAGCAGGTTTGATTGCAGCTATAAAAGCAATCTGGAAAAAAGATTATTCAAAATCAAAAAATGATGAAAATAATAAAGATATTAATATTACTAACAACTACAAAGATATAGATATTAATGACTAATGTTTACGGATTATTATAAAATTCTTGGTGTAGATATATCAGCTTCTTCTGAGGAAATAAGAACAGCTTATCGTTCTCTATCAAAAAAATGGCATCCTGATTTAAATCCGGATAGGGATGTCACGTCTATAATGCAACAAATCAATGAAGCTTATTGTATCTTGGGAAATCCCCCAAAAAGAGAACGATATAATGTGGAATATCAGAAATATCAGGAATTTTGTAAACAAACAATAAAGCAAGAGACACGCAGTAATTCAAACTATGATTCAGCCAATGCCTCATCGGAGTCCAAACACGAATACGATGTATCAGATGAGAATGTAAAAAATGATATAGAAAATGCCCGTAAGCGTGCGAAAGAGTATGTAGATGAATTTATGCAAGGGTTAAAAAAGAATAACCGCAAAGCCATTAAAAGTGGCGGTTGTACTTTCTTGACATACATAATAGTTGGTATTCTTATGAGTTTTATTGCGATTGTCTTCTCACATTGTTAAATATAAACAATACCATATAATGAAACACTTTAATCTTTTATGCATAGTGCTGTTTTTGGCGTCGTGCAATAATACATCGAAACCATATTATCAAACTGTGGAGATAAAAAACTCTCCATATGTAGTAGATGTTCCCGCAAACATGTATACATATTCTTCCGAAAGCAAAATGTTGAAACTATTTCGGGATGAATCTGCTACAGGTTTGGTAATAATGTGTACTTCTATGTCTGTGAACGAATTCCAAGATAAAGCGAGACAAGAAATAAAGGAAGCAAAGCAGAAATATTCTGTAATGATACATGAATTTTCAGATTCTCTAATTTGGTATGGGTTTTCTAAAGGTAAAGTAACAGGAAATAGTGTATATTCTTTAAGAAAATCACCAAATATTAATAGTGTGTTAACCAATGAGAAAATTTTTATATGGTATCATGGGCTTGGAGTAAATATGGAAAAAGCGCGAACAATTATTAACTCAGTACGTGTTAACATAAAAAACACAAATGATGCAGAAGCTATAACCCCAAAAGATTCTTTTAAGAAATATTCTAATGACAACATTTCTGTTTCTTATCCTTATGAGTGGTCTTATATTATAGAGCATCCTACTGATATGACAGAAGTTATTATCCGTTCTGAAAAAGAAGATGCAGGGATAAGTATTGTTAGAATAGAGACAGATGAGACTCTTGAAACATTAGTTCAAATGGCAATAGAAAGTAATGATAACCTACATTTGAAAACTTCTGAACCAGAAAAAGTAATCATTTCTAATTGTATAGCATATAAATATGAGACAAGTGGAGTGTTTGCAAATGATAGCGTAAAACATATTGCATATTCGCTAAAAAAGAATAATATGTTTTATAATTTGCGAATTGGTATGAGCCCTATCTGGATAAATACACACTTATCTACTATTGACTCGATTGCAACATCTTTCAAAATTTATGATCAATGTCGTCAATTATGAAAAAATCATTTCTTCCCTTATTGACAATAGTTCTTGTTGCCACCTCTTGTATTCCGACGAAACGTATCTGTCGGCAGTTCTCACAACAAGCTATTTATCAAGTAGATTGGTCCGAATGGATGGCCTATCTTAAGGATTCAACACTAAGTCCATGCCTGGAAAGAGATAGCGATACATATAGGGATCCTCGTTTTCACAATCTCCAATGTTTAATTTATACTGATGGTAAGAATGCTGTATTATCACCTTTCTACACAAAAGAATTTTTGGATAAAAACACAAATAATCCAAAAGTTATGGAAGTTATAAAAAATATTGAAGAAAATAAATTCTTACCAACGCAATACAAAATAAAAGATTCAGTTATATATATGAGAGATAGCGGAATTACATACGAAAAAGCAGCATATATACAAAAATCTGCAAATGATACGATTCAATTGTTAGTAATAGACGATGTAATATGTGAGTTAGCCAATAAGCCTATTAGACTCATTAAACTAAACCCACAACAGCTTTGTCAATAACTATGTGTGACTTTCATACAATATTCCTGATTAGCGTTAGCGGTCTTCTTCCTTCGCCATTTCCCCTTTCGATCTCTCGATAACCCGATAACTCGATCTATCGGAACTCCTGCCTGTTCCACCACCGAGCAGGCAGGATTTTTCTTTCTTCGTTTATCCCCGATACTCTCGGACTTTCTGCAGCGTTCATTGTGCGGCATATCATGCCGCCCTATTCTTCGTCTGTTTCGTCGGAATTTAATTCCGACACGGCTTTGCCGTTTCTTCTTCGTATTACGTCGTCTAACTGACGACATCGAAAACTTTTTTTCTGTTTATGTCTGCATGTGGTTTGCTACTCGTCAGAGGTCTGGATTAGTGTGCGCGAAATGCTGCAAGTTCACTTGTGAGGATTTCGCGACATGCTAATACATAGTAGCCGCACGGCTACAAACCACATGCAGGGTTTTCTGTGTTTTTGTTTCTCTATCTCTCGCTTCGCGAAAAAGAAAGCCCCTTTATTTTCTCTAATTGCTAACCCCAAAAAAGCAAAAAATGATGACAAAGTAACTTTTTTAGAGCGAATTTCTTAGCTTGCGCACGATTTTTTCTCAAAAATATTTGGTTACTTTCGGAAATTTTTGTAATTTTGCAGTCGATTTCAACACACATGTATATGCGAAAAATAAATAAGGAGGTAGATCCTCAATACATGAATTGTCCGATACGGAACGTGATTGACAAATTCGGCGACAAATGGTCGCTGCTTGTGTTGTACCATCTGAACGAACACGGCACGCTGCGTTTTAATGAATTACACCGTGATATGTCCGATTGTTCCCAGAAGATGCTCTCGCAGACGCTCAAACGGCTTGAACAAATAGGGCTTATCAGTCGGCAGGTTTATCCCGAAGTGCCGCCGAGAGTTGAGTACAGCCTCACCGCCCGCGGTCAGTCCCTCATGCCCCATGTCTCCGCCCTCATCGGCTGGGCGCTTGAGAATTTCGATATCGCCCAAAATAAACCGATATTAGATATTATTTAAAACTGAATGCTTTAAATCATTAAAGAGAATCATGACCCGCAAAGAAACAATCATAGCAGCTATATTGCTGATAGTCTTTGGTACAAGCATGCATTTTGTGCATCACGTGCCGTTCTTCAACCATTTTATGGGCTATTTCTTTCCCGTAGCAGAGAGTGTGATGGCCCACATGAAAATGGTTTTTTACCCAATGCTGTTGCTGAGTTTGTATCTTACTATTAGTCGCCGCGACATTCGTGAAATAGGTGCACCTGTATTAGGAGGACTGGCAGTGATGCCGCTTATAGTCATAGCGTTTTTTTCTTATTGGGTATTTGTGCGGCATGAATTGATGTTGCTTGATATCGCCATTTATATCGCTTGTATGCTTGGCGCCATCCACATTGCCAAACGATGGCGGACAGCGCCGTTCGTGCAGAATCACTGGAGACTATGGATTGTGCTCATATTGTGCAGCATATTGACCATAGGTGTGTTGACCTACCATTCTCCAAACTGGATTATTTTTGCTGACTTAGGGTAAAAGAAATGAGAATGACAATAGACCAATTTCGTGAACGAATGGCAACGGACGAGCCGATTATCGGCGGCTCGGAGTTGCATATGGAGTTCCATAAGTATTCTCAGGAAGCCCTGCGTATCACCGCCGAGATCAACGGCTCGTACCACACGCCCGAAGAACTGAGACGACTGTTGAGCGAGTTATGGGCGATAGACGTGCCGGAGTCGTTCGGTATGTTTCCGCCGTTCTATACCGATTGCGGCAAGAACACGCATGTCGGCGAACGGGTGTTCATCAACATGGGCTGTAAGTTCCAAGACCAAGGCGGTATCTTCATCGACGACGATGCTCTTATCGGTCATAATGCCACACTATGCACGCTCAATCATCTTCCAGACCCGGCGCAACGGGCAGGTATGATTGCTAAACCGATACACATCGGCAAAAAAGTGTGGCTCGGAGCGAATGTAACTGTGCTGCAAGGCGTCACCATCGGTGACAATGCCATCGTTGCCGCAGGAGCCGTGGTGACGAAAGATGTCCCTGCCAATGCCATCGTTGCTGGTGTTCCGGCGAAAGTGATCAAGATGATTGAATAATGAAATGATAGGAAAAAGCGTGCTATTTTGAGCATAAAATTATAGAAAAAGCGTAGAAACTCTTGCATAATTAACAAAAAAAGAGTACCTTTGCAGCGGATTTCACTTTCCAAATTGTAAAAAAATATGATTTTGGGAAGTGAGCACACCTCAAAAAGGAAACATCGCATATGAAGATTATTGAACGTACAGATTACTTGGATAGCCTGCAAAATGTGCGCCTCACGCCGGACATTAAAGTGATTACGGGTATTCGCCGTGCAGGTAAGTCAGAACTTATCCGTACATACATGGAGTGGCTGAGAAAGAACGACAAGAAAGCTAATATCA
>Ga0256407_10006012_pt1 | contig 19022 bp, 15 predicted proteins | sample RumenRJG_04DNA_FD_193489 | JGI IMG/M metagenome (GOLD analysis project Ga0256407, IMG submission 193489) | Bovine rumen microbial communities from Lethbridge, Alberta, Canada - RJG_04 | ecosystem: Host-associated > Mammals > Digestive system > Stomach > Rumen | place: Canada: Alberta... | reverse complement strand
CGAGCCGCACATTGTCGAATACAACGGGTTCCGGGGTGGCTGTCACTGCCATGGTGGCGGTGTCTGTCATGGCGGTGTCTGTCGCGATGGCTGTGGCGGGAGTGTCTTGTTGTGGTGGATTGGGAACCGACATCTCCTGATTAGGAGATGGTGTGTCGGCTCCGGCATAATGGCGCACGATGTGGATGGCGGCGAAGGCAAAACCGGCTGTGAGCAGGATGCCGATGAACACTGCGGCTGCCCGGCAATGTCGCTTGGCCATGCAAAGCACCTTCCCTGGCCGTGTGCCGAGAGTAGGACGATTGCCGGAGCCGGTTCCCTCTCTGGTTCCTAGGATGTCAAGTTCTTCCTCATGCTCAGAGGCGAACTGTTCCCAAAGGTCGTCCATCGCGAGGCGCTCCTTATCGGCCTCTTGCTTGGCAAAGGCGCGTTTTGTCATGGCGAGCTGCTCCATCAGTTCTGCCAGTTCCGGGTCATCGGCCAGCATTTGGGTGATTTGCTCGTCGGTGTGGCGTCCGGGGTGTTCCTGCATGGATAGCAGGAGACGGATTCTTTCTTGCTGTTCCATATTGTTTGTCATCTTGCTTGTTCAAAATGCTCTTTTATGCGCGCTAATGATTGCGACAAGTGGTGATAGACGGTGACACGGCTCACCCCAACGGCATCAGCCACTTCCTCGTAGGTCATTTCCCGGAGAAACCGTAGCCGGAAAATCTGCTGGCTGAGTGGTGGCAACTCGGTTTCCACGAAGAGCATGAGCCGTTCCAGACGGTCATCGTCATTGATGGGCACGATTTGGTCTTGTCTGATTTCTACAGAGAAGAGTTTCTCCACACACTCACGTACAGTCTTGTGCCTGAGCACATCGCGGCATTGGTTGCGCACGCTGTTCATGAGGTAGCCTTCCATCTTGTCGGCCTGTGGGAGAGTCTCCCCACGAAGCAGTCGGGCGAAGATGTCACTCACCACGTCCTTGCTGTCGTCGGCATCATAGAGTATCGTCCTTGCCAGACGGTACATGGTGGGATAATGCCGACGGTATATTTCTTCAAACTTTTCTTTGGTCATCATCCGACTTTCTGTTCAGTCATCTACAACAAGGACGATTCAGCAGTCAAAAAAACTAAGCAGGATAAGTGTTTTTTTTCAAAAAACTCCAACGATATTCGTTTTGCTCACATTTTCTTGAGCAAAACGACCAAAAACTCAGCACAATCAGCACATTCTGTGGTTTTGTGAAAAAATATCCGAAACCTTCTTGCCGTTTTGTAGGTTTTGATTATCTTTGTCAGTCGAAGGGTCGCTATAAGGGTGACCGACATCAACCGTAATTTAATAACCACTTGATTATGAAAGCAATTAGAACGTTTCTTTTTCTGGCTATTTCGGCCGTCCTCATTTGTTGTGCCAATACCTCAGCGAAAAAGACTGATGCGACAGCAGAAAATGCCGGCGCACCGTCGGTATCGGCAAGTGTAGCCGAGAATACACCCACCGATGTGAGGGGGCTCGGACTGGTGGGCAATGTGAAAGAAGTCTCTGTGACTGTACGTGAGATATCTCCAGAACCTGGTGAGCCATATGTGGACAGCACCCAGGTGATGAGGTTTGATGAGAATGGTAGGGTGCTGAAAGACCGGTACGACAACCTGTACAAGTACGACGACAAGGGCAATTTCATCTTTGGCCTGTCAGAAAAGACCAAGATGCGGCGTGATGAGAAAGGGCGCATCGTCTACTATGAGAACAGACAGGATGAGGAGGACGACTTGGGCTTCCACATCAATTTCGAGTATGATGACAACGGCAGGATGTCGAAGGCCAAGATGCAAGGATGGGAGTCGACCGTGGATGAGGCCTTCACCTATACCGGAGACAACATCTATCCCGACCGTTTCAACGCAGAATCGGAAGATGAGGGCGACCATTATTCCTTGGTTGTCGACTATACATATAAGAAATTCGACGATAAGGGAAACTGGACGGAGCGGGAGGTCCACTCTGTGAGCAAGCATACTGTTGTAGACGAAGATACAGAGGAGACCTACGAAACCAAGAGTCTTGAGCAAAGGGTGATCCAATACTATTAATCCCGCTTTTCCCCTGTAGCCTGCCAACCATTTAGGGGTAGGCCCGGCGGCCTCAAAATCCTACAGAATCTTTAGGAAAATCTTGCATTAATACTATGTGAGATTTTCCTTTTTTTCTAGGCACTTGTGGCAGTAATACATGAATTCCATATGATATATAGAATCAACTCCGTCCCCTCACGCTTTCCTTTTTCTGTTGGCTGCCTTTACCAATTTCTCATCCTTGATAATTCCCCTCCTAGCTAAAATGTAAAGGATTAGTGATAAGGCAGGAAGACACGAAGAAAAAGTCATTTCTAAGTGACAGACTTCATCCTTAGTTTGATATGTATAAACATAGAATGCGCACAATGCCATCCACAACAAAATGAGCACAATATTAAAAACGCATAACCGAGCCTGTAGCATCCTTTTCTTATAATGAAATATTGCGAAAATTGTTATAGGACAAGTGAGCAATAACACGACAAACATTGGCCATACCGAAAAGTCGGCCTTCTTCGCCATAGGGACCACCGTGAAAAAATTGGTCATTACCGTTGTTCCACCTATTTCTGGCTCATGGAAGAAAGCCACTGGGGAGCAGAGGCATATAATGGTGAGCACCATAGTCAATAATAAATAGATGGTCTGTATTCTTTGCCACATAGACAATTATTTACATATTATTCTTGAATGAGTTTTGTCCGATGTGCAGACTGTATTTATATTTCTTCGTCTATCACCCTACGTAGTTCTTCTTCTGTAGGTAATACTCGGCGTACATCTTCCATTGTCTTATACGTGGCGACTCCCATCGGATTCTCATATCCTTGTATAAGGAACTCGACGAAGCTTTTGTTTGCTTGCTTACATAATACAATTCCTATACTGGGATTCTCATAGGGCTTCTTCACTTCGCTGTCAAGAATACGCAAATAGGCACTCAACTGCCCAAGGTAAGCAGGTTTGAAACCTCCACGCTTGATTTCCACGCAGACCAATGCTGCTAATTCACGGTTGAAAAAGAGGAGATCAGGATATTGTTCCACTCCAAATTTCTCCAGATGGTATTGGTTGCCCACAAATGCGAAGTCACGCCCGAATGTCATAATAAAATTCTTCACATTCTGAATGATAGCCTGTTCCACCTCACGTTCGTCCACATCGGCTTCGTCTCTGGCACCTATTTCCTCCACATTGATAAAGTCAAGTAGGTATTCATCCTTAAACATTTCAATAGCACGCAAGGCAGACTGAGTGCTTGGCATGGTCTTGGCAAAGTTGTTGGGCATTTCACCTTGATGTTCGTATAGCTTTCCCTTGAGCATATCACGGAGCAAATACTTGTCCCATTTGTTTGTGACAGCCTCATGGATATAGAACAGTCTCTCTTCAAATTTTTCTGTTTTGTTCAGAATCTCAATGTGATGAGTGAAGCAAAGACCCAGGAATTCCTCTATGTTCATTTCGCCAGCCGACGGCTGGCGATTTATGCGAATTAGAGAAGTTGTATCAATCGTTTCCAAAACAGTAGCAACAGATACTTGAATCTCTCTTTTTGGCAATTCGCCAGCCATTGGCTGGCGAATTATACAATCAGACCATTCTTCATAGAATTGTCTCATATTTTTCAATGAAGATTCGCCGAAGCCCCTCATTCCAGGCAATTCCTTGTGCAATTGGTCGCTGATTTGCTTGATAGCCCCCTTTCCCCAGAAGCCCTTTCCCGAATGCTCAGAGATATAACGGCCTATGCCATAATATAAAGACAACTGCTCTCGATTGACACTCTTGGCCGCACGGTATTGACTTTGCAGAATGGCCTTTTTGATAGCTTTTACGGCTGCTCGCAATTCATCTGAGAGTTGGATGTTTTCTTTCATAGTTGCTCCTTGTTGATTTCAATTCCCACTATGGAAATCAGTTGCAAAGATAATTGTTTTTGGTAAATTTCAATCATCATACTTCAAAAAGTAGTGTTCATATAAATGCTCCTTTGAAGTTTTTTGCTAATGAATGTGCAGAATTATCATATCCCCTTTGCTTATGTACTTTTTGGGGGAGGGGCGAGGTACAACTTCCGTGGCAGCGAGAGCAAAGTAAAGCTTGCTTGAACTATGCCGAGTCGTGAAGAAAGAAGAACAAAGTTCAATGGCGGTACAAAAACTTCTTTTTACCCCATTTTAGAGCCAGGCTGGGTAGTTAAACAATCTTAACCAAATCTTAAACTTTGTTGTCCATCGACCGCTTTATGATTGTCAAAAAATTCAACAAGATGACACTAGAGAATCCATTATCGGGTAATAAAAAGTTGTACCGTTTAAAATGGGGTATTTTCAATTGTCATTGATTATCAGAGACTTACATAATTACAAAGTAGTTCCATATGGAGATTGTATCAAAATCTCCGTCCCCTCTAATCATATTGAGTTCCTGAACACCGATGAAACGGAGCATCAAGAAGAGATTCTGAGACTTTGGGAGAAAAGGCGTAAACGATTGGCAAAATAAAAACTGCGACACCTCGTCGCAGTTTTAGAGGTTAGTCATCATCATCTTCTTTCAGCATTAACCTTGGCTTATCTACGGTCTATCCTCTTGATGTGATGTGAAGTATATTCATGTATATTATTAGTTAACAAATCCAATTCTTTTACTTTCAGAATTCCTGATATTTTCACTATGACAATACGACCTAACGTGTGAAATATCTTGATGGTGTCCATAGAGAATACTGTCAACAATCTGTTTTCGTGCGATATTCTCAATCTGACCGCCGGTGAAATCATAGCTCTCTGCAAGACTTCTCGCTTCTTCACCACTTAGGGAGGGCAACATGGCGTTCCAAATTTGTTTCCTGGTGGCCACAGTCGGTTTATCAAAACATATTTTATAAAGGAAACGCCGTTCGAATGCTAAATCCAAATTATTTGTGAGGTTGGTTGTGGCAATCATTATTCCAGAGAGATTTTCCATAGCCTGAAGAATGATATTCTGACAGGCATTCTCCATCTTGTCAACAGCCGCATCGGTATTGTTTGAGCGTTTGTTTAAAATGGCATCTGCCTCGTTGAAAAGCAGGATAGGACAAATGTCATACTTCTTGACCATTGCCTCGTACTTACTGAATAATCCCTGTATCTTTTTCTCGCTCTCACCAACCCATTTTGATTTCATTTCGGATATATTGACTTGAAAGATTGGACGTCCAGTCTTACGACTCAGTTGCAGCACAGTTTCTGTCTTTCCTGTACCAGGGGAGCCATAGAAGAGACAAGTGAAGCCTGTACGCATATTTGTTTCTTTAAGACGCTGCTGAATGTCTTTGAACCTATCTATAGATAGTAGTTGGGTCAAGCATTCTATCTCTTCTGTTTCACGCTTGTTATAGTACATACGTTTTTCCGCTATGACATCAGGCATAAGTAATGACTCACTTCTGTTTTTTACCTTTGTGTCTATGTATTCTTTAAGTTCAACAAAAGTAGTTTCTAAAATCATATCCGTAAGACAGAATTTGTCTGGTTCAACCATGCCATTGACGGTATAGTTTTCCATCCACCCCTTTTTTATCAATATACAAGTATTGGCATTTAGAACGAATATGAAAGACTTGATGCCTGATTCTTCAGGGAGGATTCGTAGAATCTCAGAAGACGAAATATAATCAGAATAGTTTTCTATCTTATCCATCATTGTGAGAAGAATCACCATCACGGCAAGGTTGTTCAGTTCGGAGGTCAGCAAGTCTTTTGAGAATGTCAGATGCCTTGTTGACTCCAAGAGTCGTCTGACGTTTTTAACGATATCATCATAAAGCCCTTCATTGCGTTTTAGCATCTCTATCCATTTGGTGATTTTTGTATAGACATCGTGTGCTGTGTAGTCTTCATATTTTTTTGGGGTATAAGGTACATTGTCAATGATGGACTTCATAAATTCATCACGAATGCGGTATTCTAAGAAACATCTTGCCATACTCCATTGCACGAAGTGCCTATAATGTAAATCATCCAATTCTTCTTTGTGTATACGAAATCTGATTGGTGAACATTTCGTATATCTTGACATGTCGTATAGAGATTTCGAATCGTCGCTATTTGCGAGTATTGCAAGCATAATCGATTGAAAATGGGTAACGTTTAATTCCTTGCAGACAAAATTGATAGCGTCATTGCACTTATTGTAGAAATCTGGTGAGAGTTTACTATCGCAAGATTCTTCATATATCATCTCGAATGCTGATACCAGAGTAAACTTTTCTAGTTTCTTTTTTATTATTTTCCTTTCTTCCTTTACCATAGCATTTAAAAAACATTATGACTTGAGCACTCTTCTAATTACTATTCTTGCATTCTTCAGTTTAAGTAGAGGTTGACCAAGGTATGAAGAAGTCTCGTATCCATTTACCTTCATCCAATCCACCACTCGGTTGCGAATCTCGTCGTCATAGGCAATTGTCACTTGTAGAGGCAGCTGTGCCGTAAATAGGCCAGGAACATAGGTGGTGCAGTCAGGTTGAGTTGCGGTGATGCCGAGGATAAATGGTACGAGGGAACCATTCAGGGAGCACTTGTCCGCCTCCTGCTCAAAACCCAGTTCCGTCCGCATTCCTTCTACTATCTTTGCCAAGTCGAGCAAGGTATCCGTTAAACCGTTTTGGCATATGGCATCCAGTTCAGTGGTCAAATTCTGTTCCATTCCCGTAATGTCGATATCCTTTTGTTTTCTAATGTATTCCACCTGAAAGCGGAATGATTCATTCTTTGCTCGTGTAGCCAATTGAGCCTTGCGTTTCTGATCTTTGTTTTTACTCATAATCTTATATTTTCTTAGTTAAGAGGAATAGCCCCCATATATATGTTTCTTTATACGAATGAAAAAGCACAAAATAGGCGTTTTTGCAGGTTGATGTGCAAAAACGCCGCAGAAGCTTCATAAAAAAAATACATTATTTGGAAATTAGCGCATAAATTCGTTATTATTTCGGTGCATCTATATAGTTATTCTTAATCTACCTGTTTGAAGTTGATAATATGAGTAGGCACTCTAGCGTTAAAATATAAGCGGAGAATTCTAATAAGGGGATTGTTCATAACTCAATGACTCTTGAATTTGCAAAGATTATATTGATTATCCAATTGGTACTATCTGTAATGCTACAAATCATCCTGTCAAATGACGTAGCTCCTTATGCTTGCTATGTGTATCAGATATATGTAGTATTCTCATTGCCAATATCTTTCTTTTAAGTATTTGTAGAGTTCTGGATATGACTTGGCTATTGGTTGCATGAGGTCCTTTGGATCAACCAAATGATATAATGATTGGTCAGATAGCATTTCTCTCCAGGCCTCTTCCATAGATGGCTTATTAGTTACTTCTGCATACCATTTATCCAATAGTTCCTCATTCTCTTTAGGACATACATGGATATGTACGAAATGCTCAGCAGGAAGAACATTCTCTTCTTTATTATTGCAAATACATTCTGCCCATAGTGTCTGACGCATTAACTGGTAAAAAGGTTCTTGAAAGTAGATGCTGTGTTTGTAATTTGGCAGGCTTTTGAGTTGTTTGCTGTTTCCTATCAGATTATCCCCCTTTGTGTTACAGTAACGGGACAATCGTGTTTTACCTTTTGATTCGTTGCCAGGTTCTTTCTTGGGGTCCGCCTCGATTGATTTATCGTCTCTTTTGTATGTTTCTGTGTATTTCCACTCAATAGGGACGAGCCAACGCTCGTTGTTTTCATCAAGTGCATATACAAAGGCGTCAACAGAAGTGCAGAACTCTCCGCGTTTTAAATCTTTCTCGTGAAGATAATCCTTACTTGCAACCACTTCGAAAGCAATATAATTATAAGAGCCTTTGTCGCAAGGAATATTCATAACATCCTTGAATTTCACGGGCATATCTTTGATGCCATTGATAATTGACAGCACAGCTTCCTTATCATGCTTGATGAAGAAAAGGTGATTGATACAAGCTGACTGTGACGAAACAAGGTGACGGGTAATATTCAATCCATCTGGCTTCTGTCCTTTTGGCGCATCGAAATAACAATTCCACCATTTTATCTTATTCTCCTTAAAATAGTCTTTAACCCTCTGTACAGAGCCTTTATCTTGCCAGTTATATAAATTCCTGTCCCTTTCGCTATCATCAAGAATATATTTAAAGCCTTTGTTTGTAATACTCTTGCGGAATAACTCTTGTTGTTTTTGTTGCCTCATTTCATATGTGATCAACTTTTCGATAGTATAGGAAAATGGAGATTTGTCAAGTATCTCTTTCATTTGCGCTATGCGATCTTTTCTCCTCTTTCCAAGGCTTTTGTATGTATTTATTATAATAAGGTGTGGAACCTCACAAACAGAAAGTTTTTCAATTTCACATTCTGGAACAGGCAATTTTAATGAACTTTTTATCTCATATAATGTTTTATAATAATCAAGTAATTTGTCTTTATTGACCTTGATGAACTTTTGATATTTGTCCATCTGCTTGAGTATTTCGGGCTCGTCATCTTCCTTATTGAGCATTCGATTGTCTTTTATGCGTTTTAGCTCAATAAAGATTAGTTGATTGTTCTTAATCATAACGAGGTCAAAACGAATTGTCTGTCGTTTTCCAATCTCATAACGATGGGCAAATTCCGAATCAAGGAATAATGGATTTTGCCTGCATATCATGTCGCCCTGAATCTTCTTCTCGCTAATATCTTCACCATTTCTCCCTTCCTTTTGCGAATAACATATTTTGATATTTTTGGCTATGAAGTATGGATTATTCTTTAGATCCTCTAAGCAATCAACATATTTTGGATTAGAACCTGTGCGGACATCCTTCCCAAGATATTTGGGATGGCAGGTAGCTGTTATCTTTTCATCTTTGATTTTAAGTTCAGCCATTCTACCACCTTCATAATAGACATCCACAGTTTTATCCTTGCGTATTTCCACATATACACCTTTGATTGATAGAAGTCTTTGCCACCAATCTGGCTGTTTTTTTAACTCCCTGTAGATTTCAGCTTCTTTGTTTAGGCTAGCATTTAATGTTGATATTTCGTTTTTGCTCATATGATAAAAATTAATAATAACCTTTCATTATATTATACGAATGGAAACTGCACTTTTATGGAAAAAAACGACATTGTTGTGCAAAAACACCGCAGAGGAGAGGCTAAATTATTCATAAAAGTTAAACATTGCAGTTATTCTCTTCTTCATCTCCTCTCTCAATTCCTCTGGCTCCAACACTTCTATTTGACTACCCATTGATAGTAGCTGGCTGATAAGCTCTGGCGTAATACATAATCTATATGTGAACTCAGCAAATTCACCATACTTGGATTTACCTTCCGATTGGCTTTTGTGGAGCGGAGTAGAGCGAAGATATTCTGCTTGAATGCCGTAGGCGCGGATTTTGACTTTTGTAATGGGTAAATCTTTATTCACAAAGATGCCAACAACATTAGAAAAGTACTTTTGAGCATCAAAGTCTTCAGGCAAGGTGAAACTTTTCGTAAGCACTTTCAGTGCAAGTATGCGGTCAAGGGCTATTGTGCGCAAACCATCTTTTTCTTTAATAAATCCCAATAGATACCAACGTCGATTGAAGACTTTCAAAGCGTATGGTTGGATATGAAACTCCTGCAGATTATATTCTTCTTGATCGTTTTCATATCGCTGGTAGTCAACCTGCAGTTCAACATTCTTCTGCATGGCTTCGATGATGTCATCAAGGAAAGATGTTCCTAATGGAATCTCTTCCAATAAGATTCTGTCCTTCATGCTATTGAAAGTCGCAAACTCCTGAGGAATGCTATACTTGTGCAGCAGCCATTTAGCGACCTTCTGTTTCTCCAGCACCTCTGGGTTCTTGACATAATATACATTACCATGTGAACGGTCGCATACTATCTCTACACCGAACATTTCCTTGATTCCCTTTCTCTGCTCATGGAAAGTGCGTAGTGGTATAGGCCCATTGCTAAGTGGACAATCCTCCCACAGCATATTTATCTCGTCAATCGTCAGAGGACAACTGTTCAGCAACGTGTCGAGAAGCCAAATGTATCTGTAATATGTTTTGCTAATCATTTGTATTATTCTATTTGCCATGTGCACATTACATGGTCGCAAAGTTACAAAAATAATCCAAATAGAGGCTTTGCCTGAATTAAATAATATGGTGATAAAAATGATTAGCCATCAGCATGAAGTAAGTTGACAGCCGTTTTCTCAATCGGAGTTCGCCCAGAATAAATAATTGACATTACATTCCAGAACACACAGTGCTTACGAGGTACTCCTATTTCTTTAAGCCGTCAAGAAGAATGCACGAAAACGGTCGCAGATGGGTTGCTTTTTCTACATTAGCGACCGCTTTCGTGCAATTGTACTCAAAAACGATTCTCTTTTATACCATTTTTGTAAACTGCAGCAGCCGAATAAATGCTCATCAGAGGTTGCAAATGGGCAATATGGCTCAAATATAGGCTATGGTTAAACCTCCTTAACCAAATCTTAAACTTTGTTGCCCCTCCACCGCATCATAACTGTCAAAAAATTCAACAAAGCGTCAACAAAGAATCCATTATCGGGTAATAAAAAGTTATATTTCGTATGAAAACAGGCTACACCTTCCATATAAAAAAGACTTTTGCGTAGGTACCTCCCCCGTCCCCTCCTGGGAGGAGGGGGGATAGTTTGCTTGGCTAATCAGCCCCCCTCCTCTCAGGAGGGGTCGGGGGAGGTCTTTTTTTATTCGGTTCTTCATTTTGTGTGTCGCCCAATTCGTTACTCAGGAAAGAAAATAAATCGAGATTTATTTTGCTTTCCGTTCGGTTTGCACTACTTTTGCCGCTCCGCGGCGAAGTTAGGCATCGGTTCGGAAAAGCAAAAAAACTTTGTTTTATTTTGCTTTTCACTCACCTTGCACTAACTTTGCGCTTCGCGCGAAGTTACTCCGTCTCGGCATAAAAAATGAATAAATTCATTTTGTTCTGCTCTCGACTTTTCGTAACTTTGCCACAAAAATGATGAAAAGGAAGCCTTTTATACTGATTTCCAACGACGATGGGTTTGAGGCGAAAGGCATCAATGCCCTGGTCGACATGCTCCGCGACATGGCCGACTTGCTGGTTTGCGCCCCCGACTCGGCACGGTCGGGATATGCCCGGGCCTTCTCGGCCACCACACCGCTCCACCTTATTCCACAACATCGGGAGGAGGGACTGGAGGTGTGGTCGAGCAATGGCACACCCGTGGATTGCGTGAAACTGGCACTCAACCAGTTGTGCACCGACCGCCAGCCCGATATGGTGATCGGAGGCATCAACCACGGCGACAACGGGTCGGTGAACACCCACTACTCGGGAACGATGGGCGTGGCGGCCGAGGGATGCATGAAATACCTGCCTTCGGTGGCCTTCTCGATCTGCGACTATAGCGCCGATGCCGATTTCGAGCCGATGCGCACGCTCGTGCGCTCCATCACCCGGCGCGTGCTGGCCGAGGGACTGCCCAAGGGAGTGTGCCTGAACGTGAATGTGCCCAAAGGCGGGTACAAGGGCGTGAAGGTGTGCCGCATGGCCTGGGGCACCTGGTATGACGAGTGCGTGAAAGAGCGCCACCCGCGTGGATACGACTACTACTGGATGGTGGGCAGATACAAGAACGACGAGCCCGAGGCCACCGACACCGACAACTGGGCCCTGAGCCATGGCTTCGCGGCCATCACACCCACACGCATCGACGTGACCGACTACGACATGATCGACGCCATGCAGTCGTGGCGCTACGACGAATAAGCATTTTGCAAAAGAGATGAGATACTACCTGATAGTGGGAGAGGCGAGTGGCGACCTGCATGCCGCTCACCTGATGAGAGAACTGGCAAAGGCCGACCGCGAGGCCGAGTTCCGCTTCTTCGGTGGCGACAAGATGGCCGCCGAGGGAGGAACCCTGGTGCGCCACTACCGCGAGATGGCCTATATGGGCTTCGTTCCGGTGCTCCTCCACTTGCCGGCCATCTTCCGCAATATGGCACAGTGCAAGGAGGATATCAGGCAGTGGGCTCCCGACGCGGTGATCCTGGTCGACTACCCTGGCTTCAATCTCGACATCGCTAAGTTCGTGCACAAGAACGGGTTGGCCAAGGTGTTCTACTACATCTCGCCGAAGATTTGGGCGTGGAAGGAGTACCGCATCAAGAACATCAAGCGCGATGTAGACCATCTGCTCTCCATCCTGCCGTTCGAGGTGAGTTTCTTTGAGCAGAAGCACCATTATCCCATCCATTATGTGGGCAATCCCACCGCCGATGAGGTGATGGCCTTCCTCGATGGCTATCATGAGACTCCGGAGGCGTTCGCACAAAGGCATAACCTGTCGGGGAGGCCCATCGTGGCACTGCTTGCCGGCAGCCGCCGACAGGAAATCAAAGACAACCTGCCCGCCATGCTGCAGGTGGTGGACCGCTTCCCCAAATACCAGTTTGTGCTGGCCTGTGCACCATCTATCGAGCGCTCCTACTATGAGGGCATCGAGGGCATCGGAAAGGTGAGTCTGGTGGAGGGAGAGACCTTCGCCGTGCTCGCCCAGGCCACGGCGGCACTCGTCACCAGCGGCACGGCCACGCTCGAGACGGCGCTCTTCGGCGTGCCGCAGGTGGTGTGCTACGAGACTCCGCTGCCCCGTCTCATCGGATTCCTCCGCCAACATGTGCTCAATGTGAAGTATATCTCGCTGGTGAACCTCATCGCCGACCGCGAGGTGGTGACCGAACTGGTGGCCGACACGTTCAAGGTGTCGAATATCGTGGACGAACTGACGGCCATCCTGCCCGGGGGCCGCGGCCGCGAGGAGATGCTCAAGGGCTACGAAGAGGTGCGACGGGCGATAGGGAAGCCAGGCGCTCCGGCCAATGCCGCACAGGTCATCGTCGATGTGATGAGAAACGCATAGGCAAAAAACATTGAGCCCAGCAAGGTGGTTCGGACTATTGTCTGAACTCCTGAACTCCTGAACTCCTGTAACTCCAGAAAGTCTGAACTCCTATTTATTATACTTGCGCAGATACTCGCGCACCATCTTTCCCGAACGCTTGATCACGTCTTCGGGCCAGGGACCGGTGGCCGTGGCACGTGGAAGGAGCATCGAGCACGACTCGTCTTTGTCGCTCAGCGACCAGCACAGCCAACTGACGCGCAACTTCTCCATCCTGTCGAGCCACAACTGCTGCGACTCGGGGTCGATGACGCCATTTCCCGACGCCTCGGTCACGCCACTCTCGCTCACAAACACAGGAACACCACGTTTCACGGCATCCTCCATGCGGTCGCGCAGATACTCCTTGTGGGTAGAGGCATAGAAGTGCAGGGTGTACATCACGTTGCTGAAGCCACGAAGCGGACTGTCGGCCACCAGGTGGATGTCCTGGTCCCAATGGGGGCAGCCCATGAGGATGATGTTGTCGGGGTCGTAGCGGCGTATCTCGGTGATGATCTCCGAGGCATACTGTTTCAGCGACTCCCAGGAGTCCTCCACCGGCTCGTTGTAGAGTTCGTAGATGATGTGGGGATACTTGCCGTAGCGCTGGGCCATCAGCGAGAAGAACTCCTTTGCTTTCTGGGTGTGCATCTCATGGGCATGCCAGTCGATGATCACGTAGATGTCTTCCTTGATGGCGGCCTTCACCACTTTCTCGATGCACTCCATTGCGAAGCCGGGGTTGTCGAGATAGTTGTCTTCTACGGTGGTCACGCCCATGGCGGCGCGTACCACGGTGCAGTGCCAGTCGTTCTTCAGCGTGCGTACCACCTTCTTGTTGTAGAAGCGGGGCCAGATGTTGTGCCAGCCCAGGCTCACGCCACGCAGCACCACGGGGTTGCCCTGCTGGTCGCAGAGTTGGGCACCCTTCACCTGCAGTTGGCCCCATTGCTTCACCGGACCAGTGGCATGGGCGCAGAGCACCATGGCCAGGGCCATCGTCATCGTAAGCAAAAATCGTCGCATAGGTATAAAATGTATAAAGTGTAATGGATATAAGTCGCGTTAATGAGACGGTGTGGCCTTGAGGGTGACCACCACATACTCCGACTGGGTGCCGATGCGGAACTTGCCGCCCCAGATGCCGAGGCCTGAACTGACGTAGAACCGGGTGTCGCCACGCTGGTGGCTGCCCCATGAGCATTCGTAGATGGCATCGGTGATCCACGAGATGGGCCACACCTGTCCGCGGTGGGTATGGCCGCTGAACTGGAAGTCGACCTTGCACTGCTCGGTCTTCTCGAGGTTGTAGGGTTGGTGGTCGAGTACGATGGTGTAGAGCGAGTCGGGGATGCCGTGGGTGAGTGCGGCGAGCTCCTTGCGGTCAGGGTTGGTGCGGTCGTCGCGCCCGATGATGCACAGCGTGCTGTCTACCACCGTGGCACTGTCGCTCAGCAGCCGTATGCCGGCCTGCTCGTAGAACTCGCGGGCACGGGGCTCGTTGCTGTAGTATTCGTGGTTTCCCAGACAGGCATAGACGGGCGCGTTCAGGCGGTGGAACTCCTCGGCCATACGCTCCTCGATGAGGGGCCGCAGGCTGATGTCGACGATGTCGCCGGCGATGAGCACCATGTCAGGCTTCTCGGCGTTGATGAGGTCGATCCACCGGGCCAGGTCGGCCCTGTGGTTGTGGAATCCCAGATGCAGGTCGCTCACCATCACCAAGCGGTAGTCGTGGCCGATGGGTTTGGTGGTGGTGAGTTCGATGGGCACCCTCACCTTGTTGCGGTACTTGATGTTGCCGGCCACGAACACCACCACCATGAGCAGCGTCACGCCGATAGTGCCCGCCCAACTGTCGCGGAGCAGGCTCGGGGGCACGAGGCGCACAAGGCGGCCGATGTCGAGCACGAGGAAGGTGATGAGCAGGTAGAGCATGACGAAGATGGCCGACGTGCTCACCTCGTAGGCGGCGCATGCCGCCGGCAGGGGCCATCGCTCAAGGGCACCGCCAAAGAGCATGAACATGCCCACGGTGCAGAAAGCCATCACGATGACGACGATCCATTTCAGCCATTTGCAGAAGGGGAGGATGGCCCACACATGCCATAGCACGTAGCCCATGCCAGAGAGCACGATGAGCGGAAACACCCAGAAAAACATGGTGCGCATTTTAGAATAACGACAGGGTATAGAAGTAGATGACGGCGGCGGGAATGGCCATCAGCGACGAGTCGAAGCGGTCGAGCATGCCACCATGGCCGGGCAGTATGCTGCCACTGTCTTTGATGCCCAGCGTGCGCTTGAAGAGCGACTCCACCAGGTCGCCGAGCGTGCCGAACACCACCACGGTGAGTCCGAGACCTATCCACACGGGGATGGAGTAGCCACCCTGCATGCCTCCCACGAGGTAGCCGATGACTGCGGCGGCGATGACCACGAAGACGGCACCGCCTATCGAACCCTCCCAACTCTTGCCCGGCGACACGCGGGGAAACAGTTTGTGGCGGCCGAACAGCGACCCGCAGCAGTAGGCCCCGGTGTCGTTGACCCAGAGGAAGATGAAGAGGCTCAGCGGCAGCAGGTAGTTGAAGCTCACCTCGCCCTCGGCATTGCTCTGGAAGGCCAGCACGTTGATCATCGAGTAGGGCAGGGCGATGTACATCTGGCTGAGCATGGTGTAGGCCCAGTTGTTGATGGGGTTAGGCGCCTTGGTGTACAACTCTGAGATGATGAGGTAGATGACCGTCACCAGATAGGGGATGAACACGGTGGCGGGGGTGTAGCCCGTGCAATAGCCGGCAAAGGCGAGAAACAGGTAGACACCTGCCGCCGTGCTGATGAACCGGTTGACCTGGATGTCGTCCCACTCGTTTACCAGTCCGCCATACTCCCAGACGGTGAGGCCCGTGACGAGGGCAAACAGGAAAATCATGGAGATGGGGCGCAGGAAGCAGGTCACCAGGATGGCGACGAACAGCACGCCCGTGATGGTTCTAACGATGAAGTTCTTCTTTTTCTCGGTCATGGCGGATAGGTGGGTTATTGGGGTGTGTCGGTGGTTTCAGGTTGTGCCGGAGTCTCAGGATTTTCCGGGGCCTCTGTGGCCTCAGGGGCTTCAGGCTGTGCGGAGATTTCTGCTTTTCCTTCCTCGGCCATGATTTCCTGCGAGCGGCTCACCCATGGGCGCTTGCCGAAGATCTTCTCCACGTCGTCGGCGAAGATCACCTCGCGCGAGATGAGCAGTTCGGCCAGGGCATTGTGGCCCTCCTTGTGCTCGAGCAGTATCTGCTTGGCACGCTCGTATTGCTCGTTCACCATCTTCAGCACCTCGTCGTCCATGATCTTGGCGGTGGTGTCGGAGTATGGCCGCTGGAACTGGTATTCCTGGTTGTTGTAGTAGCAGATGTTGGGCAGTTTGTCGCTCATGCCGGCATAGGCAATCATGCCGTAGGCGCTCTTCGTGGCCCGCTCCAGGTCGTTCATAGCGCCCGTGGAGATATGTCCGGTGAAGAGTTCCTCGGCGGCGCGCCCACCCATCAGCGAGCACATCTCGTCGAGCATCTCCTCCTTGGTGGTGATCTGCCGCTCCTCGGGCAGGTACCAGGCGGCGCCGAGGGCCTTGCCACGGGGCACGATCGACACCTTCACCAGGGGGTTGGCGTGCTCGCAGAACCACGAGATGGTGGCGTGGCCGGCCTCGTGGAGCGCGATGGTGCGCTTCTCCTGGGCGGTCATCACCTTGGTCTTCTTCTCCAAGCCGCCGATGATGCGGTCTACGGCGTCGAGGAAGTCCTGGCGGCACACCGTCTGGGCATTCCTTCGGGCGGCGATGAGGGCGGCCTCGTTGCACACGTTGGCGATGTCGGCTCCCGAGAATCCGGGAGTCTGGCGGGCCAGCAGGTCGATATCCACGGAGTCGTCGACCTTGATGGGTTTCAGGTGGACGATGAAGATTTCCTTGCGTTCGTTCAGGTCGGGCAGGTCGACGTTGATCTGGCGGTCGAAGCGGCCGGCGCGGAGCAGGGCCTGGTCGAGCATGTCGGCACGGTTGGTGGCGGCCATGATGATTACGCCGCTGTTGGTGCCGAAGCCGTCCATCTCGGTGAGCAGGGCGTTGAGGGTGTTCTCACGCTCGTCGTTGCCACCCATCGACGGGTTCTTGGTGCGGGCGCGGCCCACGGCGTCGATCTCGTCGATGAAGATGATGCAGGGCGACTTCTCCTTGGCCTGGCGGAACAGGTCGCGCACACGGCTGGCACCCACGCCCACGAACATCTCCACGAAGTCGCTGCCGCTCATCGAGAAAAAGGGCACGCCTGCCTCGCCGGCCACAGCCTTGGCCAGCAGGGTCTTGCCGGTGCCCGGAGGACCTACGAGGAGTGCCCCCTTGGGAATCTTTCCACCCAGTTTGGTGTATTTCTTGGGGTTCTTCAGGAAGTCGACAATCTCTTGCACCTCTTCCTTCGCACCCACTTGGCCGGCCACGTCCTTGAACGTGATGCCCAGGTCGTTGCCCTTCTCATACATCTTGGCCTTGCTCTTGCCCACGCTGAACACGCCACCGCTGGCTCCTCCGCCCATCCGGCGGAAGAAGACGATCATCAGGGCCACGAAGAACACCACCCAGGTCAGGTTGATGATGGTGTTGAGCATGTCGCCGTCTTTCTTGTTCTCGTAGGTGATGTGGCCATTGAACTTGCCCGACTTCTGGGCCTCGTTGAGGAATTGCTCCACGTTGTCGACCGAACCGAACTCCACCTCGATGTAGGGGTTGGGACCGGTCTGCTTGATGTCGGCCTTGAAGACATTCTGGATGAACTCGGGCTTCACGTACATGCGGAGCGTCTTCTCCGAGCTGTTCACAATCACCTCGTTGGCAGCGCCTTTCGACACCCAGTCCTTGAAATTGTAATAGTTGTCGGCCTTGGCTATGCCGCCCTTTGCCCCTCCGGTAGAGGAACTGCCGTCGCCATAGCCGGTGAAAAACAACACGCCGAGCGCAACGATGATACTGATGTAAATCCAGTTCATGTTGAACTTGGGCATGTTCGGCTTGTTCTTGTTATCTTGTTCCATTTGGTAGATTTGTGTCTTGATGGTTCAAAAAATGACGACTGTGGGTCAGTCAAGGTCGGGCAGGTGCTTCAGGTTGGCGTCCGACCAGAGGGTCTCCAGACTGTAGAAGTCGCGCATCTCGGGGAGCATCACGTGCACCATCACGTCGGTGTAGTCCATCGCCACCCACTGGGCACGGTCGAGTCCGATCACGCCTACCGGCTTCTCGTGCGACGACTCGCGCACCACGTCGATCACCGAGTTGGCTATGGCGTCGACCTGGAGTGGGGAACTGCCCTGGCAGATGACGAAATACTTGCAGATGGCTCCTTCCACTTTCTGCAAGTCAGCAATTACTATGCCATTTCCTTTTTTCTCTTGTATTCCTTTTGTAATGTCTCTCAATAAATTTTCTGTCGTGTTCATGAAATGCTAAATGTTGTTCGCTTGATATCGTGTGGGCTTCATGCCCAATAAGTCTACAAAGTTAAGCGAATTCCACCAAAACACCATCCGATTTGGACGAAAATCCGCACTTTTCCCAATATTTTTCTTTTTTTTAGAAAAAAATGGGATTTTCCTTGGGTATTTGAAAAAAACATTCTACCTTTGCAACCGCAAAAACGGAACAAGGGTGTTCTGTTTGCAACAAAGGTATTGGGGTATGGTGTAATGGTAACACTACAGATTCTGGTCCTGTCATTCTTGGTTCGAGTCCGAGTACCCCAACAGATTAATCCGCTAAGTCACTGAAAATCAGTACTTAGCGGATTTTTCATTGGCATAATTGGCGTGTTTTTGGCGTGATGTGGTTCTTTCGACATCTTTTGGCATTCCCTGTGATGTGCCTCACCTCCTCCTCTGTGAGTCGGAACATACGTGTCTTCCTTAT